>Ga0210044_10000295_pt1 | contig 74358 bp, 71 predicted proteins | sample CryGey13umfilter_2_FD_183959 | JGI IMG/M metagenome (GOLD analysis project Ga0210044, IMG submission 183959) | Groundwater microbial communities from aquifer in Utah, USA - Crystal Geyser 4/9/14 3 um filter (SPAdes) (version 2) | ecosystem: Environmental > Aquatic > Deep subsurface >... | reverse complement strand
CGCCCAAAGGGCGCATCGCCGGACGGGTGTTGCTGGTCGACGATCTGGCTGATTCCGGCCTGACCTTGAACGCGGTGATTGATCTGTTGAAAACCAATTACAAACCGATCACCGAGCTGCGCAGCGCCGTGCTCTGGACCAAGGCGGTATCGACCTTCACGCCCGACTATTGCGTCGAATTTTTGCCCACCAACCCTTGGATTCACCAGCCGTTTGAGAACTACGACAGCATGCGCCCCGAGCAGTTGATCGAAAAATGGAGCGTTTGAGCGCCATGACCCACGGCGACACCACCGGGCTCATTCACCACCCTTATACGCCGCCTGCGGGTTTTGCCGCGCCGCAGCCGGGAGTGTTCAAGGCGTCGACGGTTTTTTTTCCTAATGTGGCAGCGATGCGCCATTTTGAGTGGAAAGACAAAACCGCCTACACCTACGGCCTGCACGGCACGCCCACCACCTACACCCTGGAAGAGCGCCTGTGTGCACTTGAAGTGGGTGCCCAATGCCTGCTGGTGCCCAGCGGCCTGGCGGCGATTGCAACGGTCAGTCTGGCCCTGTTGAGAACCGGCGACGAGGTGCTTATCCCTGACAACGCCTACGGCCCCAGCAAAGCGCTGGCCGAGGGCGAACTGGCGCACTTGGGCATTACCCACCGTTTTTACGACCCATTGCAGCCGCCGGATCTGGCCGCCAAGATCGGCCCCCGGACCAGACTGGTCTGGCTGGAAGCAGCTGGTTCGGTCACGCTGGAATTCCCTGACCTGTGCGCGCAGGTGCGCATCTGCAAGGCTACAGGCGTACTGTGTGCGCTGGACAACACCTGGGGCGCAGGCCTGGCATTCAAGCCGTTTGACCTGCAGCCAGGCAGCGCCCCCGCGCTGGCGGTTGATGTGTCGATCCACGCCCTGACCAAGTACCCCAGCGGAGGCGGTGACGTGCTGATGGGCAGTGTCATGACCTGCGACGCCAGCTTGCACATGGCGCTCAAACTTTGCCACATGCGTCTGGGGTTGGGTGTGGGTGCCAACGATGCCGAAGCGGTGCTGCGCAGCTTGCCGAGTTTGGCGTTGCGCTATCGTGCCCATGACGCGTCGACGCGGACTTTGGCGCGGTGGTGTCAGGCGCGTCCGGAGTTTGCCCAAGTGTTGCATCCGGCGCTGCCCGATTCACCTGGCCACGCCCACTGGCGGGCGCTGTGTGCGAGTGATGAAGGCCAGTTGGGCACCGCTGCGGGGCTGTTCTCAGCGATTTTTCAGCCGGCTTTTAACCAAATGCAGGTCGATGCGTTTTGCGACGGGTTGCGCCTTTTCAAAATCGGTTACAGCTGGGGTGGCCCGATCAGTCTGGTGATGCCCTACGAACTGCAAAACATGCGCCAGGGCTGGCCCATGCATTTGCAGCACGGTATTTTGGTGCGGTTTTCGCTCGGTCTTGAGTCGGTCGACGACTTGCAAGCCGACTTGGCACAGGCGCTGAACTTGCTCGCCTGAGTGCCCGGGTAAAATCTCGCCATCAATTACTGAAAGACTCCATTGGCAACACCAAACTACGGCTACGAAAAGCGTCAGAAAGAACTGGCAAAGAAGAAGAAAAAAGAAGAGAAGCTGAAAGAAAAAGCCCAGCGCAAGGCCGGCGAGGGCGTTCCACCCCAGTCAAATGAAGCGTCAGAGGGATAAAAACGATAAAAGGGGCCAGGCTCGGATTATTCCAGCCGCCGCACAAAAACCTACGGTTGTTCGATAATTTTTGCAGCCAAATCAGCCATGGCTCTTATGGAATGGTCGTTAGGTGCTATGTTTTTTGCTCTTTCAAACTGGACAAAATTGCGTTGCATCGACTGCAAATAGGCAGGATCGTAGTGGCTGATCAGCAGGTCTTGCACCACTGAGGCGAATTCGCCCAAGCGCGCCTGACCCTGCCACTTTCCAACGACAACATGACCTTTGAGCGCGGTCAGCACCGCCAAGCGGTCACAAAAATAATCGACATCGCGTACCAGGTAGTCATAGTCTTCCAGCAGCAAGGCCACGCGCTCACTGTCGGGCAAAACCAGATTCAGGCACGGGCTGGCGCGCATCGCGTCGATCAACTCGGTGGGCAGCGACACATTGCCGACTTTCTTGCTCTCGCTCTCGACATAGACCGGTCGCTCGGGTGAAAAGCGGCGCAGTGTGTCCCAGATCAGCGTGTCAAAGCGTTTCTGGCTGGGTTGCGCCAGCCCTGGAATGGCGCCCAGCACCGAACTGCGGTGATTGGCCAGCGCCTCCAGGTCCAGCACCTGCGCGCCTTGCGCAGCCAGCGCCTGCAACAAGCGCGTCTTGCCAGAACCGGTAGGGCCGCAGACCACCTGAAATGACAGCTTGGCCACCAGGCGTGCAATGTCTTGCACGATGGCCGCACGAAACGCCTTGTAGCCGCCTTCGATGAGCGTCACCCGAAAACCGATCTGGCTCAGGATCAGCGACAGAGCGCCGCTGCGCTGGCCGCCGCGCCAGCAGTAGCACAGCGGCTTCCAGTCCTTGGGCTTGTCGATGACCTCGCGCTCGATGTGCGCGGCGATGTTGCGCGCGGCAATGGCCGCACCGCGCTTGCGCGCCTCAAAGGGGTTGACCTGTTTGTACAGCGTGCCGATGTCGATGCGCTCGGCGTTGTTGAGCGTGGGCCAGTTGACCGCTGCGGGCAGGTGGTCTTCGGCAAACTCGGCTTCGCTGCGGGCGTCAAGGACCGTGTCAAATTCGACCAGCCGGGCAATGACCTCGGTGGCTGGCATCGGCGTCAAACTCATCGCAATTCTTTCTTCAAAACAGGCCAGACGTTGGCCAGGATCAGCGGGTGTGCGGCTTCCAGCGGGTGGATGCGGTCGGCCTGAAACCACTTCAGGCTGTCAGGTGCGTCGGCAATGCCTTTCAGGAAAAAAGGCAGCACTGCGGCCTGATTGGCGCGGGCCACCTCGACAAAGAGCTGGGCAAAACGGTCAACGTAGTCGCGTCCGTAGTTGGGCGGCACCTGCATGCCCAGCAGCAGCACGCGCGCGCCAGCTTTTTGCGCCGCTTGAGCCATGGCGCTGAGGTTGTCTTGCGTCATCGTCAGCGGCAAGCCGCGCAGCGCATCGTTGCCACCGAGTTCGATCACCACCAAGGTTGGACGGTGTTGCACCAGCAGCGCCGGCAGACGCGCACGACCGCCCGAGGTGGTATCGCCGCTGATGCTGGCGTTGACCACCGAGGCGGTGATTTTTTCAGTGCGCAGCTTTTGCTCCAGCAACGCGACCCAACCGCTGCCGCGCTTGAGACCGTATTCGGCGCTCAGCGAATCACCCACCACCAGAATTCTGACTGGCTGGGCTGCATGGGCCGTGGTACTTTGCGCCAATGCGGCACGGGTATTCAGGGCGGCCAAGACCAAAGCGGCGAGTGACAAGCTACAGTGTCGCCGGTTCATATTGTTCAGGTTCAAAAAAACATCCATGTCTGATTGCATTATTTCGGTCGAGCACGTTTTCAAATCGGTGACCGACTCGACCGGCACGCTGGCTATTTTGCGTGATATTGATTTCCGTTTGAATGAAAAGGAAACGGTTGCGATTGTCGGTGCTTCGGGCTCGGGCAAAAGTACGTTGCTGTCGATCATCGCGGGGCTAGACGTGCCCAGTCAGGGCACGGTCACGCTGGCCGGGCAGGACTTGTTTGCCCTGAGCGAGGATGCCCGTGCGGCGTTGCGGGCACAAAAGATCGGTTTTGTCTTTCAGAGTTTTCAGTTGCTGGGCAATTTGACGGCGTTGGAAAACGTGATGCTCCCCCTCGAATTGGCCAACCGGCGTGACGCCCGTAAGGCGGCCTCCGAGATGCTGGCCCGCGTGGGCCTGTCGCAGCGTCTGGGGCATTACCCCAAGGTTCTCTCGGGCGGTGAGCAGCAACGCGTGGCGCTGGCACGTGCCTTTGTGGTGCAGCCAGCGGTGCTGCTGGCCGACGAGCCCACCGGCAGCCTGGACTTTGCCACCGGCGAAACGGTGATGGAACTGATGCTTGATTTAAACCGTGAACGCGGGACCACGCTGGTGCTGGTGACGCACGACAAGGCCTTGGCGGCGCGCTGCCAGCGTGTCATCACCATTGAGGCAGGGCGTGTTGTGGAGCCCGGCTAAATCGCCTGTGTCCACAGTCTGAAACGCCTCAAGCGCAAAGTCAAATATCCGCCAGCAACGGGTAAGGCGCGGCGCTCAAGGTGAGCAGGTGCCCATTCACCGCGCCCAGCCGCACGTCGCCCGTTTCAAACGCGCTGATCTGCATCGAGACAATTGCGTCATAACCGCCCGTGGGCGCGGCGGCGGCTTGCGCCACGGTGCCGCAGGGCTGGTCGTCGCTGACAATAAACAAGTCGCTGCCGACGTGCATCGCAACGTCAGCGTGCGCCAGGTAAGCCCGGCGTTTGAGCGTGCCGCGAAACTGGCTGCGCGCCACCACCTCTTGCCCGGGATAGCAGCCTTTTTTGAAATTGACGCCGCCGACCGACTCGTAATTGAGCATTTGCGGCACAAACGCCTCGACGATTGGCGCGGTAACGGTGGCGATGCCGCTGCGCACCTCGCTCCACGCCCACAGCTCTGCGGAGATGGCCACACCCGCCGGTGCCGGGCTGCCCGCCAGGGCTACCCACAATGCGCGGGGCACGCCATCGGCCGGGTGAAGACGGACCAACGAGATGTCGTCAAAATCGGCTTTGGCCCATATATTTTCTACGCTTAAAGATTTGTTTTTAATAGCATTTTCCACCGCGTCGCCGCACAGACCATAAAGCGCGAAATCGTCGCTGGCGTCGCTCAAACGCACCTTGGCGCGCAGCACAAACATCGACAAACGCTTGAGTGTGGCTGCCAGAATGTCCTTGCTGCACAGCAGCAGCAGGTCGGTCGGGCTGCGCTTGAAACCGATGAAGCTGGCCTGCATGCGCCCCTTGGAGGTGCAAAAACCGGCCAGCCGCGCTTCATTTTGGCCGAGCAAAACAAAATCGTTGGTGAGTTGGTTGTGCAGAAATTTGGCCGCGTCGTCGCCCTGCGCCCGAATCAGCCCTGAATGTGTTAGCGGGGCTACGCCATTGAGTCGATGGTTCATGAGGCAGATTATGATGCGACGCTTATTTTTGTGAAGGCAACAAGGTTGTGCGGCGATTGTTGACGTTGATTTTGCTGGGCTGTTTGGCCGCGGCGGGTGTGGGTGGGTGGTGGATCAACCAACCGCTTCCACTGGCCGCGCGCGTAGTCGACTTGTCGATCGAGCCGGGAACCACTGCGCGCGGCGTGGCGCAGGGCGCAGTGGACGCCGGTGTGCAGACCGCTGCACCACTGCTTTACTGGTGGTTTCGGCTGTCTGGCCAGTCGCGCCGGATCAAGGCTGGCAGTTATGAGTTTGAAGCGCCGGTGACCCCACGCAGCCTGCTGGCCAAGCTGGTACGCGGCGACGAGGCGCTGCGTGCGGTGACTCTGGTCGAGGGCTTGAGCTTCAAACAGTTCCGAAAAATACTCTCAAAAGAAGAGCTGCTTGCGCAGGATACACAAGGGCTAGAGCCTGATTTCATCATGCAAAAATTGGGCCGCCCGGGGCTCGCTGCGGAAGGGCGCTTTTACCCAGACACCTACACCTACACCAAGGGCAGCAGTGACCTGGCCTTGCTTGCGCGCGCCCTGCGTGCCATGGACCACCATCTGGACGAAGCCTGGCAGCGGCGGTCCGCCGACTCGCCGCTAAAGACCAAGGCCGACTTGCTGACGCTGGCGAGCATCGTCGAAAAAGAGACCGGCCGCAACAATGACCGGCCGATGATTGCCGCCGTTTTCACCAACCGGCTGCGCATTGGCATGCTGCTGCAAACCGACCCGACGGTGATTTACGGCCTGGGCGACAAGTTTGACGGCAACCTGCGTCGGCGTGACTTGCAAACCGATACGCCGTGGAACACCTACACCCGCGCCGGTCTGCCGCCCACGCCGATTGCCATGCCAGGCAAGGCGTCGCTGCTGGCGGCAGCGCAACCAGCCCAAAGCCGGGCGTTGTACTTTGTGGCGCGCGGTGACGGCAGCAGCCAGTTCAGCGACAACCTGGACGCGCACAATCGGGCAGTCAACCAGTATCAGCGCGGGCAATAAAGGGCAATATCTGCATGGCCGGACTTTTCATCAGTTTTGAAGGCATCGACGGTGCGGGCAAATCCACACACATCGACGCCCTGGCGCAGGTTTTTGCCACGCAGGGCAGGGTAGTCACGATGACGCGCGAGCCCGGTGGCACGCCGTTGGCCGAGAAGCTGCGCGCCCTGGTGCTGAATGACACCATGGACGCCATGACTGAGGCGCTGCTGGTGTTCGCCGCCCGGCGCGACCATTTGCAGCAGGTGATCGAGCCCGCGCTGGCGCGTGGCGAGGTGGTACTGTGCGACCGCTTTACCGACGCCACCTTCGCTTACCAAGGTGGCGGGCGCGGGTTTGACCTCGGCATACTCACTTATTTGGAGCGGATGGTACAGACAACAAAAGGGTTGGATGGCAATTTTGTGCGGCAACCCGATTTGACGCTTTGGTTTGAATTGGCCCCCGAAATTGCCGCCCAACGGCTGGCCAGTGCACGTGTACCCGATAAGTTTGAGGCGCAACCGGTCGACTTTTTCAAGTGCGTGAGCGACGGCTACCTGCGGCGCGTGCAAGCCGACCCGTCGCGTTTTGCCCGTCTTGCCGCAGCGCAAGCGCGTGAAGCGGTGTGGGCGGAGGTGCTGCAGGCCGTCAGACAAAAGGGTTGGTTGACATGAGTGCAACGACCAACGCGGCAGCCGGTCTGGCGCCCTGGATCACCACGCAATTGCAAACCCTGTTGGCGCAGCGCGGCCACGCCTGGCTGCTGGCCGGGCCGTCCGGGCTGGGTCAATACGCGCTGGCGCTGGCGCTGGTGCGCGCCTGGCTGTGTGACCAGCCGACGCCGCAGGGCGCGTGCGGGTACTGCACCAGCTGTCACGCCATCGACGTCCATGCCCACGCTGACCTGTGCGTGTTAATGCCCGAGACCGTGCTGCAAGAGCAAGGCTGGCCGCTGAGCGAAAAAGCGCAGTCCGAGATTGATAGCAAGAAGCGCAAGATCAGCAGGGAGATCCGTGTCGATGCCATGCGCGACGCAGTTGAATTTTCCCAGCGCACCAGCGCCCGTGGCCGGGGCAAGGCGGTGCTGGTGTTTCCAGCCGAGCGCATGAACGTCTACACCGCCAATGCGCTGCTCAAAACGCTGGAGGAACCCCCGGGCGACGTCAAATTTGTGCTGGCCACCGACGCGGCGCATCAGTTGCTGCCGACCATTCGCAGCCGCTGCCTGGGTCACACCATGATCTGGCCACAACGCGATGAGGCGCTGCGTTGGCTGCAAGAGCAGGGCGTCACGGTGGCGCAGGCCGCGGTGCTATTGCGCGCAGCCGGTGGCCGCCCCAGCGACGCGCTGCGCATGCTGCCGGTGTGTGACAGCTGGCGCCACCTGCCGCTGGCGGTAAGCCGAGGCGATGTCAGCGTTTTCAAAGACTGGACGCCGGCGCTGGTGGTCGACGCGTTGCACAAGATCTGCCACGACCAGTTGGCCGTCAAAGCGGGTTCAACCCCCCGGTTCTTTGAGTCTGCTGACCTGGCCGCTGGGGGCTCTTGGGCCAGTTTGACTGCCTGGGCCAAAGCGCTGAGCGCGTCGATGCAAACAGTCGAGCACCCGTTCAATGCCGGGTTGCTGCACGAGGCTTTGGTCAGCCAGGCGCAAATCGCCTTAAACTCCAAGCCATGAGCTCGCCCAGTCATTCCACCCCGCGCCCGAGCGTGATCCAGTTGGCGATCAAGGAAAAGTCTGCCCTGTACGCCGCTTACATCCCGCTATTCTCGTACGGTGGCATCTTCATTCCGACCAACCGCGATTACCAGTTGGGCGATTCGGTGTACGTGCTGATCTCGCTGCCCGACGACACCCAGCGCTACCCGATTGCCGGCAAAGTGGCTTGGGTCACGCCGAGCAAGGCGGCCGGTGGGCGCACGCAAGGCGTGGGCATCCATTTTCCGGATGACGAAGGCGCGCGCACGCTCAAGCTCAAAATTGAAGAAGTTTTGGGCAAAACGGTCACCTCGGACCGCTCGACGCAGACCATTTGATGCGTTCCTTTGATTGAGTGACGCAGCGCCAGCATGTTTGTCGATTCGCATTGCCATCTCAACTTTCCGGAATTGGTGGCGCAGCTGCCAGCCATTTTGGCGGCAATGCAAAGCGCCCAAGTCGATCGCGCCTTGTGCATCAGCACCACGCTGGAAGAGTTTCCCCAAGTTCACCAATTGGCGCTGGATCACGCCCACTTGTGGGCCACGGTAGGGGTTCACCCGGACAACGAGGGCGTGCACGAACCTTCGCTGGAGGAACTGGTCACCTTGGGACAGTTGTCGCGCGTCGTTGGTGTGGGCGAAACCGGGCTCGACTACTACCGTCTCAACGGTCGCAGTGTGGCAGATCTGCAGTGGCAGCGCGAGCGCTTTCGGGTGCATATCCGGGCAGCGCGTCAGCTTTGCAAACCGCTGGTCATCCACACCCGCAATGCATCTGCAGACACGCTGCAAGTTCTGCGCGACGAAGGTGAAGACGCCTCGGCTGGCTGCGCGGGTGGAGTTTTTCACTGTTTTACCGAAGATTGGCCGGTGGCGCGCGCGGCGCTGGACATCGGGTTTTACATTTCTTTTTCGGGCATTTTGACGTTCAAGAATGCGCAGGCGATCCGCGACGTGGCCGCCAAGGTGCCGCTGGACCGGGTGTTGATCGAGACCGACAGCCCCTATCTGGCGCCGGTACCGTACCGCGGCAAGACCAACAATCCGTCCTACGTGCCCTATGTGGCTGAGCAACTGGCGCGCCTGCATTCGCGCAGCGTGGCTGACATTGCAGAGATTACCAGCCGTAACTTTGAGCGCCTGTTTGGTGGTGTTCTGGCCTCATGATCGTCAAATTTTATGCTTAGAACTTACTTTAAATATTGTTTTTATCTTATTGTTTTTTCTGTAAATATTGCTTCCCATGCAGGTTCTTATGATGACTTCTTTGCGGCTGTCGCACAGGACGACGTGCAGCAGGTTAAAGCCCTTCTTGAGCGCGGTTTTGACCCCAATACGCTTGACCCGAGTGGCACCCATGGCTTGTTGCTGGCGGTGAAAGCCAAGTCAGTTAACACCGCAGAGCTGTTGATTCGCTGGCCCAAGACCCGGGTTGAGAGCCGAAACGCCGCCGGCGAAAGTCCGCTGATGTTGGCGGCGTTGGCTGGCGACCTTGAACTGTGCCGCTTGCTGATCGGCAAGGACGCCGACGTTAACAAAACCGGCTGGACACCGCTGCATTACGCCGCAACCAATGGCCATGTTGATGTGGTCCGCTTGCTGCTGGAGGAAAACGCCTACATTGACGCTGCGTCGCCCAATGGCACCACGCCATTGATGATGGCAGCGCATTACGGCACCTCGACGGCGGTCAAACTGTTGCTCGAGTCAGGTGCCGATCCAACGCTGAAAAACGAGCTAGGGCTGACAGCGTTCGACTTTGCCAACCGGGGCAACCGGGCCGATGCAGCCGCGCTGATAGCTGCATTTATCCGTGGTCGGCAGCCCAAAGGTACTTGGTGAAGTGATTTGTGTAATAAATACGATGTGCATTATGTTAAGTAATATGATCGTGCGTATCATCCTGACGCTTGACGCCTCACAGGCTACTTCACTGAAAAAGAAATGATTGGCGCACTGAGGTCGCCCAGGGGCGCGCCTAGCGCGATCTCGCCCTGACCGTGAAGAACGCACTCTTCGCGGCGCAGCAGCAAATCCGGCCCACCGCCGGCGAATCGGATCCAACTTCCGTACGAACTGACGTCGACCAACACCACGCTGCCGTTGCGCCAGTCGATGCGTGCATGCTTGCGCGAGACGCGTACGTCGTCGATCACAAACTCAACCTGGCGTGACCGTCCGATATGGATCGGCAAATCAAACGCACGAAACGTTTTTTGAACATCCAGCCAGTGCAGTTCTATCTGGACTCCGAGTGCGTCCTGTCCCAGCGCGGCGGCCATGGTTTCCAGGGTGGCCTGCACCGTCATGGCATCAGACCCCGGGTCTTCCTGCCACTCGACTTGAAACACCGTGCATGGCTCGGCACGACCGCGGATGTGGATCGGACCGAGTGAGCGGAATCGCTCGTCAGGAAATTTAAAGCCGTCTTCGATGGCATCACGGTTAACCCAGATTTGATGCGCTCCGGTGAGCTCGCTCAGGCGCGATGCAATATTCACCGCATCGCCGTAACAGTCGTCATCGACAAACTCGACGCCGCCGCGTGCCACTCCGATGCGCAAGGGCATGTAGGCGTTGGTGGGGGTTTGACTCAGCACCTGTTGATAGGCACGCTGCAGCTCGATGACACCCAAAATTGCACGCCGACTGTCGTCGAAGACAACCAGCACACCATCACCCAGCAGTTTGACGACCCGGCCGCCGTGTTCGGTACAGCGCTGTGCCACCCACGAAGTTGCGCGCGTGACAATTTCGGTCGCCTTGGCGTTGCCCAAGGCCTCGAAGACACCTGTGCTACCGAACAGATCGGCAAATACAACCGTGGTTTGAACACTCATTCCCGAACTTTTTTCCTGAGGTTATAGCGCCGAGTTTAGGTCAATAACGGGCTTAAATCACAGATGTCCCCAAGCCATCAGCACATCGCGGTCTTGCGCGGCAAGCTCGACACGTGAACCGACAGGTAGAAGTACCTTGGTTTGCACATGGCCATAAGGCAAATTCGTCAGGACCGGGACATTGACTTGCTGTTTAAGCCATGCCATCACACAGCTCAGGCGAAAGCCACGGTCGTGCGGGGTCAGAGAATATTCGGTGAATTGGCCCATCACAATCGCTTTCTGACGCTTGAGCACGCCCGCGTGGAGCAGTTGCGTCAACATGCGCTCGATACGATACGGATGTTCACAGACGTCTTCCAGAAAAAGCACACCATTACGAATGTCTGGAAAATAAGGCGTGCCCAGCAGCGAGGTCAGGACTGCCAGATTGCCTCCCCATAGTGTGGCGTTTTGTACATGAAGTGCCGGCTGGTCGGTACCGCGCAACTGTTGCCAGCCAGTACCCTCCCCCTGGCCGCACAGCAAATCGTCAAAACACGCTTGCATGATTTCATCAGGGCCGTCCGGGGCGCCAAAGCCTTCACACAGGGCGGGCCCGGCCCAGGTGAGCGCACCAGTTTTGGCCAACACCGCGTTCTGGAAAGCGGTGAAATCGCTGATACCGACAAACAGCATGCCCCGCTCGATCGACTTCGCAATTTTTTTGTAGTTGATGCCTGGCAGGATGCGCGTCAGGCCATAGCCGCCACGGGAAATCAACGCCACGTCGGCGCCGCTGTCGCAAGCGCGCTCTATCGCCGCAAGGCGGGTGGCATCGTCGCCGGCAAAACGTTGGTGACTGACCAGTACCGCGACGTCTATTTCAACCTCGTGCCCTTGCGCTTGCAGGCGTTTGACACCGCGGCGAAATGCCGCCTTGTCGCGCACGGCGCCAGAGGGTGAATAAATGTAGATGTGCTTTTTCATGATGACCCGACGGTAGCAGAAAAAGCACGCAACGCCGCCCGGTGCCCGTCGTCAGGAAAAGGCGCATCGAGCGTTTCTGAAGATAAAACCTCGGGTTGTTGGTAGAGGACTTCGGTGATACTCGCGCCAGCCAAATCAAGGAGGTGCTGCACCAAAGCCTGCATCTCTTTTGGCGCAACCAAACGCACACGCCTCAAATCCAAACGATCCAACAGTTGTGCGAGGTAGAGGGCGTGCCACGACAAAGAATGCAGCGTCATCTTTTTGGGCTTGTCGCTGCGGCCAAAGCCGATCAGGTCCAGGCAGATCACACGCTGGCCATGCGCATTGGCCTGCATAAAGGCCCCGCGCCAGGCGTAGCTCCAGTCGGCGCTGCCGTGCAGGCAGACTGTAGCGTCGTGCCCATCGCACGGGCCACTGTCAAGATAGTGCAGACGCAGGCCGTTTAACGCCGGCAAGTCGTGTACATACAGCGCAGGGCCAGGCAGGTCAGGCAATGTGGCAAAGCGGCTGTCTGACGTACGCAGGGCGTCCTCGCGCAGTGCCCTGCCCGCTTGCGCTTTGTCTGCCGCCTGTCGTTGACGTTGTGTACGAAAAAAATCTTGCAACAAAAGGGCGCATTCGCCTTCGAGAACGCCACCTGCCACCTGTGTCTGGTGGTTGACGGCATCGAGCGCAAAGACGTTCAGCACCGATCCTGCCGAACCGGTCTTGTGGTCGGGCGCACCAAACACCACCCGCTTCAGTCGCGCATGGAGCATGGCGCCAGCGCACATCAGGCAAGGCTCCAGCGTAACGTACAGCTCACAGCCGTGAAGTCGGTAGTTGCCCAGGTGCTGTGCCGCCGCACGCAGCGCAATGATCTCGGCGTGCGCAGTCGGATCGTGCTGGGCAATCGATGCGTTGGCACCATGCCCGATGATCTGACCACCACAGATCACCACGGCGCCTACCGGCACCTCGTCACTGGCGGCTGCGGCACGTGCCTGCGCTAGCGCGGCACGCATCCAGCGCGTGTCGCGCTCGTGCGCGCTGGGGTGATCGGCGGGTGTCATCAATCAGGTCTGTTCAGTGGTGAAGTGCGAACGCACGCCCAATTATGGCGTGAGGCGGCCGTATACCGACGCGGCATCAAAGCACTGCTCAGCAACATAGGGCTTGTTCATGAATAAGCTGTGCATTTGGTCGTCGGATTTGGGATGCAATGCAAGGCGCAAAGCGTGCCGTGCAGCTCTGCTGCACAAGCGATTTGCAACGAAGCCGTACGCCCAAAGCTGGCTCGCCTGCCGCCGTCGATCACCACAAGCACTATGTACTGGAAGACCGGGGGCTGGTCGATCTGAAGGACAAAGGTTTAACAAAAACCTACGCGCTCAAACAACCACTGGAAACCACAAGTGGCTGACTACTCCCACTCGATGGTGGCGGGAGGCTTGCTTGACACGTCATAGGTGACGCGGTTGATGCCGCGCACTTCATTGATGATGCGGCTTGAGACTTTTTTCAGCAGCGCGTAGGGCAATTCTGCCCAGTCTGCGGTCATGAAGTCACTGGTTTGCACCGCACGCAGCGCCACCACGTAGTCGTAGGTGCGGCCGTCGCCCATCACACCCACGCTTTTCACCGGCAGGAACACGGTGAAGGCCTGGCTGGTGAGTTCGTACCAGGTTTTTCCGCTGGCCTCATCCACAAAATTGTTCAGTTCTTCCATAAAGATGGCATCGGCTCGGCGCAGCAAGTCAGCGTATTCTTTTTTCACCTCGCCCAGAATCCGCACGCCCAGCCCCGGACCGGGAAACGGATGGCGGTAGACCATGTGGTAGGGCAAGCCCAGCGCCACGCCGAGTTCACGCACCTCGTCCTTGAACAGTTCGCGCAAGGGCTCCAGCAGCTTCAGGCCCAGTTGCTCGGGCAAGCCGCCCACGTTGTGGTGGCTCTTGATGACCACGGCCTTTTTGTTGTTGGCACCACCGGACTCGATCACGTCGGGGTAAATGGTGCCTTGCGCCAGCCACGTCGCGCCTTTGACGGTGCGACCACCAACTTCTCCATTTTTTATAGCATTCTGCGCAGTCAACGCAAGGGCTTGAGCCTTAAAAACCTCTACAAATTCGCGGCCAATGATCTTGCGTTTGGCCTCCGGTTCGGCCACGCCAGCAAGCTGCCCCAAAAATTGGTCGGCCGCATCCACGCGAATCACTTTGGCGTGCAGCTTGCCGACAAACATGTCCATCACCATGTCGCCTTCGTTCAGGCGCAGCAGGCCGTGGTCGACAAACACACAGGTCAACTGGTCGCCAATGGCGCGATGAATCAGGGCCGCAGCCACCGACGAATCCACCCCGCCGGACAGCCCCAGAATGACTTCTTCATCGCCCACTTGCTGCCGAATCTGTTCCACCGCCTCGGCGATGTAGTCACCCATGATCCAGTCGGCACGGGTGGCGCAGATGTCGAGCACAAAGCGCTCCAAAATCGCCGCACCGCGCTTGGTGTGTGTCACCTCAGGATGGAACTGCACCGCGTAGAAGCGGCGCGCTTCGTCGGCCATGCCAGCAATTGGGCAACTGTCGGTAGAAGCCATGAGCTTGAAGCCGGGCGGCAGCTCGGTGACCTTGTCGCCGTGGCTCATCCAGACCTGCAACATGCCATGGCCCTCAGGCGTGGTGAAGTCGGCAATGCCATTGAGCAACGCGGTGTGCCCGTGGGCACGCACGTTGGCATGGCCAAATTCGCGCTGGTGACCGCTGGTGACCACACCGCCCAACTGGTGCGCCATGGTTTGCATGCCGTAGCAAATGCCCAGCACCGGCACGCCCAGCTCAAACACCGATTGGGGCGCCTTGTCGGTGGTGTCTTCGTAGACGCTGGCGTGGCTACCCGACAGGATGATGCCCTTGAGCTTGCCGTCGCGCGCGTGGGCACGAACCCAGTCGTCTGTTACATCGCAAGGATGAACTTCACAAAAGACATGGGCTTCGCGCACACGCCGCGCAATCAGTTGGGTGACTTGGGAGCCAAAGTCAAGGATGAGGATTTTTTGATGCATTATTCCGCGCGATAGTTGGGTGCTTCTTTGGTGATCTGCACGTCGTGCACATGGCTCTCGCGGATGCCGGCGGTGGTGATCTCGACAAACTCGGCCTTTTCCTGCATTTCGGCAATGGTGGCGCAACCGCAGTAACCCATACTGGCGCGCAAGCCACCAGCCATCTGGAAAATGATTGCGACCATGGAGCCTTTGTAAGGCACACGCCCTTCAATGCCTTCGGGCACCAGCTTGTCGGCATTCGGGTTGGCGGTGCTGGACTCCTGAAAATAGCGGTCAGCGCTGCCTTGCTGCATGGCACCAATCGAACCCATGCCACGGTAGCTCTTGTAGCTGCGACCCTGGAACAAAATCACCTCACCCGGTGCTTCTTCGGTACCGGCAAACATGCTGCCCATCATCACCGTGCCCGCACCAGCGGCGATGGCCTTGGCGATGTCGCCGCTAAAGCGCACACCGCCATCGGCAATGAGCGGCACGCCTGTGCCTTTAAGGGCCGTGGCCACACTGTCAATGGCCATGATCTGCGGCACGCCGACGCCGGCAACAATGCGGGTGGTGCAGATCGACCCTGGGCCGATGCCAACCTTGACCGCGTCAGCACCGGCTTCAACCAATGCCAGGGCCGCTGCACCGGTGGCAATATTGCCGCCAATGACTTCCACCTGTGGAAAATTTTGCTTGACCCAGCGTACCCGGTCGATCACGCCCCTGCTGTGACCATGCGCGGTGTCAACCACAATGGCGTCGACCCCGGCTCTGGCCAACAACTCGACCCGCTCTTCGGTACCCTCGCCCACGCCGACCGCTGCGGCCACCCGCAACTTGCCTTGGGCGTCACGTGCCGCGTTGGGAAAGCTGGTTTGTTTGGTGATGTCTTTGACGGTGATGAGTCCCTTGAGCTCAAACGCGTCGTTGACCACCAGCAGGCGCTCGATCTTGTACTGGTTGAGCAACACCTTGGCCTGTGCCAGCGTGGTGCCGTCTGGCACAGTAATAAGTTTGTCGCGCGGCGTCATAATCTGACTAACCGGCAGCTCATACCGGGTTTCAAAGCGCAGGTCGCGTCCGGTGACGATGCCCGCCACTTTACCCGCATCCATCACCGGAAAGCCCGAGACACCCAGCTGTTCGGACAGCGCCATGACCTGACGTACCGTATGCTGCGGTGTAATGACCACAGGGTCACGCAGTACCCCCGATTCGTAGCGTTTGACCTTGGACACTTTGGCCGCCTGTTGCTGCGCTGTCATGTTCTTGTGAATAACGCCGATACCGCCTTCCTGGGCAATGGCGATCGCCAGGCGTGACTCGGTCACGGTGTCCATGGCGGCAGAAACCAGCGGCATATTCAGCGCGATGTTGCGGGTAAATCGGGTGGCAAGGGAAGTGTCCTTGGGCAGGACTTGGGAATAGGCTGGCACCAGTAACACGTCGTCAAAGGTGAGCGCTTTACCAATCAGGCGCATGATGAGAGCTCCAAATCGGTAGATTGTATCTGCCGCTGTGCTGTAAAAAAATGCAAGTTCGAAGCCCACGCTACGGCCTTGGCATAAACTTCACCATTATGAAAAACCTCGCACGCTTGGCTCTTGTTTTGACTTGCCTCTTGACAACAGCTGCTTTTGCCCAATGGCAATGGCTGGACAAGGACGGCCGCCCGGTGTTCAGTGACCGTGCGCCGCCGCCCAACATCCCTGAGAAATCGATCGTGCAGCGACCAGGAAAAATGGCCGTTGTGCCGCGGTCCGACGCGGCTGCCGCTGACCAGACTACGGCACCGGCCCAGGCCCTAGCCAGTGCACCCAGGGTCAGCGGTATTGACAAGGCGCTGGCCGAGAAGAAGAAAAACGCCGAGGCTGCCGAAGCCGCCAAACGCAAGGCAGACGAAGACCGCGTTGCCGCCGCCAAAGCCGACAACTGCCAACGCGCCCGCTCGGCCAAGGCCGGGCTGGATTCGGGGGTGCGCCTGGCCCGCGTCAATGCCAAGGGCGAGCGTGAAGTCATGGACGACGCCGCACGCATGGTTGAAACCAAGCGGATTCAGTCGATCATCGACACCGATTGCAAGTAAACGCAGCTGTCGCGTTCAGTAACCGGCGCGGGCACCGGCGCGTTTTTTGGCGAACAAGCCAGCGGTTCGCGCGCCCTGCTTGACAAATCGCTCGCGCCGCGCCACTTTGGGGTCGACCCGCAAGGCCCGGTAAATCTCGACACGGTCCCGATCGCGCAAAGCCTGATGCGCTGCAACCTTGCGCCCCCAGACGCCGAATGTTAGCGTTGGATCGTTCAACTCCGGGAAGCGTTGCGCCAGACCACCTTGCGCGATGGCCTCACACACCGTACATGGCGAGGGCAGACTCAGCGCAATTTCATGCACCACCCGGGCTTGCGGTGCGTAGACAACTGTGACGTGGATCGCCGATCTACTCACCGTAAACCTGCTTGGCGCGGGCCACAAACGCGTCGACCATGTTGCTGGCGATCTTGTCAAAGACCGGACTGATGAGCTTGCCCAGCTTGTGCTCAAAGCCATAAATCAGGGTCAGCTCAACCTTGCAGGCGCGTTGATCTGCCCCCAGGGAAATAAAGTTCCACTCGCCTTCGAGACGTGAAAACGGGCCGTTGACCAGCTTGATGATGACTTGCTGGTCTGGCACATGGCTGTTGCGCGTGGTGAAGGTTTGGTGAAAACCGCTAAACGCCATGCCGATCTCGGCGAGCATGCCGTTTTCTTCGCGCTCGACGACTCTGGCCCGATCGCACCAGGGTAAAAATTGCGGATACGCGTCAACGTCGGTCACCAGGCGGTACATCTCGGCCGGGCTATACCAAATCAGGACGGATTTTTTGACAGTTTTCATAGAATGCGGGGGTGTGCGCGGATTGTAGTCAAGCCTTGCATGCATTCACCCGCGAGACCCAACCTACCCCATGGCCAAAAAACCCGATACCGCAACCCGCATTGCCGACAACAAGAAAGCCGCCTTCAATTATTTTTTTGAAGAGCGATTTGAAGCGGGCATCGTGCTCGAAGGTTGGGAGGTGAAGTCGCTGCGCGAAGGCAAAGTGCAGCTCACCGACGGCTATGTCGTCATCCGCAACGGCGAGTTGTTCATCATTGGCCTGCAAATCCAGCCACTGGGCACGGCCTCAACGCACATCACACCCGACAAGCAGCGCACCCGCAAGCTGCTGATGCACAAGGACGAGATCAAGCGTCTGATCGGCAAGGTGGAGCAAAAAGGCCACACCCTGGTACCGATCAACCTGCACTGGAAGACCGGCAAGATCAAATGTGAAATCGCGTTAGCCAAGGGCAAGGCCGAACATGACAAGCGCGACACCATCAAGGACCGTGAAGGCAAGCGCGAGGTGGAGCGTGCCATGAAGGTGCATCACCGCTAAAGAAAAGTGCGGGCGCTCGATTGGGTAGCGTCAATCCAGCGCGCGCAGCGGGTGGCTATGGGCACACCACGGGCTGTCAAAAAACGGCAGCACCATGTCTTCAGTAACGTTCTCAATGCACGCCGGGTTCCATCGCGGCGCGTAGTCTTTGTCGATCACCAGCGCGCGAATACCCTCTGCGGTTTCTGTGTGCACTGCACTGCGGCCCAGGTGTCGCGGGAAGAATGCATGGCGCACCATGTCGCGCTCCATGCGCAGGTCTTGCGCGACGGTCAGATGTCGGGCGCGGCGGATTTGTTCAAGCGCCACATGCAGCATCAGCGGTGAACGCTGGCGCAACAAGGCCGCGTTATGACGCGCCCAGTCAGACGCATCAGCCTCCAGTGCCTGCACAATTGCAGCGACCGAGTCCTTGGCAAAATAATGATCAATTTGGCCTCTAGCCCTTGATTCATCTGCGGTAGCAGCTACTGAATACGTAGTAATCCAGCGGTCAATTGAGGCGCTGTCAAGCGATTGCAGCCCGGCCAGCGCAGCCCACGCCTGCGGCAAGGTGTCAACGGGCAGACAGTGATCGGCCAGGCCAAGTGCAATGGCGTCACCGGCGCGCACGGTGGTGCCGGTCAGCGCCAGCCATTCGCCAGTGGACCCGGGACAACGGCTCAGGAAATAGCCGCCGGCGACGTCGGGGAACAGTCCGATCAGCGTCTCGGGCATGGCCAGCTTGCTGCGCTCGGTGACCAGTCGGTGCGACGCGCCCTGGCTGATGCCCATGCCGCCGCCCATCACCACACCGTCCATGAACGCGATGTAGGGCTTGGGATAGCGGTGCACCAGATGGTTGAGCGTGTATTCCTCGGTGAAAAAATCTTCGGTAGACGGGTCACCGCCAAGCATCGCCTGGTGGAAATAGCGGATGTCACCGCCAGCGCAAAACGCGCCAAACGGCCCGGCCTTGTTGCTGCCACGAACCGCCACCGCCTGCACCCGATCGTCGTCGCGCCAGGCCAGCAGAGACTGGGTCAAGGCGCGAATCATCGGCAGGTTCAGCGCATTGAGTGCTGTCGGCCGGTTGAGCGTGATCAAACCCACACGCCCCTGAATTTCTGTGATGACTTCATTCGGATGATTCACGCCCTGCTCCTCCAGGCCCACACCTCGTTGGCTACCAGGGCAGCGATCACCAGCGACCCGCCCACAAGCACGTTGGGGCCGGGTACCTCACCCGCACCCAACCACGCCAACAAGATGCCAAAAATTACTTCCAGCAAGCCCAGCAAGGCGACTTCAGGCGCCTTGAGCGCTTGCGTGCAGGCCACCGCCAGCACACACGGAACCGCCAGTTGGAACAGCCCCAGGCCCGCCAGCAGCAGCACGTCGTGGCCAGAGGCTTGCAGAGGCCAGGCCAGCGGCAACGTGATCACGGACGACAGCACGCCACCAATCAACACCGCCGGTATCAGATCGACGTTTTTTCCTTGTGCGTGGGAGTGCTGGGTGATCGTCCAGTTGGCCGCCCCCGAGATCGGCACGCCCAGCGCGACCACCGTCCCGGCCAGACTAAAACCCTCGGCCAGGTGCGTGCCGTACATGTAGCCAATGCCGCAGCCCGCCACCACAATCGCACCCCAGGTGCGCCGGCCAATCTGGTGGCCAAGAAAAATTCGGGTCGCCAAGGCGGTGAACAAGGGTACCAGCGCCATTGTCACCAGCACATTGGCCACGGTCGTCAGCGTCAGCGCCAACATGAAAAAGGTGAACATCCCGGCCCAGCACAGGCCCGACAACCACAGCGCAGCGCCGCCGTGGCGCATACGGCCGAAAACGCCCAGGCCCTTGGCCAGCGGCAAGATCACCAACAGACTCAGCACGGTAAAAAAACTGCGCCAGAAAGTGACTTCAAAGCTGCGCGCTTGCTCCAGGTGGCGCGTCACCACACCGGCGGTCGACCACAACAAGGTTGCCACCAGCATCAGCCCAACGGCGCGACCGTGCGTGAGCTTCATCGCCGGTTAAATCAGGCGCCGGTACGCGCTGCTTTCTTGCGTTCGTGCTCTGCCAGGTAGCGCTTGCGCAGGCGGATCGATTTCGGTGTGATCTCGACCAGTTCGTCGTCTTCGATGAACTCGACGCCGTATTCCAGCGTCAACTGAATCGGTGGCGTAATCTTGATGGCGTCTTCTTTGCCTGACACGCGGAAGTTGGTCAGCTGCTTGGTACGCGTGGCGTTGACCACCAGGTCGTTGTCGCGGTTGTGGATACCGACGATCATGCCCTCGTAGACGGGGTCGTTGGCGGTGACGAACATGCGGCCACGGTCGTCCAACTTGCCCAGCGCGTAGTTGAAAATTTCACCCGCGTCCATTGAGATCAGCACGCCGTTTTTACGGCCACCGATCTCGCCCTTGTGCGGTTCGTAGCTGTCGAAAATGTTGGAGATCAAGCCCGAGCCGCGCGTCAGGTTGAGGAATTCATTGGTAAAACCGATCAAACCGCGTGCTGGAATACGGTATTCAAGGCGAACACGGCCGCGGCCATCGGGTTCCATATTAATGAGATCGCCGCGGCGCTCGCCCAGCGCCTGCATCACACCGCCCTGGTGCTGCTCTTCGATGTCTGCGGTGACCAGCTCAATGGGTTCATAGCGCTCACCGTTGATTTCCTTGAACACCACGCGTGGCTTGCTCACGGCCAACTCGTAGCCTTCACGGCGCATGTTTTCCAGCAGAATGGTCAGGTGCAATTCGCCCCGACCCATCACCTCAAAGATACCTTCTTCGTCGGTTTCCTTGACTTTCAGGGCGACGTTGTGTTGCAGCTCCTTCTGCAGGCGGTCCCAGAGCTGGCGGCTGGTGACATATTTGCCTTCCCGCCCGGCCAAGGGGCTGGTATTGACGCAAAAATTCATGGTCAGGGTCGGCTCGTCGACCTTGAGCATCGGCAGCGGCATTGGATTGACAGGGTCTGTGATAGTCACACCGATACCAATGTCGGCAATGCCGTTGATCAGCACAATCTCGCCCGGACCGGCCTCGGTGGCCTGCACGCGTTCCAGGCCCTGGAACGTCAGCACCTGGTTGACACGGCCGCGCACCGCCTTGCCGTCGGGGCCTTCCATCACCACCACGTCCATCATCGGCTTGATGGTGCCCTGGCTGATGCGCCCCACGCCAATGCGACCGACAAAGGTGGAGAAATCAAGCGCCGAAATCTGCAGTTGCAGCGGCGCCTCAGGGTCGCCTTGCTGGTGCGGCACGTGGTCGAGGATGGTGTCAAACAGCGCCGACATGTCCGGCCCCCATTGCTCGCCCTGGCCGCCCTCTTCCAGCGACGACCAGCCGTTGATGCCTGAGGCGTAAACCACCGGAAAGTCCAGCTGTTCATCAGTCGCACCAAGCTTGTCAAACAGGTCAAACGCCGCGTTCACCACAAACTGCGGACGCGCACCCGGTTTGTCCACCTTGTTGACCACCAGAATGGGTTTCAGGCCCAGTGCCAGCGCCTTCTTGGTGACAAAGCGCGTTTGTGGCATGGGACCTTCTTGTGCGTCGATCAGCAGCAACACGCCGTCGACCATCGACAGCGCGCGCTCCACCTCGCCACCAAAGTCGGCGTGGCCGGGGGTATCGACGATATTGATGTGGGTGCTTTTCCAGCTCACCGCGCAGTTCTTGGCCAGGATGGTAATGCCGCGTTCGCGCTCGATGGCGTCGTTGTCCATCACCGTATCGACCACTTTTTCGTGCTGGGCAAAGGTGCCCGACTGGCGCAACAGCTGGTCGACCATGGTGGTTTTACCGTGGTCAACGTGGGCGATGATGGCGATGTTTCTGATTTGTGGTTGGCTCATGGTTTGCTTTCTCTTAAATTACAGGGGTTATCTGTTCAATTTCAATCGGACTGAGTAATCGTGCCGGGATCAGCTCACCGGCGCTGACGCTGGCGGTGCCGAGCAATACCTGGCCATCAGCGGCGTAAACGGCCACTTGCTGCGCATCAGGCCAGGCGCCGCGACGGCGCAAGCCGCTGGAAAATCGGCTTGCATTGTCGTCGTCGAGCGTGACAGGGATGTGGCTGCTCAGCAGCGCATCGACCGGCAGCAGACACGCCAGACGCTGCTCCTCGCTCATCGCCTCCAGCGACGCCAGCGTCACACACTGCTGGACGGTAAATCCGCCGGTGCCGGTGCGACGCAGCGCGATCAGGTGCGCGCCGCAACCCAAGGCCTCGCCAATGTCTTCGGCGAGGGTTCGGATGTAGGTGCCCTTGCTGCAGGTTACTTCTAAATCAATAGCTTTTTGCACTTGTTCTGTAAGGGCTGAAGCCATATTTATCTTATAAATCTCGATGTTTCTGGCGGCCCGGTCCACGGCAATGCCGGCACGCGCATACGCGTACAAAGCCTTGCCGTCTTTTTTGAGGGCGCTGTGCATCGGCGGCACCTGGCTAAGGTGGCCGACAAACTGAGCTTGTACCCGCTTGATATCGTCGGCGGTCACGTTCACTGCGCGGGTCTGGATAACTTCACCCTCGGCATCGCCGGTGCTGGTTTTGACACCCAGGCGCATCGTTGCGGTGTAGGTCTTGTCGGCGTCAAGCTGCAACTGGCTGAACTTGGTTGCCGCGCCAAAACACAGCGGCAAGACACCGCTGGCCAATGGATCAAGCGTGCCGGTGTGCCCCGCTTTTTCGGCGCGCAGCAGCCACTTCACTTTTTGCAGGATGTCGTTGCTGCTCCAGCCCAGCGGCTTGTCGAGCAGCAAGACGCCGTGCACGGGCCGACGCACGCGCTTGCGTTGTTGCTGGGGAGGGGATGCCAATGGCTGCATATGCGTAGCGGAAACTGGGACCAGCTTCCAAACAATTGGAATCTGACCCCAATTATTTTCAGTCGTCCTTGGCGCGGGACGCGACGGCACGGGCGATCAAGGCGTTCATGTCGGCGGCACGCTCGGGCGTTTGGTCGTAAATGAAGTGCAGCGTCGGCACAGTGTGGATGTGCAGCCGCTTGAACAAACCGGCGCGCAAAAAGCCCGCGGCCTGATTCAGGCCTTCGGTGCATTTTTGTGGGTCACCAGCGAGCTGGCTGAAAAACACCTTGGCGTGCGCGTAATCGGGCGTGACCTCGACGCCTTGCAGCGTCACCATGCCCACGCGCGGGTCTTTCAACTCGCGCGCGATCAGTTCGGTCAGATCACGCTGGATCTGATCGGCGACCTTGAAGGCACGGTTGGGGGTGGCAGATTTCTTGTGCACAGCAATTGCTTACAGGGTACGGGCCACTTCGCGAATTTCGAAGAACTCCAGCACGTCGCCCTCTTGGATTTCGTTGTAGTTCTTGATGTTCAAGCCGCAATCAAAGCCTTCGCGCACTTCCTTGGCGTCGTCCTTGAAGCGTTTGAGAGATTCCAACTCGCCGGTATAAATAACGGTGTTGTTGCGCAGCAAGCGTAGCCGCGCGGTGCGGCGCACGATCCCCGAGGTGACCATACAGCCAGCAATCGAGCCGATCTTGGAGACCTTGAATATTTGGCGAATCTCGGCCGTGCCGATGATTTCTTCTTTTTTGTCCGGGGTGAGCATGCCCGACATGGCCAGCTTGAGGTCGTCGACCGCGTCGTAAATGATGTCGTAGTAGCGGATGTCGATACCGTTGGCCTCGGCCAGTTTGCGCGCCCCTGCGTCAGCACGGGTGTTGAAGCCGATGATGACCGCTTTGGCGGCGATGGCCAAGTTCACGTCCGACTCGCTGATGCCACCGACAGCAGCGTAGACCAGTTGCACCTTGATTTCGTCGGTGGAGAGCTTCAGCAGGGACTGCGACAGCGCTTCCTGCGAACCCTGCACGTCGGCCTTGACGATGATGGGCACCATCTTGACCTCACCGGCGGTCATGTCGGTGAACATGTTCTCAAGCTTCGCGGCCTGTTGTTTGGCCAGCTTGGTGTGACGGAACTTGCCGGCGCGGTAGGTGGCAATTTCACGGGCGCGGCGTTCATCAGGCAGCACCATGAATTCGTCACCAGCCTGCGGCACCTCGGTCAGACCCTGGATTTCTACCGGAATTGACGGGCCAGCGGTCTTGATGGTCTTGCCGTTTTCGTCGAGCATGGCGCGCACCCGGCCATAGGTCTGGCCGGCCAGCACCACATCGCCAGTTTTCAGCGTGCCCGACTGCACCAGCACGGTAGCGACGGGGCCGCGGCCCTTGTCGAGCTGTGCCTCGATGACCAAGCCCTTGGCCATGGCGTCAACTGGCGCTTTGAGCTCCAGCACCTCGGCCTGCAACAAGACTTGTTCGAGCAGATCATCAATGCCCTGCCCCGATTTCGACGATACGCTGACAAACGGCGAATTGCCACCAAATTCTTCAGGGATCACCTCTTCTGCAACCAGCTCATTCTTGACCCGGTCGGCATTGGCGTCAGGCTTGTCGATCTTGGTGATGGCCACCACAATCGGCACACCAGCAGCCTTGGCGTGTTTGATCGCCTCCTTGGTCTGCGGCATAACGCCGTCATCGGCGGCCACCACCAAAATGACGATGTCGGTCGCTTGTGCACCGCGCGCCCGCATGGCGGTAAAGGCCTCGTGACCGGGGGTGTCGAGAAACGACACCACACCGCGATTGGTCTGGACGTGATAAGCGCCAATGTGCTGGGTAATGCCACCGGCTTCGCCAGAAGCCACCTTTGTGCGGCGGATGTAGTCCAGCAGCGAAGTTTTGCCGTGGTCGACGTGGCCCATGACGGTCACGACTGGCGCGCGTGGCAGGGCTTCGGCCTGCTGCTTGGAGACCTCGTCGTCGGTGAAGGCCTCGGGGTCGTCCAGCGCGGCAATGATTGCCTTGTGACCCATTTCTTCGACCAGAATCATGGCGGTGTCCTGGTCCAGCGGCTGGTTGATGGTGACCATCTGGCCCAGCTTCATCAGCTGTTTGATCACCTCAGACGCCTTCACAGCCATTTTGTGCGCCAACTCAGCCACCGTGATGGTTTCTGGCACGTGCACTTCAAGCACCCGCACTTCGACCGGTACCTGCGGCATATGGTGGTCATCATGGCCACGGTCATTGCTGCCACGACGGCCGCGTGGGCCGCCACGCCAATTGCTGTTGCGCCCGGCACCCGCACCGGTGTCACCACGGGTGGGAATGCCTTTCTTCTTGGCCGGATCGCCTGCCCAGCTGCTCGACAGCTTGGCGGACTTGACTTCCTTGCCTGCGCCCGCAGGCCCTGCAGTGGTGGCCGCCTGGGTGCCGGCAGCTGGTTTGGTCCCTGGGCTGCCAGCAGGCTTGTGCAAGGTGCCTTTGATGCCCGCCTTGGCGTCGACAGTCTTGGGCTCTTCTTTTTTGGGTGGCAGTTTTTTACCTGGCTGCGACATCATCAGCCGAATGGCCGCCGCTTCTTCTTCGGCCTTGCGGCGTCGATCGGTCAAATCCGCCGCGCGGGCCTGCTCTGCCTCGGCGCTGGCTTTGGACTCTGCAGCAGCGGCCTCTTTGGCATCAGCCGCCTCTTTGACTTTGGCCTGCAACTTTTGACGTGCTTGCACTTGCTCGGTTGTGTCGTCCTGTGCGGCCACCGCAGGGGTAGCCGCCGGGTCAGGTTGCGCCGACGCCTTGGCCTGGTCGGCGAGCTCCTGGGCCGCTGCCTTTTCGGCGGCTTCGCGAGCGGCAGCCTCTTTGGCCTCACGCTCTAGCCGACGCTGGGCCAGTTCTTCTTCCTGGCGGCGGATCAACTCGGCCTGGCGGCGCGCATCTTCTTCACGGCGTGCGAGCTCCGCTTGGTCGATCAATGGCGCCTTGGCAACGGCAGCTGTCAGGGCTTCGGGTTCTGGCGTCACCACGGGTTGGACTTCAGGGGCGTCATCGCGACGCACGAAAGTGCGCTTTTTGCGCACTTCCACCTGAATGGTGCGCGCCTTGCCACTGGCGTCCGCCTGTTTGATTTCGGTGGTCGACTTTTTGACCAGCGTGATTTTTTTACGTTCGGGCGCAGCCGTTCCGTGCGTGGTTTGCAAGTAGCCCAGCAGACGCTGCTTGTCGGCGTCGGTCAGGGTGTCTGATGCGGCGGCTTTGGCCACACCAGCCGATTTGAGTTGCGCAAGCAACGTATCGGTTGATTTTTTGAGTTCACTGGCAAACTCGGCGACGGTCATACTGGACATTTGTTGGCTAACCTTTGGTTTTGACTGGGCTTGGCTGTAGGCTGATACCCACTCTTGGCTGTACTTTTAAATCATGATCAGGACGCTTGAGAAGCGGCGTCACCGGTAAACCAGTGGGCGCGGGCTTGCATGATCATGGCGGTGGCCTCCTCGGTGGACTGCCCGGTGATATCGGTCAGTTCATCGGTCGCCAGATCAGCCAGGTCGTCAAGCGTGTTTACGCCGGCTTGTGCCAGTTTGCTGATGAGTTCAGTATCGAGACCCTGCAGGTCACGCAGCTCTTGCGCCACTTTCTCGACGTTTTCCTCATTGGCGATTTCCATCGTCAACAAGGCATCTTTGGCACGGGTGCGCAGTTCGTTGACGGTATCTTCGTCAAAGCTTTCAATTTCAAGCATTTCTTCCAGCGGCACATAGGCGACCTGCTCCAGACTGACAAAGCCTTCGGCGATCAACAGGTCGGCAATTTCTTCGTCAACGTCAAGTTTTTCCATGAACAACTGCCGACTTGACTCGACTTCACCAGCTTGTTTTTCGGCAGATTCGGCAGCGTCCAGGATGTTGATCTTCCAGCCCGTCAGTTCAGAGGCCAGGCGCACGTTCTGGCCACCGCGACCGATCGCAATGGCCAGATTTTCTTCGTCAACCACCACGTCCATGGCGTGGCGCTCTTCGTCGACCACAATGCTGCTGACGTTGGCCGGTGCCAGCGCGCCAATGACAAATTGCGCCGGGTCTTCGCTCCATAAAACGATGTCGACGCGCTCGCCTGCGAGCTCGTTGGTGACGCCGTTGACGCGGGTGCCACGCACACCGACGCAGGTGCCGATCGGGTCGACACGCTTGTCATGCGACAGCACCGCAATCTTGGCGCGCGAACCCGGGTCACGGGCGCAGGATTTGATCTCCAGCAGGCCTTGCTCGATTTCAGGCACTTCGTTGCGGAACAGCTCGATCATGAACTCAGGTGATGAACGCGACAGCACAATCGGTGCACCGCGCAGCGTCAGGTCCACCTCCATGATCATGGCACGTACACGGTCACCCGTGCGGAAGTTTTCCTTGGGGATCATCTCGCCCCGGCGCAGACGGCCTTCAACCCGACCCGATTCGACGATCAAATCGCCCTTATCCATGCGCTTGACGGTGCCGACAAAAATCTTGTCGCCACGCGACATGAAGTCGTTAAGCAGCATCTCGCGCTCGGCATCGCGAATCTTTTGCAGAATGACCTGTTTGGCAGCCATGGCACCAATGCGACCGATAGGCAAAGATTCGACCGTTTCTTCGATGTATTCGTCGACTTCGATGTCGGAAATTTGCTCCTTGGCTTCAAACAGCAGGATTTCCTGGTCTGGCAATTGCAGGCCGGCCTCGTCGGGCACAACGTGCCAGCGGCGAAAGGTTTCATAGGAGCCGGTATCGCGATTCAGCGCCACGCGGATATCGACGTCGCCCTCGTAGAGTTTTTTGGTGGCCTGCGCCAGCGCGGCTTCTACCGCACCAAAGACCACATCACGTTCGACGTTTTTCTCGCGTGAGATGGCGTCAACCAACATTAACATTTCGCGATTCATGCCACGACTCTCCTGTTTCAATTCAAATTCATGCCCGGCTCAACCTCTGGGGTCAAGGCCTTGCTGCGACCTTTGAAGCTGACGATGGGCGCCAGGCGCGCTTCTTTCAGTTCTTCAAACGTAAAACCTAACACCTGCACCGGCGACAATGGCCTTTTCTTGCTGACCTTCACGCCGGGTTTGACCGCTGGTTCATCGCGCCAGGCGATTTGCCAGCTTGGCGCACTGCTGTCGCTTGCCGCAACACGCTCCAACACGCCGCGAAACTTCTTGCGGTTGGCGCTGACCAAGCCAGCCGCGGCCGTGCCCAGTGGCGCTTTTAGCGTGATGTCGATGACCTGCCCGGCAAATCGCTCGAAATCCTGCGCGTGCCGCAGCGGCCGGTCGATCCCCGGTGAGGACACCTCCAAGCGGCGGTACTCAATGGCGTCAACCTCCAGCGCAAACTGCAACTGGCGGGTGACTTTCTCGCAATCCTCAACGTTGACAAATTGCTCCACAGCCGCTTGGGCGTTTACCGCTGGGGTCCATGGCAGATCAATGGTGACGCGCAACAAACCGCCGACCGAGCGTTCAATCTCGACCAGGTCATAGCCCAAGCCGGCTACCGTTTGTTCAACAATTTCTTTCAGTGCCACCCAATACTCCGCTTATGCCAACTTTATTTACAGCGCAAAAAAACAAACGACCAAAAAAAACGGGCGGAAATGACTCGCCCGTTTGGTCGTGAACGCGCGGATTGTATCGGAAAATTAGCGTAATCCCTATGATTTTGAAAGGATTTTTAAAGCGGCTCAGGCAGCGGCCCGCACCAGCATGCGGGTGTAGGGATGCCTGGGATGCTGCAATATCTCGTCAACAGGGGACGATTCAACCACCGCGCCATCTTTGAGCACCATCACGTCATGTGCCATGGCGGCAATGACCGCCATGTCGTGCGTAATCAGCAGGTAGCTCAAACCTTGCTCGCGCTGCAAGCGCTGCAACAGTGCCAACACCTGTTTTTGCACGGTCACATCCAGCGCGCTGGTGGGCTCGTCAAGCACCAAAATGTCGGGTTTGACGATCAGCGCACGGGCGACAGCGATGCGCTGGCGCTGTCCGCCAGAAAACTCGTGCGGGTAGCGCTGCAGTACATTGATCAGCGCTTGTTCGGCTTCTCCCGGAGCCTGCAAACCAACGTCATGCATCGCCTGCACCACGCGCGCACGGCGCTCAGCTGCAGTCAACTGCGGTTCATGCACGCCCAGGCCTTCGCCAATGATTTCTTCAACTGTCAAGCGCGGCGAAAGCGACGAAAACGGGTCTTGAAAAACCACCTGAATGCGCCTGCGCAGGGTTTTGTTGGCCACGGCGTCGCTGCCCCAGCAGCGGTCAGCGACGACAAGTTCGCCCCGGAACTGCAGCAAGCCCAACGCTGCCAGTGCCAATGTTGACTTGCCCGAACCCGATTCACCGATCACACCCAGCGTGCGGCCACGCGTCAAAACGAAATCAGCGCCCTGAACCGCGACGTACTCGCCCCGCTTGAACCAGCCGCGAAATCCGGGCAGCACGGTGGGATAAGCCACGCGCAAGCCGCGGGCACGCAGCACCAACGGCGCGGACGCCACCGTGGCCGTCTTTGCCTGGGCGTCACGCTCGGGCCGGCTGGCGATCAGACGCTGGGTGTAGGGATGTTGCGGCTGGGCAAAAACAGCATGAGCTTCACTCTGTTCAACAATGTGACCGCGCTCCATAACAATCACGCGCTGGGCAAAACGGCGTACCAGATTCAGATCGTGCGTAATCATCAGCACCGCCATGCCGCGCTCACGCTGCAGGCGGTCGAGCAAATCAAGTATCTGGCCGCGCAGACTGACATCCAGCGCAGTCGTCGGTTCGTCGGCCAGCAGCAATTTGGGTCGGCAGGCCAGCGCCATGGCGATCATCGCGCGCTGGCGCTGGCCGCCGCTGAGCTGGTGTGGGAAGGCGTTGAATCGCTGTGCAGGTTCGTCAATGCCAACTTCTGCTAGCAAGTCTATAGCTGCTTGCGCAGACGCTGCTTGGGCTAGACCCTGTTTTAACATGATAACTTCAGCAATCTGCTGACCTACCGTCATCAGCGGATTCAGCGCTGTCATCGGCTCCTGAAAAATCATGGCGATGTCCTGGCCCCGCACAGAACGCAAGTCGCACTCTGTCAATGAGAGCAAATCGCGCCCGTCAAACAAGGCTTGGCCGCTGATCTGGGCATCCGGCACCAAGCGCAGCAGACTCAGCGCCGAGACGGTCTTGCCCGAGCCGGACTCACCCACCAGCGCCACTTTTTCGCCAGCGGCCACGCTGAAATCAATGCCATGCACGACCGACCGGCCAGCAAAGGCCACGCTGAGTTGTCTGACATCAAGCAGCGGTTGGCTCATTGGTCGGCCTTTCGGGGGTCCAGCGCGTCGCGCAGTGCGTCACCCATGAAGGTCAACAACAGCAGCGTGAGCACCAGCACGGCAAAGGTAAAGACCGATATCCACCACGCATCGATGTTGTTTTTACCTTGCGACAGCAATTCACCCAGCGACGGCGTACCTGGTGGCACGCCCAGGCCAAGAAAATCCAGCGAAGTGAGTGCCAAAATCGCGCCGCTCATGCGAAACGGCAGAAACGTCACCACCGGCGTCAGGCTGTTGGGCAACAAATGGCGGGTGACGATGTGCCAGTTGCTCACCCCCAGCGAGCGGGCGGCACGCACGTAGTCCAGCTGGCGATTGCGCAAAAATTCGGCGCGCACGTAGTCGGAAAGACCCATCCAGCCAAACAGACTGAGCAACACCAGCAACAGCGCCAGGCTGGGTGCAAACACCGCGCTGAAAATGATCAGCAAATACAACTCGGGCATGGAACCCCAGATTTCGATGAAACGCTGGAACGCCAGGTCGGTCTTGCCACCAAAAAAACCCTGGACTGCGCCGGTAATGATGCCCAGCAGCGTGCCAACGAAGGTCAACGCCAAGGCAAACAGCACACTGACCCGAAAACCGTAAATCAGCTGCGCCAGCAGATCGCGGCCACGGTCATCGGTGCCCAGCCAGTTGTCCGCCGACGGGCCCGACGGGTTGGGCGCTTTGGCAAAGTAGTTCAGCGTTTTCGGGCCATACGGGTTGGGCGCAAAAATCACCCAGTTGCCGTTGCGGCTCAGGCGCTCACGAATAAAGGGGTCGAGGTAATCGGTATTGGCATCAAAGTCGCCACCAAAGGTCTTCTCCGGGTAATCCTTGATCACTGGCATGTACAACTCGCCCTGGTAGCGCACCAGCAGCGGTCGGTCGTTGCTGACCACCTCAGCCAGCAAGCTCAGCACCACCAGTGTCACAAAAATCAGCAGACTCCAATAGCCCAAGCGGTTGCGCTTGAAACGCTGCCAGGCGCGCGCCCACGGGCCACGGGCGACGGGGGGCTTAGTCAAACTTGACACGGGGGTCCACCCAGACGTAACACAGGTCACTGATCAATTTGGTCACCAAACCAATCAGCGTGAAGAAATACAGCGTGCCCAGCACGACAGGGTAATCGCGCCGGATAACGCTCTCATAACTCAGCAAGCCCAGCCCGTCGAGAGAAAACAACGTCTCGATCAGCAGCGACCCGGTAAAAAAAGCACCAATGAACGCTGCCGGAAAGCCGGTGACGATGGGGATCAGCGCGTTGCGGAACACGTGACCCCACAGAACCTGGCGTTCGCTCAAACCCTTGGCGCGCGCGGTGATGACGTACTGTTTGCGGATTTCTTCGAGAAACGCATTTTTGGTCAGCATCGTCGTCACCGCAAAACTGCCCAGCACCATGGCGGTGACCGGCAAGGCGATGTGCCAGAGGTAGTCGACGATGCGCGCGCCAAAGCTCAACTCGTCCCAGTTGCCACTGGTCAAGCCGCGCAGTGGAAACCACTGTAACTGGCCGCCAAAAATCACCAGCAGCGCTACACCCAGTACAAAACCCGGAATGGCGTAGCCCACCAGCACCAGCAGTGTGGTGACCAGGTCAAAGCGGGAGCCAGCGCGCACCGCTTTGGCTACGCCCAGCGGCACCGCGATCAGGTAGCTGATAAAAAACGTCCAGAGCCCCAGGCTGATCGACACTGGCAACTTTTCCCAGATCAGCTCGGACACACTCTTGTTTTGAAAGAAGCTTCTGCCCAGGTCAAAGCGCGCAAACTGGCCCAGCATCTGCAAAAACCGCTCGTGCGCCGGTTTGTCAAAGCCGTACAAGGCCTTGATCTGTTCGATGCGTTTGGGATCGACCCCCTGCGCGCCACGGTAGCTCAGGCCGCCGCCTTCGGCCACGGCGCCTTTGCCGGCACCTACCTTGGCTTCGGCCAGGTATTGCTCCACCGGCCCGCCGGGCACAAACTGGATCACCACAAAGGTGATCAGCAGCACCCCGAGCAAGGTCGGGATCATCAACAACAGGCGTTTGAGAATGTAGCTCAGCATGGTCAGCGTTGCGGTTTGGCCCACCAGGTGTCAATAGCCCAATTTTCACCGCCTGCATAGGGTGGCATCTGCGCCGGCATGTCCAGCTGCCAGGCGTTGTACACCATGCGGTGTGTCGGTGCGGACCATTGCGGAATCAGCACATGGCTGTGACTGATGACACGGTCCAGCGCACGGCAGGCGGGCAACAAGTCGATCTTGCTTTTGGCGGCGGTCATGTGGGCGATCAGCGCATCAACCGCCGGATTTTTGATGCCCGACATGTTGCCCGAGTCTTCTTGGTCGGCGGCTTTGGAACCGAAAAGGTCAGCGTATTCCTGCCCGGGGTTGTGGGTGCCGCCATAAGCAAGTGAGGTGATGTCAAACTCGAACTTTTGCAGCCGCTGCTGGTACAGGGCAAAGTCAACCGGCCGAAACTTGAGTGCGACACCGAGTTTTTCAAGGTTGCGCGCCCAAGGTGTGACCACGCGCGCGCTGCCCTCGTTGCTGTCAAGGTACTCGATCTCAAACGCCTGGCCCTGGGCGTTGCGCAACACACCGCCCTGCACTTCCCAACCCGCGGCTTTCAGCAGCGCTTGTGCTTGGCGCAAATTGGCGCGCAGGCTTGATGGTGGGTCGGTGCGTGGCGGTACGGTCATGGGGCCAAAGACCGCAGCTGGCAGCGATGCACGCCAAGGCGCCAGCAGGGCGAGCTCTGCGGTATCCGGCGCGCCGCTGGCCGCGCAATCGGTGTTACCGAACAGGCCGTTGACGCGCTGGTACGCGTTGTAGAACATCTGCCGGTTCATCCATTCATAGTCCAGCGCCAGACCCAGCGCCTGGCGCACCCGCACGTCTTTGAACAAGTCGCGCCGGGTGTTGAGCACGTAGCTCTGAAAGCCGGTGGGCAGCCGGTGGCGAAACTCTTTTTTGACAAGTTCGCCACTGTCAAAGCGTCGACCGTTGACACGCCGGGCCCAGTCACCCGCAGAGAAAAACCGCATCAAGTCAAATTCGCCCGCCTTCAGCGCCTCCAGTCGTGCGGTGCCGTCCTTGTAAATCTTGACGGTAATGCGGTCGAAGTTGGCAGTGCCGCGGCGCACGTTGAGGTCCTTGGCCCAATAGTTTGGATCACGCAAGTAGGTGATGTCCTTGCCAAAGCGTACCGGGCCGATTTTGTAGGGGCCGCTGCCAATCGGTGTGTCCGTCACGATTTCATCGAAGCGTTTGGTTTTCCCACCCTCAGCGCCCCAAGCGCGGCTGAATACCGGCAAACCACCCACTGTGAGCGGCAACTCCCGGTTGGGCTTCTTGAAACGGTAGCGTACCGTCAGCGCGTCGACGACATCCAGGCCAGCCACGTCGTCGAGCAGCGTCTTGTAGCCCGGCGACGTGTACGGCCCCATGAGCGCGTCAAAGCTGTATTTCACGTCCAGGGCCAGCACTGGGTCGCCGTTGTGAAAACGCGCCTGTGGCCGTAGCCGGAAGGTCGCACTCAGGCCATCGGGCGCAACAGTGACGTCTTGCGCCAATAACCCATAGCCCGAACCGGTTTCATCGAGCGCACCGGCCAGCAAGCTGTCAAACATCAGGTCGGACAGATACGCCGGTGCCGATCCTTTGATGGTGAAGGGGTTGTATTTGTCAAAAGTCGACACCCGCAGGTTGCTGACCAGACGCAATTCGCCGCCTTTGGGTGCCGCTGGATTGACGTAGTCAAAGTGGGGAAACCCCGACGGATATTTCAGGTCGCCCCACAAGGCGTAGCCGTGCGCAGCCCATAGAGAGCTGACCCAACACTGAAGGACTAAAAAAAGAACGCCACGCATGCGACAATTCTGCATCATCTGACACCGTAGCTGGGTAGTCCGGACAAATGACCGGCCCTGGTTGCAGTGGTTTACCAGCCGCAAAAAATGAATGAGGTCGCTATGGGATTTTTGACAGGCAAAAAATTATTGATCACTGGCGTGTTGTCCAACCGTTCCATCGCCTATGGCATCGCCAAAGCCTGCCATGCGCAGGGGGCGGAATTGGCCTTCAGCTACGTGGGTGAGCGCTTCAAAGACCGCATCACCGAGTTTGCGGAAGACTTCAACTCCAAGCTGATTTTTGATTGCGATGTCGGCGACGATGCGCAAATTGACAAACTGTTTACCGACCTGGCCACGCACTGGCCCAAGTTTGACGGCTTTGTGCACAGCATTGGCTACGCGCCGCGCGAAGCCATTGCCGGCAACTTTCTTGACGGGCTGACGCGCGAAAACTTCCGCATCGCGCACGATATCAGCGCCTACAGCTTCCCAGCCATGGCCAAGGCGGCCCTGCCCTACCTGAACAACACCGCATCATTGCTGACGCTGACCTACCTGGGCGGCGTGCGCGTGGTGCCAAGCTACAACACCATGGGCCTGGCCAAGGCATCGCTGGAGTCCTCGGTGCGCTACCTGGCCGATGCCGTCGGCGCGCGTGGGATTCGTGTCAATGGTCTGAGCGCCGGTGCCATCAAGACGCTGGCGGCCAGCGGCATCAAGGATTTTGGCAAGTTGCTGGGCATCTCCGCCGCGGCGTCGCCGCTGAAACGCAATGTGACGATTGACGAAGTGGGCAACGTCGCCGCCTTCCTGCTCAGCGACCTGGCCTCGGGCATGACCGGACAAATCTCTTACGTGGACTGCGGCGTCAGTCAGACGGCTGTGGCGGTTGTTGAAGCCTGAAGATTTTTTGATGAAATTGGCCTCTAGCCCTTATATGACAAGCGCTATAAGCTATTTCATTAATAGCGTACAACGCATCAGGCTTTGACGCAATCCGCGTAATAATGCATCTGACCATCGGTGCCAATCTCTTCCACCAAGCCGTGGATATCGCTTTCAAAACCCGGGCACTGGGTGTTGAATTCGCGTGAGAACTTCAGGTAATCAACAATTTTCTTGTTGAACACTTCTCCGGGAATCAGCAACGGAATGCCCGGCGGGTAAGGCGTCACCAGCCCGACCGTGGTGCGGCCAAGCAAGTTGTCAATCTCAACCCGCTCGGTCTTGCGCTGCGCAATGTGGGCGTAGGCGTCGCTGGGTTTCATGGCGGGTAGCAGATCGCTCAGATACATGTCGGTCGTCAGGCGCGCAATGTCGTACTTGGCGTAGAGCTGGTGCACGTGCTGGCACAGGTCGGCCAAGCCCATGTTTTCGTAAGCTGGGTGCTTTTGGCAAAACTCGGGCAAGACACGCCACATCGGCTGGTTCTTGTCGTAATCGTCCTTGAACTGCTGCAAGGCGGTCAACATGCTGTTCCAGCGGCCTTTGGTGATGCCGATGGTGAACATGATGAAGAAGCTGTAGAGACCGGTTTTTTCCACCACCACACCATGTTCAGCCAAAAACTTGGTCACGACGGAGGCCGGAATGCCGGTCTTGGCAAACTTGCCGTTGAGGTCCATGCCCGGGGTGACAATGGTCGACTTGATCGGATCAAGCATGTTGAAGCCGGTGGCCATCTTGCCAAAGCCGTGCCAATGGATGCCCGCCTTTTGACTGCGTGACTCGCCCTTGATGATCCAGTCGTCGGCGCGGCCAATGCCCTCGTCGACGAGCTTGTCGGGTCCCCAGACCTTGAACCACCAATCGTCGCCATATTCTTCATCGACCTTGCGCATGGCCCGGCGAAAGTCCAGCGCCTCGGCAATGCTTTCTTCCACCAAGGCAGTGCCGCCGGGCGGCTCCATCATGGCCGCCGCGACGTCGCAGCTGGCGATGATGCTGTACTGCGGGCTGGTACTGGTGTGCATCATGAACGCTTCGTTGAACAGATGCTTGTCCAGTTTGACGGTTTGCGAGTCCTGCACCAGGACATGACTGGCCTGGCTGATACCGGCCAGCAGCTTGTGAATCGACTGGGTGGCATAAACCACCGCGTGCTTGGGTCGAGGCCGTTTTTTACCCATGGCGTGGTAGGAGCCGTAAAACGGGTGAAACGCTGCGTGCGGCAGCCAGGCTTCGTCAAAGTGGATGTTTTCCACATAGCCGTCGAGCATGGATTTGACGGTTTGCGTGTTGTAGAGCACGCCGTCGTAGGTGGACTGCGTCAGCGTCAGCACGCGCGGCTTGATGCGGTCAAGATCGGTGTCGGGCAGGTGTTCCCGCACCAGCGGGTTGGCCTTGATTTTGGCCTTGATCGACGCCGGCTCGAACTCGCTTTTGGGAATCGGGCCGATGATGCCAAAGTGGTTACGCGTAGGCTTCAGAAACACCGGGATCGCCCCGGTCATGATGATCGAGTGCAGGATGGACTTGTGGCAGTTGCGGTCTACCACGACCACATCGTTCGGTGCCACGGTGTGGTGCCACACCATTTTGTTGCTGGTGCTGGTGCCGTTGGTGACAAAAAAGCAGTGGTCGGCGTTGAAGATGCGCGCCGCATTGCGCTCGCTCTTGCCGATGGCACCGTCATGGTCGAGCAACTGACCGAGTTCTTCCACCGCATTGCAGACGTCGGCGCGTAACATGTTTTCGCCGTAAAACTGGTGGTACATCTGACCCACTGGGCTCTTCAAAAAAGCCACGCCACCGGAGTGGCCCGGGCAGTGCCATGAATAGGAGCCGTCTTCAGCGTAGTCAAGCAAAGCCTTGAAAAACGGCGGCTGCACGCCTTCGAGATAATTTTTGGCCTCGCGAATGATGTGGCGCGCCACAAATTCGGGTGTGTCCTCAAACATGTGGATGAAACCATGCAACTCACGCAGGATGTCGTTGGGCAGATGGCGGCTGGTCTTGGTCTCGCCGTAGATGTAGATCGGCACATCAAGGTTCTTGCGCCGCACTTCTTCGATGAAATGGCGCAGATTCACCACGGCAGGATCCAGGTCGGGGCCGGGGGTGAATTCCTCATCATCGATCGACAAAATGAACGTGCTGGCGCGGCTTTGTTGCTGGGCGAACTGGCTCAAGTCGCCGTAGCTGGTGACGCCCAGCACCTCTGTGCCTTCGGATTCAATCGCTTGCGCCAGCGCGCGAATGCCCAAGCCGGAGGTGTTTTCCGAACGAAAGTCTTCGTCGATGATGACGATGGGAAAGCGAAACTTCATGAACAACTCCAGCAATGCGCCCAAACAGCGAAATTGGCGCGAAGTGTAAGGACTAAATGCGGCAGTTTTCTTGCGGGCGGGCTCTTTCGGCGCAAAATCAACCGGTAAGCAACACCGCGGGAAACACAACATGGCCGATTCAACAGTTTGGTGGCTCGCCGCTGGCGCCTTGATCGCCGTCGAGCTGGTCACAGGCACGTTTTACCTGCTGATGATCTCCATCGGTCTGGTTGCCGCTGCATTGAGCGCCCACGCCGGGCTGGATCCGCTGTGGCAGTGGGTCGTCGCTGCCGTCGTGGGTGGCGGCTCGGTGTTGGTCTGGCGGCGCTACAAGCGACTGCAGCCCGCGATTGCACCAGCCAATGCCAATCCGGATGTCAATATGGACGTTGGCGAAATTGTGCATGTGGATGCCTTCAACCCTGATGGCAGTTGCAGCGTCAAGTACCGCGGGGCCCATTGGGATGCCGCCTTGCAGCCTGGCGAAGAGGCTTCTGCTGGTGCCCATACGATCGTTGAGGTGGTGGGCAGCCGGTTGATCCTTAAAAAAGCGCCCTCCCCGTAGTTTTCTGCCACTCTGGAGTCCATCATGGAACTTGCCATCGTTTTGTTTGTCATCGCCGTTATTTTTGTGACTCAATCGGTCAAAGTCGTGCCACAGCAGCACGCCTGGGTGGTCGAGCGCCTGGGCAAGTACAACGGCACACTCACACCGGGTCTGAGTTTTTTGATGCCGTTCATCGACAAGGTGGCTTACAAACATGTTCTCAAAGAAATTCCACTCGACATCCCGAGCCAGGTCTGCATCACGCGCGACAACACGCAACTGCAGGTGGATGGCATTTTGTACTTTCAGGTGACTGACGCCATGCGCGCCAGTTATGGCTCCAGTAACTACGTCACCGCGATCTCGCAACTGGCGCAAACCTCACTGCGCTCGGTCATCGGCAAGCTGGAGCTGGATAAGACCTTCGAGGAGCGCGACATCATCAACGCGCAAGTCGTTCAAGCCATCGACGAAGCCGCGCTTAATTGGGGCGTGAAGGTGCTGCGCTATGAAATCAAGGACCTGACGCCGCCCAAAGAAATTCTGCACGCCATGCAGCAGCAGATCACCGCCGAGCGTGAAAAGCGTGCGCTGATCGCCGCCTCTGAAGGTCGCCGCCAAGAGCAGATCAACATAGCCACCGGTGAACGCGAAGCTTTTATCGCTCGCTCCGAGGGCGAAAAACAGGCGGTGATCAACAAGGCACAAGGCGAAGCCGCGTCGATTCTGGCGGTGGCGCAGGCCAACGCCCAGGCCATTGAGCAGGTCGCCGCGGCCATCCGCCAGCCAGGGGGCGAAATGGCGGTACAGCTTAAAGTCGCAGAAAAAGCGGTGGATGCGTACAGCAAGCTCGCCTCCGAGGCCAGCACCACCTTGGTGGTGCCGAGCAACATGACGGAGGTTTCGACGCTCATCAGTTCGGCGATGAAGATGATCCAGTCGCAGAAATAATAAACAACAAATAACCCCTTAAGCCTTTTGGAGTAAGGGGTTATTGCTATCTTTGGCGGAGCAGGGGGGATTCGAACCCCCGGGGGATTTAACTCCCCGCACGCTTTCCAGGCGTGTGACTTAAACCACTCATCCACCGCTCCGCAAGTGTTAGATTCTAACTGAGCGGGTTACTGCATCGGCTTTGTAAAGTGTGGATTGCCCATAAAAAACCGCCCGGAGGCGGTTTTTTTGATTTGAATTGAATCAATCTCTTCAGAGTGGCGATTTTTTACCACCAGCGTAGGTCGACAAAGTCATCGCCGGATTTTTCATTTCACCTGTGGACTCAAACTTGATATTGGCGGTGACGCCTTTCAGATCGGTTTCAATGAGTTTTGAGATGTATACCTTTGGATCTGTCGAGTTAGCACGCTTCATTGCATCAACCAAAACAAAGGTCGCGTCATAGGTGTAGGGGCTGTAGATCTGGAATTGACCAGGGAACTTGGCGTCGTACTTGGCTTTCCAGGCAACACCACCAGGCATCTTAGCCAGCGTTGCACCACCTTCTGCGCAAATCACGTTGTCGAGACTCTTGGCACCAGAGGCGATCTTAATGATCTCAGGTGTACAGATGCCGTCACCACCAAAATACTTCACGTTGGTCAGACCGAGTTGATCCATTTGACGCAACATGGCGCCAGCTTGGGCGTCCATACCACCAAAGAAAACGCCGTCAGGCTTCTTGGCTTTGATGGCTGTCAAAATTGCCATAAAGTCTGTCGCCTTGTCGGTCGTGAATTGTTGGTCAACAATTTCAACGCCTTTGGTCTTGGCAATCTTGGCAAACACCTCGGCAACGCCTTGGCCGTAAGCAGTGCGGTCGTCAATGACTGCGATTTTCTTCAGCTTAAGCGTATCTGCTGCGTAAGAGGCCAACCCAGCACCCAAGGAAAGGTCGTTGGCAATGATTCGGTAAGTCGTCTTGTAGCCAGGTTTAGTCAGGTTGGGGTTGGTGGCAGCACCCGTCACCATCGGGATGCCGCAGTTGTTGTAAATCTTGGAAGCGGGAATGGTTGTGCCCGAATTCAGGTGACCAACCACGCCGGCAACCTTGGCGTCGCACAGTTTTTGTGCAACAGCGGTGCCCTGTTTCGGGTCAGCTGCATCATCTTCGGCCGCAATTTCAAACTTGATGGTCTTGCCACCGATCTTGATCTTCTGGGCGTTCAGATCCTCGATGGCCATACGCACACCGTTTTCATTGTCCTTGCCGTAGTGGGCTTGTGACCCGGACATGGGCGCCACGTGGCCAATCTTGACAACAACTTCCTGCGCCACAGCAACGCCAGCAGCAACAGCAACCGCAGCGGCAACGGTCAATTTCAATTTCATTTGCATAAACAACTCCAGGTTAATAAAGGTTGTGAATTGAATAATTCAGCAACCCGAACGATACAGCAAATTTTGGGCCAATCGCAACGCTCGAACGTTTGCGCGCCTAGTAGAAACCCTAGGAATCAGCGTCTTCCTGGGTCGCAATGGGGCGTTGGTGCAAGCAGTCGGTCACAGCCTGCGCAATCAGTTGCTCCATCTCGCCGTGCAGGCGTCTGCTGATGTCATCCCAAGGCTCGGTGACCAGGCTTTTGACTAATCGCTCGTATTCTTGCTGCAAGCGACGCTCAAAAGCCGGCCGCAACTGGCACCGAACAGCTTCCACCAGCGCCTGTACATCGGGTGCAGGTCGGCGGGAACCATAGTCCAGCGTGGCTGGGTCAACCACTTCAGTCAAGGTCGGAATGAAGCGCGGCACATGGCGGGGATCGGTGCTCATTGCATTGCCCTGCCCTGCGCGTCATGGCGCGCCAGTTCAGCGCCTGCTTGCGCGTAGTGACGCCAGCGCTGGCGCGCAGCCTGGCGGCTAGCATCGTCGAGTCCCACCACTTCGATCACCCGTTCAAAAGCGGTGAAATCTTCGGGTGCACACTCGCAAAAATTGACCAGCACGTTGCCATGTGTAGTGGGCGTCAAAACTGATGTCAAGACAACGCGGGAACGTGCAATTACCTGACCGGTTGCGTTGCTCCGACAATGCGGCACAAATTCGATGGGGGACAGTTGCCACAACGCGCGATCGAGCTGTTCCAATTCTTCTTTGGGCACCCACAGCAGCAATTTGGCGCCGGTAGCGACGCCTTTGCGCACCAGCCGACAGGTGTAGTCCACCCTGTTGTTGACGTTGTAATGAAAAACAATGCTTGTCACGCGTCAATGACCTCGATCCGCTACCGACAACAGGTAGTCCAGCAGCAACCCCACCGGCCGGCCGGTAGCTCCCTTGGCAGTGCCGCTTTTCCAGGCGGTACCAGCAATATCCAGATGCGCCCAGGGCTGCTTGCCAGCAAATCGCTGCAAAAACTTGGCGGCAGTGATCGCACCACCTGAACGACCGGCGACGTTGGCGACATCGGCGAAACTGGTTTTAAGACCCTCGGCGTAGTCGTCGTCCAGCGGCATGGGCCAGCACGGGTCGTGCGCTGATTCTCCGGCTTTGAGCAGAGCCGCAGACATTGCTTCGTCGGTACAAAAGAAACCGCTGCGTACCGCGCCCAAGGCGACGACACAAGCGCCGGTCAGGGTCGCCACGTCGAGCACAGCGCGAGGTTTGAAGCGTTGAGCGTAAGTGAGTGCATCGCACAGCACCAAACGCCCCTCGGCGTCGGTGTTGAGCACTTCAATGGTCTGGCCACTCATGCTGGTAACCACGTCGCCAGGTTTGACCGAACGTCCACTCGGCAAGTTTTCACACGACGGAATCAGGCCGACGACATTGAGGGCAGGCTGTAACTGCGCTAGCGCTCTGAACACGCCCAGCACGCTGGCGGCACCGCACATGTCAAACTTCATCTCGTCCATTTCCGCTGCTGGCTTGATCGAGATGCCACCACTGTCAAAGGTAATTCCCTTGCCAACCAGCACCACAGGCGCGGTTGCCTTGGCCGCCCCCGCATACTGGAGCACGATGAAGCGCAGCGGTTGATCGGAGCCTTGGGCGACCGCCTGAAATGCGCCCATTCCCAACCTTGCAACCTCTTTGGGTCCCAGCACCTGGCACGTGACGCCGGACAACTTGGTCAGCGCGCGGGCCGCCTGCGCTATGAGAGCGGGTGTGGCGTGATTGGCCGGGCGATTACCCCATTCTTTGGCCAACTCAATGCCCATGATGGCAGCGACTGCCCAGTCAAACGCACCACGTACGCTCTTGCCGAGCGGACCAGTCAGCGTGATATCGCGCAACGAGCGCTCCGGCGGATTCGATTTGGTGGTGGTATACGAGTAACTGGCATCTGCCAGCGCGGTGAGTGCCACGCGCACCGCCAAGGCTGAAGGCTTCTGCAAAAAACAGAGTGTCAAGCGCTTTGGTCTGGACGATTTGACGCTCACAAACGCAGCTGTGCCCGCCTTTTTGACATCAGTTGCCCCGCCAGGGCCAATCTGCGCCAGCACCAAATGGGTGGCAGCAATCCCCTCAGGTCGAAAGATATCCAGAATTTGCCCTGATTTAGCCTGAAAATCTCCCGCTTCCATCACCTTGTGGATGATTCGGGACACGGCGTCCTGCGCTGGCTCAAAAGCATCGTCAACAAAAACGATCAAAACGTCGGTTTTTTCGGACGCCAGAGCTTGGCGCTGCAGAGGTTTGATGTGAAAGTTCATAATTGGTCATTCATTATTTCAAGCGATGTTATTCCATTCCTCCGTCCGCAAAGAATTGGCTCGCAGCTTCGGTGCCGTACTGGTCGTGCTTGTTACGGTGGTGATGACCATGACGCTGATTCGTACCCTCGGACAAGCCTCGCGCGGCAATTTCAACCCGTCCGATGTGACCCAGATCATGGGCTATACGGTGCTCGCATATATGCCCACTCTGCTGTCGATGAGCTTGTTCATTGCGGTGATTTCAACCTTGTCCCGGATGTACCGTGACAGCGAAATGGTGATCTGGTTCTGCAGTGGCAAAGGGCCGTCATCGCTTGTCAAGCCGTTGATGCACTTTGCTTGGCCCGTTTTTATGGTGGTTGGGTTGTTGGCGCTGCTGGTTTTGCCTTGGAGCAACCAGCGTATCGAAGACCTGAAATTCCAGTACGAGCGCCGTGGTGATCTCGATCGCATTGAGCCCGGGCAGTTTCAGGAGTCGGCCAACGGTGAACGTGTGTTTTTTGTTGAAAAGAACCCTCTAGGGCAAAGTACCGGCTCCAACGTGTTCATCGCTTCAACCGAGCGCGGCAAAGAAACGGTGACGTCGGCACGCAGCGGCCGGATAGAGCAGTTACCCGAGGGGCAGTTTTTGATGCTCAACAACGGACAGAGGCTCGAACGCGTCATCGGTACAGCCGACCTCAAACTCAGCGAATTTGTTGTCTACGGCACCCGTATCGGTGACGACGCGCAAAGTCTCGCAAGCTTCATTCCGGTCAATACCCTGCCCACGCTTGCGTTGATCAACAAGCCTGACCTAACCAGACAGGGTGAGTTGTCCTGGCGCATTGGGCTTTTGTTGGCTGCTATAAATTTTGTGATCATCGGCATCGCCGTGTCCAACGTCAATCCCCGGCTCAATAAAAGCATCAATCTGATTTTCGCTATGTTCACTTTCATTGTGTATTTCAATCTGCTGAACTTGGGGCAAAGCTGGATTGCATCGGGCAAGCTGCCTTTTCTGGCATTTTTGGTGGTGTTGCACGGCGGCGTTTTCCTAGTGTCGACATTTTGGCTGGCCAAGGGTCACAACAATTGGCGTTTGCGACAACTTTTGCTGCGACGCAAGCGGCTAGGCGCGTCCACCGGGGACGTGCGATGAAGACCTTGCGCCGCCTGATTTACGGCGAGGTACTGCGTGCGGTGGCTTTCATTACCCTCGGATTTTTGTCCCTGTTTTTTTTCTTCGACTTTGTTGAAGAAGTTCAAAGCGTTGGTCGTCACTCAGAGACGGGTTACCAGTTGGTGCACGCGTTTGGTTATGTGGCGCTGCTCATTCCAAGTCACCTCTATGAATTGATGCCGATTGCCGTCCTGATTGGCACTATTTTTGTAATGGCCAGGCTAGCGCAAAGCTCCGAATACACCATTTTGCGAACCAGTGGCCTGGACCCTTGGCGTGCGTTGCGCGCCCTGCTGCTACTGGGATTGGGGTTTGTGATCTTTACCTTTGCGGTTGGTGACTATGCCTCCCCGGTGGCCGACCGTGCCGCCCAGTTGCTCAAGGCAAAGTACACCGGACGAATTACTGTGGGACAAACCGGCGCCTGGCTGAAGGAGCGCCAAGCTTATAGCACGTACGCGGTCAATGTTGGCGAATTGGCCTCCGACGGGGGCTTGCACGGTGTGCGTATTTTTGAATTTGACAACCGCGGACTGCTGGCATCCATGACGCAGGCCGATTCAGCCGTAATCCAGGAAGACGAGGCTTGGCTACTGCAGCAAGTCAACCGGTCTGAATTTACCATGATTGAGGGTAAAAATGCACAAATTGAACGCGTCAAACTGGAGAGTCTGCGTTGGCCGAATCAGATTTCTACTGAGATGGTGTCGGCGGCACTGCTCAAACCCGAACGGATGAATACGGTCGATCTTTACCAATACATCGAGCATCTGCAAAACAACGCCCAGGCCGCCCAACGCTATGAAATCGAGTTCTGGAAGAAGGTGTTTTACCCCTTGAGCTGCTTGGTGATGGTGGTGCTGGCGCTGCCGTTTGCCTACTTTCATTTTCGCTCGGGTGGCTTGGCGAGCTATGTTTTTGGTGGCGTCATGGCTGGTATCAGCTTCTTCCTGCTGAATAATGTATTTGGCTACATGGGCAACCTGCAAAACTGGCAGCCTTGGCTGGCTGCTGCCCTGCCCGGCCTGATTTATTCGATCTTGTCGCTGAGCGCTTTTGCCTGGCTGGTTTTCAGGCACTGATCTTCCTTATGCGTGCCACCTTGTTTTTTGCCCATGGTTCCCGTGATGCGGCTTGGCGCGGCTGCGTTGACAAAATTGTGCAACAGGCGATTGAACTCGACCCAAAGGCATTGGTTGGGTGCGCCTTTCTGGAATTGATGCAGCCTGATTTAAACTGCGCTGTTGCCAGGATGCACGCTCTAGGTGCGACGGAAATCATCATCGTGCCGCTGTTTCTGGGCTTGGGCAAACACGCGCGCGAGGATACCCCCAAGCTGGTGGCACAACTCGCATGCGCCCACCCTGACCTGCGCTTGGTACTGAAGCGCTCTGTTGGCGAAGAACCAGAAGTGATCGATTTGTTGGCGAAAATGGCGCTATTCAACCCCTGACCCTCCCCCGGACCTGCCAATGAATCTGCACCAATTCCGCTTTATTCAGGAGGCCGTCCGACGCGACCTGAATTTGACTGAAGCCGCCAAAGCGCTGCACACCTCGCAGCCCGGCGTGTCCAAAGCCATCATTGAACTCGAAGACGAGTTGGGCATCGAGATTTTTGCGCGCCATGGCAAACGGCTCAAACGCGTCACCGAACCAGGTCAGGAGGTTGTCAAAGGCATCAACATCATCATGCGCGAGGTGGGTAACCTCAAGCGCATCGGTGAGCAGCATTGCATGGGCGACAGTGGTACCTTGTCGATTGCCACTACCCACACCCAGGCGCGCTACGTCTTGCCAGAACCAGTCGCCAAGCTGCGCAAGGCTTTCCCCAAAGTCAACATCAGCTTGCACCAAGGATCCCCCGACCAGGTTGCGCGCATGTTGATCGATGAAGTGGCTGAAATCGGTATCGCCACTGAGTCGATTGCGTCATATGATGAACTGGTGACGCTGCCTTGCTACGAATGGCAACATGTGCTGGTGCTGCCAGCTGGTCACGCTTTGTGCAGCAAGGAGCACATCACGCTGGAAGACATTGCAACAGAGCCCATCATTACCTACCACCCCTCCTATACCGGACGCACGAAGATCGACCACGCATTCGCGATTCGCAAGCTTGAACCGCGCATTGCTCTGGAGGCTATCGATTCGGATGTGATCAAGACGTATGTCAGGCTCGGTTTGGGCATTGGGATCGCTGCCGAAATGTCGGTGCGCGATGTGCTGGACGATGGCGGTAAAAGTGATCTCGTGGTGCGTCCCGCCGGCCAGTTGTTTGGCCAGAATGTGGCGCGCGTGGCGTTTAAGCGAGGCGCCTATCTACGGCAATTTGTATTCCAGTTTGCCGAAATGCTCAGCAGCCGACTTGACCGCCACCTGGTGGCCCGGGCAATGGAAGGCCACGTCAACGATTACGAGTTGTAACATGACCACACCTGTTCTGCAGTCACGCTTGCCCAATGTGGGTACCACCATTTTTACAGTGATGTCGGCCCTGGCAACTGAAAAAAAAGCTGTTAATCTTGGGCAGGGTTTTCCGGACTTCAACTGCGATCCCTGCTTGGTTGACGCTGTGACGCAGGCCATGCAAAGCGGTCTGAATCAGTATCCGCCGATGGCTGGTGTGCCAGTTTTGCGCGCCACCATTGCTTCGAAAATTGAAGCACTCTACACACGTAAATACGCCGCTGAAAGCGAAATAACCATCACAGCTGGCGCCACCCAGGCGATTTTGACCGCCATCTTGGCGGTGGTGCACCCGGGCGACGAGGTCATCGTGCTGGAACCTTGTTACGACAGCTACGTTCCCAACATTGAACTTGCCGGTGGCTCGGCGGTCAGGGTGCCGCTGACACCGGGCACGTTTCGCCCGGATTTTGAACAGATTGCAGCTGCCATCACGCCACGCACGCGTGCGATCATTATCAATTCGCCGCACAACCCCAGCGGCACTGTTTGGTCTGCCAACGATATGCGTCGCCTGGAACAATTGCTTGCGCCGACAAATATCCTGCTCATCAGCGACGAGGTGTACGAACACATGGTGTTTGACGGTCAGGAGCACCAAAGTGCAGCGCTGTTTGACGCTTTGGCCGAACGCGCTTTTGTCGTGTCCAGTTTTGGCAAAACCTACCATGTGACGGGTTGGAAGGTCGGTTACGTGGCCGCACCAGCAGAGCTGACGCACGAGTTTCGCAAGGTCCACCAGTTCAATGTTTTTACGGTAAACACACCAGTTCAGTACGCATTGGCCAATTACATGCAGAACGCAACTCCATACCTGGCCTTGAGCGATTTTTATCAGCAAAAACGTGATTTTTTTCGCGTCGGCTTGGCCAATACCCGGTTTCGCCTGCTACCGTGCGAGGGGACTTATTTTCAGAGCGTCGATACCCGCGCCATCAACGATTTGAATGAAGCCGATTTTTGCAAGTGGCTGACGTCAGAGATTGGTGTTGCGGCGATTCCCCTGTCGGCGTTCTATGGCAACGGCTTTGACCAGCATACGGTGCGCTTTTGTTTCGCCAAGAAGACGCAGACCTTGCAATTGGCGCTCGACAAGTTACAAACCCTGTGATGAGCGACCTGTGGGCCTGTACGCTGGCGTCCAATGCATTCATAACCCGGATTGGTGCGGCAGATCGATCGATAATGACAGCGTATAACGCATCACTTCAATCCACTGGAGACACGTCATGGCCAAAGGTCAGCAAAACAGCAACAAGATGGTGAAGAAGCCGAAGAAAGACACCTCACCGCCCAAGCCAGTGTCGGCCGACGCGGTGCGACCAAGCATCACCACCGTGGTTCCCGTGCGCGGCAAGTTGAAGAACGCGCAGCGCTGATGAGTTTTGCATTGCAGTGAAGGCCAACGGACGGTCACTGCTCGGTGGCCCGCAGCGGCGCGCTCTTGGTCGCAAGGCAGCCCTGCCCCATTCGAGGCTGGTTGAAGACCTGCGTCACTACCAGTCTGAACTGGAAATCCGGAACAAGGCGCTGCGTTTTAGCCAGACTGCAGCGGAGGCGGCCTACGAGCGTTTTGTGACCCTTTTTTCCGGCGTACCTCTGGCGCTGATGGTGGTTGACGATCAAAGCCAGATTTTGCAAAACAACGCGCGGGCCTTGGCTTTGCTGCGCCCCGAAGAGACTGATCCACCGCTGACGTATTTTCTGCCGCTCATTGCCGAGGCGGATGCAGGCAGGGTGCAAGCGGGTTTTGTCAAAGCCCGTGAAGACGGCATTTGTGAATTGGCTGAAGTGTCCATGCAGGCGGGCCTTGATCGCTTTCTCTTCGGCGACCTGCACATCGCCAGGCTTGACAGTACCGAACTGGACTGTGTCCAGTTTATCTGCGCCATCGTCGATCAGAGCCCGCTGATCGCCCAACGCAGCGCCTTGCAGTCCAGTGCCGACGCCCTGCAGCTACGCAACGAACAACTTCTACAAAGCCGCAGCCGCCTTGCTGCCATCATCGATGCGTCGCTCGACCCAATCGTTTCAACCGATACAGCGCAGCGTATTACCGTGTTTAATCCGGCGGCGCAGGCGCTGTTTGGTTATGCGCACGCGCAGATTCTCGGACAGCCAGTTGCGCTGCTGTTGCCAGACGCTGGCGCGGCATTGACGCAAACAAATACCCGCGCACCTGTCCAGTTGGGCGAAATGACTGCACGTAATTACCGCGGTGAACCGGTCGCGGTTGAAGTCAGTCTTTCGCTGGAGCACCAACCCGACGGTGCCAGCGCCACCTTTTTTGTGCATGACCTCACAACCCGAAAAAAGATGGAATTCCATCGATCGACGTTGGAACGGCAACTGCGTGAGTCACAGAAAATGCAGGCGATCGGCACATTGGCCGGTGGCATCGCCCACGACTTCAACAACATCATTGGCGCCATCCTGGGCAATCTGGCCTTGGCCAAGCAGGATGCCCTTGACAACCCGCAGGTCACGACCAGCCTGCATGAGATCGAGAAAGCCAGTCGGCGAGCGCGTGACCTGGTGCGCCAGATTCTGACCTTCAGCCGTAACGAAAAGCCGCACCGGATTGCCCTGTCTCTGCCTGACGTCGTGCAAGAGACTGTGCGCCTGTTCCAGGTGAGTCTGCCACCCAACGTCACTTTAAGCAGCACCATCGACGAGAACATGCCGCCAGTGCTGGCCGATCCCACCCAGATCGAGCAAGTTCTGCTCAATCTGTTAACCAACGCCCTGCACGCCATTGGCCAGAAAGCCGGCAACATCTGTGTGGCGTTGACATGCCATGAAGCCTGGCCTGAGAACGCTGTGCCCTACCCTGAAGATCCGGTTGTCTTGCGCGTCACCGACACCGGCTGCGGCATGGACGCTGCGACGCAGGAGCGCATCTTTGAGCCATTTTTCACAACCAAGCCGGTGGGCCAGGGCACAGGGCTTGGGCTTTCAGTGGTGCACGGCATCATGCAAGCCCACAATGGCAAGGTGATCATTGAGAGTCAACCCGGCCAAGGCACCTGCTTCACGCTGTACTTTGCGCAGACAAGCCGGCCAAGCGTCGGTAGCGCCGCGACGCTTTCGGTTAGCGAATCGCCAAGAGGTGATGGGCAACGCGTGATGGTGGTTGACGATGACGAAGCCCAGCTTTTTTTGGTCAAGCGCTTGCTCAGTCGGCATGGGTACCGGGTCATTGCCTATACCGATGCCAGGGCGGCAATCGCGTCGCTGACGCACGCGCCCAGCGAGTGCGATGTTTTGATCACGGATTTCAACATGCCCGGTTTCAGCGGCGTCGACCTGCTGCGCGCGGTTCATGCCGTCCGGCCGGATTTGCCGACGGCTTTGGCCTCGGGTTATGTCACGCCAGAAATTGAACGCGATGCACTGGCAGCTGGCGCGCGCGCGCTCATTCACAAGCCCAACGATGCGGACGAGCTATGCCGGGTTGTTGCGGCTTTGCTTGCCGGTACTGCGCCTTGATCATCGCACCGCAGGGTACTGCGTTGGTTTTTGCTGACGACACACTGCTGGTGTTTGACAAGCCGGCCGATCTGCTTAGCGTGCCTGGGCGAGGTGCTGACAAACAAGACTGTCTGAGCGCCCGGGTGATGCAGCACTTTGCAGACGCTCGCATCGTGCATCGGCTCGACATGGCAACCTCCGGTTTGCTGTTGATGGCCCGTGGCGCTGCCAATCAGCGCATCTTGAGCCTGGCGTTCGCCAATCGCCAGGTTGAAAAAAACTATGAAGCGCTGGTCGACGCAATGATCGAGCCGGCTGTAAACCCTGACGAATGGCAAAGCATTAATTTGCCAATAGCGCTGGATTGGCCGCGGCGACCCCTGCGCATCATCGATCCTGCGCAAGGTAAACCCAGTCAGACGCTTTGGCGCTTGATCACCCACGAGGAATCCCTCTGCGCAAGCCGACTGCTCTTGGCGCCGGTGACCGGGCGATCGCACCAATTGCGCGTGCACCTCGCGGCCATAGGCCATCCAATTCTTGGCGACACCTTGTATGCACCAAGCCACGTGGCAGCGCGCAGCCAACGCATGCTGCTGCACGCCACACGCCTGCAATTGGCACACCCTGTCACTAGGGAGTCGCTGCGCTTTGACAGCCCGGCGCCTTTTTGATCCCTACACCTTGGCGGTGGCGCGGCCGAGCGTGCTGTCAATGAGCCGCCCCAATTTTTCTACGCCGCCTTCAATGGCCTGGTTCAGATTGGCGCCAAGATGCTTGACCGCCAGTGGTTGATGACCTTCAAGGCGCGCTTCCATGGTGCATTGAATACTTTCGGCGGTATTCTTTTTGCCCCCATTGAGATCGCTCAAGTGCGCCTCAACGCGGGTGATTTGACCGCTGAAACGCGTCAAAGCGTCTTTGATGGTGGTGCTTGCCCATTTGGCCATGGCATCAGTGCCCTCGATATGATTGTCTGTGCGAATTTGGACTTGCATGTTTTACTCCTAGTAAAGTAACCACCGTGGTTAAGGTCCATCATAGCTACACCGATCACCATTATTTTGATTGCCATCAAATCATGAGCAAACACCTCTACATCATCACCGGTGCCTCACGCGGCATGGGCCTGTGTCTGGCGGAGCAATTGTTGGCGCCTGAAAACCAGCTGCTGTGCATTTCGCGCCATGACGCCACCCACCTGGCGCTGCGCGCGCAGCAAACTGGTATGACGCTGGACCAGTGGCATGCCGATCTGGCTGACGTCCAGCCCGTATGCGAGCGGCTCAAACAATGGTTGCGTCCGCTGTCTGAAGAAACCTTCGCCAGCGCCACCTTGATCAACAACGCCGGCATGATCCCGCCATTGGCACCTCTGAGTGAGTCCAACGCCGACGATCTGAGTCGGGCACTGCGGGTGGGCCTGGAAGCGCCGATGCTGCTCACAGCCACGTTCCTGGCGGTGACCCGGCAATGGCGTGTCGCGCGCAGGGTGCTCAACATTTCCTCTGGCCTGGGGCGGCGGCCGATGGCCTCGCAGTCGGCGTATTGCGCTGCCAAGGCCGGCATGGACCATTTCACCCGTTGCCTGGCGCTCGATGAAGCGCGCCAGGCCAATGGTGCCAAAGTGGTTTCATTGGCGCCAGGCGTGATTGATACCGATATGCAGAGCCAGCTGCGCCAAGCCAAGCCCGAAGATTTTCCCGATCAAGTCGCCTTTGCCCAGCTCAAAGAAGCTGGCCACCTCGCGTCAGCCCAAGAGGCTGCCACACGGGTATTACGCTATTTGCAACGCGCTGGCTTTGGTTGCGACCCAGTGGCCGACGTGCGCGGCTGACCGGAATAACTTGAGCCCCCATCCACAGCTCGTTAGCGCGCTAAGATGGAACGCCTTTTTTTAATTTTCGCCCTGGAGAATTTTTATGACACGTGAAGTTGTGATTGTCAGCGGTGCCCGCACCGCCATTGGTACCTATGGCGGCAGCCTCAAGGACATTGCCCCGACCGAAACCGCCGCGCAGATCGTGCGTGAAGTGCTCGCCCGTGCCCAGGTCAAGGGCGACGAAGTTGACCATGTGGTCTTTGGCCATGTGGTCAACACCGAGCCCAAAGACATGTACCTGTCACGCGTGGCGGCGATCAATGGTGGCTGTGCCGAAGGTGTGCCCGCGTTCAACGTCAACCGCCTGTGCGGCTCGGGTTTGCAGGCCATTGTGTGCGCCAGCCAGAGTATTTTGCTCGGCGATGCCGATATCGCCATTGGCGGTGGCGCCGAAGGCATGAGTCGAGCGCCCTACGCCAGCCTGAACATGCGCTGGGGCGCACGCATGAATGACACCAAGATGGTCGACATGGTCGTCGGTGCGCTGCACGACCCTTTCCATGTAGTGCACATGGGCGTGACAGCAGAGAACATCGCGGCCAAATGGGGAATTACCCGCTTGGACCAGGACCAGCTTGCGCTGGAGAGCCATAACCGTGCGCAACGTGCCATTGAGTCCGGCTATTTCAAAAGCCAGATCATGCCCATCACCCTCAAGAGCCGCAAAGGTGACATCGTTTTTGACACCGACGAGCATTACCGCCCGAACTGCACCATGGCCGAGCTGGCCAAGCTCAAACCCGCTTTCCTGAAAGAAAACGGCACCGTCACCGCCGGTAATGCCTCGGGCATCAACGACGCCGCCGCCGCTGTGGTGCTGATGGAAGCCGCCACAGCCAAAGCGCGTGGTCTCAAGCCGCTGGCCCGCCTGGTGGCGTATGCACACGCCGGCGTTGACCCCCAATACATGGGCATTGGCCCGGTGCCAGCGTCGCAACTGGCGCTCAAAAAAGCTGGACTGACCGTCAAAGACCTCGATGTGATCGAAGCCAACGAAGCATTCGCTGCGCAAGCCTGCGCCGTCAGTCGGGATCTGGGTCTGGACCCGGCCAAGGTCAACCCCAACGGCTCGGGCATCTCGCTGGGTCATCCGATTGGCGCGACTGGTGCGCTGATCACCGTGAAAGCGCTGTATGAACTTGAACGCATTGGCGGGCGCTACGCGCTGGTCACCATGTGCATCGGCGGTGGCCAGGGCATTGCTGCCATATTTGAGCGTCAAGGCTGATTCACCAGGCCAGTCCCGGATCAGCGCTTTGCGCCGGCTGCCCATGCCGAGCCCTAAGTCACCCCGCCGACGTTGCCAACGCCGGCTCTTTTTTGGGTCCGGGGACCTTTTTTCGCGCCAGCAAGGTGTACATGGTCGGCACCACGAACACGGTCAGCAAGGTCCCCAGACTCATGCCGCCCACAATCACCCAACCAATTTGATGGCGGCTCTCGGCACCGGCACCAGTGGCCAAAGCCAGCGGCACCGCACCGAGCACCATGGCACCGGTGGTCATCATGATCGGGCGCAGGCGTTGCGCAGCAGATTGCTTGACGGCTGCCAGCGTGTCCAGCCCCTGTTCACGCAATTGGTTGGCAAACGCAACAATCAGGATGCCGTGCTTGGTAATCAAGCCAACCAAGGTGATCAGCCCGATCTGGCTGAAAACATTCAAGGTACCACCTGACCACTTCAGCGCCAGCAACGCCCCGGCCATCGACAGCGGCACGCTCAGCAGAATCACGAACGGATCAATGAAGCTTTCAAACTGCGCCGCCAGTACCAAAAAGATAAACAACAGCGCCAATGCAAAGACGATCGCAAGTGAAGCGGACGATTTTTTGAATTCACGGCTGATGCCGTTCAGATCAGTGGCGTAGCCAGGTTTAAGCACTTTTTGCGCGGTGGCATTCATGAACGCCAGCGCCTCACCCACCGAATAATTCGGACTCAAATTTGACGTGATCGTGGCAGAACGTCGTTGCCCAAAATGGATCAGCTCACGCGGAACAACCACCTCGCGCACCTTGACCAAGGCCGTCAAAGGAATCAGCTCAAGACCCTTGCCACGAACAAAGAATTTTTCAATATCGTCGGGCGTATCCCGTCCGCTGGGCGTGGTCTGCACGATCACGTCGTACTGCTCCCCGCCACGTTTGTAGCGCGTGACATTGCGCCCACCCAGCAGGGTCTCTATGGCCCGCGCAATCAAATCCACGGCGACGCCCATGTCGGCGGCGCGCTCGCGGTCAACTTCGAGCCTGATCTCGGGCTTGTTCAAACGCAAGTCAGTATCGACCTGGACAAAGCCGGGGTTCCTGGCCAACTCATCCTGAAAAGCGCGCACGGTCCCGGCCAGCTCCTGGTAACTTTCGGAGGTGATCAGAACGTACTCGATGGGTTGACTGCGAAACCCTTGCCCAAGCGACGGTGGCGTGATCGGCGTGGCACTCACGCCTGAGAGGCCCGACACACGCGGCGCCATGGCACGCGCCATTTCAAGTGTGGTGCGTTGGCGTTCCTGCCAGGGTTTGGCTCTGAAAAAGACGTTGCCCTGCGCCACCGTGGGGTTACCAACGGTGGCAAAAATACGGTCGAACTCGGGGTAGTCCTCGGCAATGCGTTCGATGCTGTGGGCATAACGATCGGTGTAAGCCAGCGTCGCCCCGTCTGGCGCGTTAATGCGCGCCAACACCACGCCACGATCTTCGAGCGGCGAGAGTTCGCGTTTGATGTCGCCCAAAGCCCACCAGGTGAGCAGCCCACTGGCTGCCATCACCAGCAATACCAGGTAGCGCCGTTGCAAAGTCCAGGCCAGCATCTTGCTGTAGGTGCGGGTCACCCGTCCCAGCAGGCCTTCCATGTGCGAATCAAACCAGGTCGGACGTGGGTTGTGACGCAACAGCAGCGAACTCATCATCGGCGACAAGGTGAGCGCCACCAGGCCAGAGATCACCACTGCACCGGCGAGCGCCAGCGCAAATTCGGTGAACAACCGCCCGGTGCGTCCGGGGGAAAACGCCAATGGCGCATAAACTGCCACGAGTGTCATGGTCATGGCCACAATGGCGAAACCCACCTCACGCGCACCCCGAATCGCAGCTTGAAACGGCGGCAGGCCCTCTTCAATATGGCGATAAATGTTCTCCAGCATGACAATGGCGTCGTCCACCACCAGGCCAATGGCCAGCACCAGGGCCAGCAGCGTCAGCGTATTGATGCTGAAACCCGCCAGTGCCATCATGGCAAAAGTACCCACAAGCGCCACGGGAATAGTTACCAGCGGAATCAGCGACGCGCGCAGCGTGCGCAAAAACACAAAAATCACCAACGCCACCAACACCACGGCTTCGACAATCGTCTTGAACACCGCCTTGATCGATTGGTCAATGAACACCGAGTTGTCGTTGGCCACCTCAATCTGTACGCCTGGCGGTAAGTCGCGCCGTAATTTGCCCAGCAAGCCAACGACGCCACGGGAGAGTTCCAGCGGGTTGGCCGTACTTTGTTTGACGACACCCACACCGACAGCGTCGCGGCCATTGAGCCGCACGTAAGATCGCTCGTCGACCGGCGCCTCTTGCACCCGGGCCACGTCACCCATGCGAATCGACTGACCGTTGACCGTGCGAATCACCACCTGGCTGAATTGGTGTGGTGTTTGCAGATCGGTCGCCGTTGTGACATTGAACTCCCGCAGCGTGCTCTCAATGCGACCGGCGGGCACCTCCAGGTTGGAACGGCGCAGGGCGTCTTCCAGGTCTTGTACCGTCAGCTTGTAGGCGCCCAGTTTGTCGGGGTCGACCCAGATCCGCATGGCAAATTTGCGTTCGCCATAGATGTTCACCTCAGCCGCGCCGGGTGCGGTCTGCAGTACGGGCTTGACCAGCGTATTGGCCATCTCGGACAACTGCAAGGCACTGTGCGTGTCTGAACTCAGCGCCAGGAAAACAACCGGGAACGACTCGGCTTCCACCTTGGCGATCACCGGTTCATCAATGCCTTGTGGCAAGCGTCGGCGCACCCGTGTCACTTTGTCGCGCACATCGGCAGCCGCAGCATCTGGATCCCGGCTCAAAACAAAGCGCACAGAAATCTGGCTGCGCTCTGGCCGACTGCTGGAAGTGATCACGTCCACCCCTTCGATGCCCGAGAGCGAGTCCTCCAACACCTTGGTAACCTGCGCTTCCATCACCTCACTGGAGGCGCCACCAAAACTGGTGGTGACCGACACCACCGGCTCGTCAATTTTGGGGTATTCGCGTACCGACAACGTATTGAACGATACCGCGCCAACCAGCACGATGAGCAGCGACAGCACGGTAGCAAAGACCGGACGACGAATCGATGTTTCAGCCAGTTGCATAATGATTTCTCTGGCCTAACTGCCGGTAACACTTGCCGCAGCGGCGGGTTGACTGGCGCTGGCAGCAGGCTTGCCGGCCGACCGGCCCAACTCAACGATGCGCAGTGGGGAACCGTCTTTTTGCAGACGTTGCTGTCCAGCTACCACCACGGTGTCGCCAGCGGCGAGTCCGTGGGTGATCTCCACCATGCCCTGGCGACGAAGCCCAAGTTTGACCTCCTGGCGGCGTGACACCCATGGCGTGCCAGCGGGCAGTTGGCCAGCCAGTTCGGGCACCTCAGTGGCCGCCAGCACCTTGATCACAAACTGTTTTCCGCCTTGGGGAACAATGGCTTCTTCAGGCACGACCAGCGCCGCCTCATTAAAGGAGAACACCACTGTCACGCGGGCAAACATGCCAGTGCGCAGGATCACACCGTCCCGGGCGGCGTTGGGCAACACGGCACGCACGCCGATGGACCGACCATTGGCATCCAACAACGGTTCAATGGCTTGCACCACCGCCTTGAAGTTGCGCCCGGGCAAAGCGTCCAAGGCAAGCTCGGCCGTCTGCCCCACCTTCAGGCGACCTGAATACCGCTCGGGCAGACGAAAGTCCACCAGCATCTGACGGGTATCTTCCAGCGTCACCAGATCAGCGCCATCCTTGACGTAGTCGCCCACATTGACCAGCCGGATACCGGCAACAGCTTCGAAAGGCGCGCGCACCGCCATGCGCGACAGACGCGCTTGCGCCAAGGCCAATTGCGCCTGGGCTACCTGCACATTGGCGGCTGCGGTATCGAGTGTTTGTTGCGCCATGAAATTTGCTGCCACAAGTTCCTGGGTGCGTTTGAAACTGGCCTGCGCGATCGACAACTGGGCCTGCATTTGCTGTACTTCAGCCCGCTGCAGCGTGTCGTCAAACTGCACCAGCACATGGCCCTTGCGCACCAGACTGCCATCCTTGAAGTTCAGCGCCGCAATGCGTCCGAGCACCTCAGGGCGCAGCATCACGCGTTGGCCTGCGCGCAAGCTGCCCACCGCCTGCGCGTCGTCACGCAGCGCTTGCGGTGCCACCTTGGCGACCTCCACCCCGGCAACGCGGGGGGTCGCGCCGGGGCCGCCGTCTGAAACCTTTGCCATGACAGCTTGCGGTCCTTGCGGGCGTGTCTGTCGCCACCAAGTGGCAGCTGAAGCCACCGCAATCCCCACCGCTGCGACCACAACATAAACAATTTTTTTCGCCATGCGTCAGATCCTGTCTATAGCCGTTGCTTTGCCATCTCCACACCCATGTTCGCCAACGCGTCTGCCCGTTCGTTGCCTGGGTCACCATTGTGTCCACGCACCCAACGCCATTCAATTTGGTGTCCTGCATTGTTGACCAGTGCGTCCAGTCGCTGCCACAAGTCGACGTTTTTCACCGGCGCCTTGGTTGCCGTCTTCCAGCCGCGCGCTTTCCAGCCGGACAGCCATTCGGTCATGCCTTTGAGCACGTACTGGCTGTCGACATGCAGCACCACTTTGCACGGACGCTTCAGGGCCGACAGGGCTTCAATCACCGCCACCATTTCCATGCGGTTGTTGGTGGTGCCCAACTCGCCACCATAAAGCTCCTTGCAGGCATCAGTTGAGCGCAGCAGCGCGCCCCACCCGCCTGGGCCCGGGTTGCCCTTGCAGGCACCATCGGTATAAATCTGTATTGCATTCATGGCGCCGTCAATTTAAATTATTTAATGACATTTTGGCTTGTAGCCCTTGTTTTACCTGTGCTATTAGCTACCGAAACAGAAGCATTTGCGAGCCGTCTGGCAGGTTTCCAGCCGGGATTGAGCAGCGTCATGCTGGGCACGCGCTTGACCGCCACCAGCAGGTAAGCCGACCCCAAGAACGGCCACGAGTGCGCGCCGACCTTGTCCATCCAGGCAAAGCGTTCCAGCCACGCCTGACTGGAAAACGCCGGGCGGTAACAGCCGAAGTGGCCACCTTCAATCTCGAGATTGAGCAAGCGCAACCAGTCGCGCAAGCGCAGGTAGCCAATGAATTCACCCGCCTCGGGCAAAAAAAGCCGATGACGACCCAGCCAGCGATACCAGTGTGCGCGCTGCTGGCGAAACCCCCACAAACTGACCGGATTCAAGCCGCAGATCACCACTCGCCCTTCAGGCATCAAAACACGCTCCACCTCACGCAGCGCGCCATGTGGGTCGGCAGTCAACTCAAGAGAATGGGGTAGTACGACCAAATCAAGACTGTTGGCCGCAAACGGGAGAGCAGAAAAATCGGTGACCAAGGACGCTTTGCGTTTGAGCTGGCTGTCAGAACTGCCAGACGTGGCAAACCAGCGGTGGGGCATGCGGTTGGCACGCAAGGCATCAACCTGCGGCAAGCCCAATTGGAGTGCATGAAAGCCAAACAAATCGGTCACCACAGCGTCAATTTGTGCCTGTTCCCACGCCAGCAGATATTGCCCGGGCGGTGTCTGCAACCACTCATGCATCCCTATAATTTCATTGGTCATGACCTTAATTCCACTACCTGCTTTCAACGACAACTATATCTGGATGCTGCACGACGGCGTACGTGCCTTGGTGGTTGATCCGGGTGATGCCACGGTCATTCTCAGCACGCTTGAACAGCTGGACGTCGGGCTCGACGGCATTCTCATCACCCATCACCACGGGGATCATACCGGGGGTGTGGATGCCTTGCGCAACGCCACTGGTGCCCGGGTTTTTGGTCCGCTGCTTGAACGCGTGCCAGAACCCCTGGTCCGCTTGACCAACGGTGATTATGTCGATTTGCTTGGACTGCATTTTGAGGTGATGGACACCCCCGGTCACACTGCGGGTCATGTGGCTTTTTTTGCCCAGCCACCCAACCAGTCGCCGCTACTTTTTTGCGGTGACACCTTGTTTAGCGCCGGTTGTGGTCGTTTGTTTGAAGGCACGCCGGCACAAATGCTGGACTCGCTGACACGCCTGGCCGCGTTGCCTGACGACACACGCGTTTGTTGCGCCCACGAGTACACCGCCAGCGGCTTGGTCTTTGCTCGGGCCGTAGAGCCTGATAATCAGGCATTGGTCAGCTACCAGACGCAGGTGCACATCTTGCGTGCGCAGGGTCTACCCAGTTTGCCATCCACGATCGGGCAAGAGAAGCTGATCAATCCTTTTTTACGAACCCACGTGCCTGCTGTCATCGCCGCGGCGCAGCGTTCGGAACCCATGGCGCGCGAACCGGTAGACGTGTTTGCGGCGCTGAGAACCTGGAAGAACCAGTTTTGATAGCTTTCAAACGTTTATTTACATCGCTGCTAGCCGTTGTGGTGTCAGCGTGCGCTACAGCGCCGCCACCGACCGATATACCGGAGCCGCAACCCAACTACGCGTTGGCACGCGAACCTGCAGTGTCGGCAGCTGACACGTCTGCGCCTGGGCTGAAGCCACCGGTCTATCCGAGTGAAGGCTTGCGCCCCTTGTCCAGCCTGGCGTTGGGCAGCGCCCCGGTTCACCCCTTGTCGCCGCCGGCCGATATTTGGGAGCGCATCCGCCGCGGCTTTGCCATGCCCGACCTGCAAAATGACTTGGTTACAGACCGGGAACAGTGGTACGCCAGCCATCCAGACTATGTACAGCGCATGACCGAGCGCGGCAACAAGTACCTTTTCTACATTGTTGAAGAGATTGAGCGGCGCAACATGCCGACCGAATTGGCGTTGTTGCCGTTCATCGAAAGCGCGTTTAACCCGCAAGCTGTCTCCAGCGCCAAAGCCGCGGGCATGTGGCAGTTCATGCCTGCCACCGGACGGGTGTTTGATCTGCGTCAAAACATGTTCCGCGACGACCGGCGTGACGTATTGGCTTCGACCCGGGCGGCGCTGGACTACCTGCAAAAGCTCTATGGCATGTTTGGTGACTGGCACCTGGCGCTGGCTGCCTATAACTGGGGCGAAGGCAGCGTTGGACGCGCCATCGCCAAAAATCAGAAAGCCGGGCTGGGGACCGCCTACGTCGACCTCAAGATGCCGATGGAAACGCGCCTTTATGTGCCCAAACTGCAGGCGGTCAAAAACATCGTGACAACGCCCGACAAATTGGGACTCGCGTTGTCAACCATTGGTAATCACCCCTATTTCCAGACGGTAGATATCCGCCGCGATATCGACGTTGCGTTGGCCGCCAAACTGGCTGAGATACCGTTGGAAGACTTCCGCGCGCTCAATCCGTCGCTGTCGCGGCCGGTCTTGCTCGCCGCGGGCACGCCGCAGATTCTGCTGCCGTGGGACAACGCCACAATATTCCAGACCAACCTGGAAGCCTACACCGGCGACCAACTTGCCAGTTGGACGGCCTGGATTGCACCCAAAACGCTCAGGCCAGCCGATGCAGCCAAACGCGTGGGCATGTCGGAGGCCGAACTGCGCAACATCAACAAGATCAAGGGTCGCATGCTGATCAAGGCGGGCTCCACTTTGCTGGTGCGTCGCTCTGGTGGTGTGACGCAAGACGTGAGTCTGCACATTGCCAACACCGCCACGCTGAGCCTGGCTCCAGAGGTCGTTTTGCATAAAGTGGTGGTCAGAGTTGGCAAAAGAGATAGCCTGGCATCCATCGCCAAACGCTACCGGGTCAGTGCCAAGCAACTTGCGCAATGGAACAATCTGGATGTTGCTTCGGGTCTGAAAGCGGGTCAGAAGTTGGCCGTGTATTTGCCTGCCAAAGCGTCGCGCAAAACTAGCCGTACCAGCAAGAAGACAGCTGTTACCAAGTTTCCGGCCAAGATCAACAAAAAGGCGACCAAAGTCGCACAACAATAACTTTCAGTGGTAGCCCGCAAACAAAATCGCGACGTTGACGGCGAGCGCCAAGGCCCAGACCACGCTGCGCAAATTGGCCAGGTTGGCCAGGTACATCAGGATATAGATCACCCGCAGAACGACGTAAACGGCAGCCAGCAGGTCGACGCGCGCCTGGTACGCGCCTAACTGGTGTGCGATCACCACCGCGCCAATAAAAAATGGCATCGCTTCAAAGCTATTGGCTTGCGCCGCATTGGCGCGGGCACGCCAATCGGTTTGACGGGCCAGCCAGGCGCGCGGGTTGTCGTTGTCAAAGCCACCGTCGCGCCGCGGGGTGGTGAATTTGCCCCACTTGGCTGCGCCAGCGCACACGATCGGCAGCAAGGCGACCACAAAGACGCACCAGTAAGCCAAAGTAAAGTGGGTTGTCATGATCAAAAGCTCCAGGAGATTTAACGCCGGTCAACCAGCGCGTGGGCGATGGTGCCCAGATCAACGTATTCAAGCTCACTGCCTACCGGCACGCCCCGCGCAAGGCGTGTCAACTGCACGCCACGGTCCTTCAGACCTTGGGCAATAACGTGCGCGGTGGCCTCGCCCTCGGCGGTGAAATTGGTCGCCAGGATGACCTCCTGTACGGTACCGTCGAGCGCGCGTGCAAACAATTGCTTGAGACCGATTTCTTTGGGGCCAAGCCCGTCGAGCGGACTGATTTTGCCCATCAACACAAAGTACAGCCCCTTGAACGCGCCAGTGCGCTCAACCGCTGACTGATCCGCCGGCGTTTCCACAACGCACAGTTTGCTGGCGTCGCGGCGCGGGTCAAGACAGGTCGCGCAGACCTCTGTTTCGGTGAAGGTGTGGCAGCGCTGGCAGTGCACCACGTGCTCTGCCGCCGCCGTCAACGCCCGCGCCAGCGTCAACGCCGCCGGTCGGTCGTGCTGCATCAGGTGAAACGCCATGCGCTGCGCCGACTTCACCCCCACGCCCGGCAGGCAGCGCAGCGACTGAATCAGCGCCTCGAGCGCGTTGGTGTCAGACACAAAGGATCACGCTTGTGCGCTGGTCTGGCTTAAAAGGGGAACTTCATGCCGCCGGGCAGCCCCGGCATCCCCGCGGTGATCTTGCCCAGCTTTTCGCTAGAAGTGTCTTCGGCCTTGCGCAACGCGGCGTTGAAAGCGGCGGCGACCAGGTCTTCGAGCATATCTTTGTCTTCGGCCAGCAGGCTGGGGTCGATCGCAACACGGCGAACCTCGTGCTTACAGGTCATGGTGACCTTGACCAGCCCGGCACCTGATTCGCCTGTCACTTCCATCGTACCGAGCTCGTCTTGCGCTTTCTTGAGGTTGTCCTGCATCGCTTGCGCCTGCTTCATCAGACCGGCGAGTTGACCTTTGTTGAACATGGGGTTTCCTTTGGTTGAAATTGGATAAAAGCCATCAGCAGCCGACGATCTCGTCGCCTGGGCTTGTGCCGGGGCACCAGTTGCTAAACCGGCTTGATGCTGCCGGGAACGATTTTCGCCGCAAATTCACGCATCAGCGTTTGCACCAACGGGTCTTCGAAAACGATTTTTTCAGCGGTCAATTGGGCTTGCGCTGCCGCTGCTGCGTTGCGTTTGGCCGGGCTGTCGGTGACACGACCGACTTCAACCACCAACGCAACCTCGAAGCCTGTGGCCGCCAGCGCCTGGCGCAAACGGTCGCGACTGCTACCTTGGTTGAGTGACTCGCGCTCAACCCGCAGCAGCCATTGGTCGGTATCGCGGGCAACCAACTGCGACTGCAGGGCCAACTCACGCGCCATCGCAGTCACGGCCTCGGCGGCCAGCAGGGATTGCACCGTGGCGAACCAGAAATCACCTTCCGCGCTGCTGGCTACCGCAGGCGCAGCCCCTGCGGCCTCGGTGTCGCGTGCCAGGGCCTTTTGTTCAATGACCTGAATTGCTTCAAATTTTGGAGCTACTTGCGCTTTCTGCAAAAGGGCTGGGGCCTGAATTTGCTCATTTTTTTGGACGTCTGAAGCAGCTCTGTCCATCGTCACCACCGGCAGTGGCTGACCAACGGGCGGGGTTGGGCGTGCCGCCAAGCACTCAGACGCGGGTGATTTCAGTGTTTTTTTTTCCACCTGGGCGTCAGAGCGCGTTGCCGGTTTGAAAGCCAGCAAGCGCAGCAATACCATCGTCAGCGCCGCGTACTCGTCGGGAGCCAGCCCCAGTTCACCACGCCCATGCAGGCAAATGCTGTAGAGCAACTGGGTCTCGTCGCCGGGCAGCAGCGCCGCCAGCCGCGCCAGTTCGGCCGCTTCCGGGTCGCTGTCGTCTTCTGCTGCGGATTCGGGTACCGCTTGCAATACCGCCATGCGTTGCAGCACCGCGCTCATTTCTTCCAGCGTCGCCGCCGCGCTCAAACCATTCAGCCGCAGTTGCTCTGAGGTCTCAACAATGGCTTTGGCGTCGCCCACCGCCAGTGCATCTATCAAACGAAACACGTGCGAGCGGTCGGCGCTGCCCAGCATCTGACGCACCAGCGCTTCAGCCAACGCGCCTGAGCCGAAGGCAATGGCCTGGTCGGTCAAGCTCAGCGCGTCGCGCATGGAACCTCGGGCGGCGCGGGCCAGCAACTTGAGCGACTGGGCATCGGCCTGGACCTGCTCTGCCTGCAACACGCGCTGCAAGTGCTCGCGGACCGTCTCGGGTGCCATCGGCCGCAGATTGAATTGCAGACAGCGACTCAGCACCGTCACCGGCACCTTTTGCGGGTCGGTGGTCGCGAGCACAAACTTGAGGTACTCGGGCGGTTCCTCTAGCGTCTTCAACATGGCGTTGAACGCGGTGTTGGTGAGCATGTGCACTTCGTCGATCATGAACACCTTGAAACGTCCCTGCACCGGCTTGTACACCGCCTGCTCCAGCAGCGCTTGCACTTCATCCACGCCGCGGTTGGAAGCGGCGTCGAGCTCGGTGTAGTCGACAAAGCGTCCACTATCAATATCAGTGCAGGCTTGACACACACCGCAAGGGGTAGCGGTAATTCCACCTGTGCCGTCCGGACCCTGGCAGTTGAGCGACTTGGCCAGAATGCGCGAGACCGTGGTCTTGCCGACACCGCGGGTGCCAGTAAACAAATAAGCGTGGTGCAAACGCCCGGTGGTCAAGGCGTTGGAGAGCGCCTGCACTACGTGGTCCTGCCCCACCATCTCAGAAAAGTTGCGGGGGCGGTACTTGCGGGCGAGCACGAGGTAAGACATCGGCTCATTCTAAAGGGGTGCTTGGCCGCAGCGCGAAAGCCAACAGCCCGTCGACCCTGCGACGAGGCTTTACAATCGTGCTCGACGGGCCTTCCCGCATGGTGAAGCGGCCAACCGGGTCAGGTGGGGAACCAAGCAGCCCTAACTGTGGAGCCAGTGCCGGGGTCAAGGCTCGTCAACCTTTTTCGCCTGAAAGCTATTGTGTTGATAGCTTCCTGCGCAATGCAGACAAGCCCTAAGCCCAGTTTTTGCTTACAAAACGCCCATGCGTTTGGCTGCCTCGGTCAGCTCAGTGCGAAAGTTCGGGTGGGCAATGCCAATCAGTTCCCTGGCGCGTTGCTTGGCTGATTTGCCGCGCAACTGCGCCACACCAAATTCGCTCACCACGTAATTGACGTCGTTTTTGCTGGTGCTCACATGGGTACCTGGCGAGAGCACCGGCACGATACGCGAAATTGTGTCGCCTTTGGCGGTCGACGGCAACACGATGAACGACTTGCCGCCGTTGGAAAGATTAGCCGCGCGCACAAAGTCGGCCTGGCCGCCAGTGCCCGAATACGGCAAGTGCCCCAAACTCTCCGAGCCGCATTGGCCGAGCAAATCAATCTGCAATGTGGCGTTGATCGACATCAGCTTGTCGTTCTGGCCCGCCAGCGTCGGCGTGTTGGTGAACTCAACCGGGTGAATTTCAAGCGCCGGATTGTGGTCCATGAACTGGTAGAGCTTGGCCGAGCCCAGCGCGAAAGTCGCCACCATCTTGCCCGGCAGATAGTTCTTGCGCCGGTTGGTGACGGCACCAGACGCCAGCAGCGTCAAAATGCCGTCGCCGATCATTTCGGTGTGGATACCCAGATCGTGTTTGTACGTGAGTTGCATCACCACCGCATCTGGTATGCCACCGTAGCCAATCTGCAGGGTTGATCCGTCGTCGATCAAATCAGCGACGTATTTGCCGATTGCCTCTTGCACCGGCCCGATTTTCGGCAGACCCACCTCCAGCACCGGATCGCTACTTTCGACCAGGCCAGCCACTTGCGAAATATGCACGTGGCAATTGCCATAGGCAAACGGCACATTGGGGTTGACTTCAAGCACCACTGCACGGGCTTTGGCAACTGCCGCCATGGTGTAGTCAGCGCCGAGACTGAGCGAAAAGTAGCCATGCGCATCCATCGGCGAGGCCATGCTGAAAACGACGTCGGCGGGCATCTGGCCACGTCCGATCAGGCTCGGAATTTCCGAAAAATAGTTGGGAATGAAATCGATCCAACCGGCCTGCCCGCCGGCGCGGGTAGCCGCACCGTAAAACAGAGCAACGTGGCGCACATGCTGCACCGTCTCAGGGTCGATATAGCCGAATTTGCGCACCGCCAGGATCTGCGCCACCTTGACGTCTTGGAAATCGCGGCGCTGCTCGGACAGTGCCGTCAGCAACGTCGGCGGCTCGCCAACGCCGGTGGGCACGATGATCGTGTCGCCGTCGCGAACCAGACGCATAGCGTCGCTGGCAGACATTTTTTTGCTGGCGTAACCTTGCTGAACTGACATACGGGTTTTCCCTTAAAAAGACCGAATATAACAAGTGTCTCCCTGTTGCCTGCCACGGTGAATGGCGCAATAGAAAACTGGCGTCCAAGGATGTCGGTTTACTTCATAAATAGTAGCTAAGACCGCTTGTCTGACGAGGGCCTATGACTTATTTTTTGCAAATAATTGAGCACACCCAAGCCTGCTGCATGGCCACTGGTCAGACATCCTGTCAGCAGGTAACCGCCGGTGGGCGCCTCCCAGTCAAGCATTTCGCCGGCACAAAACACCCCTGGCCGCTCGAGCAGCATCAGCTGGCTGTCCATCGCCGCAAACAACACGCCGCCCGCGGTGCTGATCGCCTCGTCAAGCGGTCGGGTGGCTTGCAGTGCAATGGGCAGCGCCTTGATGGCCTGTGCCAAGGCTACCGGGTCGTGCAGCTGTTCTTTGGTCAACACCTCGTGCAGCAGCGCGGTTTTGATGCCCTCCAAGTGCAAGCGGCTCTTGAGGTGGCTGGAGAGCGATCGCGCGCCACGGGGATGCGCGACCTCGGCCAGCACCCATGCAGGGGAGCGATCAGGCAACAAATCCACCTTAAAACTGGCTGCACCACTCGCCAAAATGTCGTCGCGCAGCAGGGCTGACGCCGCATAAACCAAGCTACCTTCAACGCCAGTGGCGGTTGCCACAAATTCGCCTTTGCGCGCAAAGCGCTCGCCCTGCGGCCCCGGCACTGAAATCGCCACCGACTTGAACGGTTGCCCCGCAAACCGTTCGGCAAAATAAGCGCTCCAGCCACCTTTGATGTCAAAGCCGCAATTGGCCGGCAGCAACGGCGCAACCGCCACGCCGCGCGCTTGTAGCCAGGGCAGCCAGGCACCGTCAGAGCCCAGTCGGGCCCAACTGCCGCCACCCAGCGCCAACACCACAGCATCGGCTTGCACCTGCACTGAACCATGGGGCGTCGAAAAATCCAGCGCAGCAGGATTTGGCACGTCTGCAGGCCACCCGACCCAGCGGTGGCGCATGCAGAACTGCACGCCTACGCCGCTGGCGGGATGACGCAACCGCTGCAGCCAGGCACGCAGCAACGGCGCTGCTTTCATGTCCACGGGAAACACGCGGCCAGAACTGCCCACAAAAGTTTCCACGCCAAGCCCACGCGCCCAGGAGCGCACGTCGTCGGCGCCAAAAGCGCTCAGCAGCGGCTTGATCTGGCTGCGCCGCTTGCCGTAGCGTGCTGCAAAAGCGTCGGCGTTCTCGGAATGGGTCAGGTTCAAGCCGCCCTTGCCAGCGAGCAAAAATTTGCGCCCGACACTGGGCATGGCATCAAATACCGATACCGACACACCAGCTTGTGACAAGACTTCTGCGGCCATCAATCCGGCCGGGCCACCCCCCACAATCGCAACATGTTTCATAAAGTTTTTGGCCGCACAGTCAAAATGTGTTGGCGGCTTCGGCATGGTAACTGGCCGCCATTGATGGGTCTTTGCGCTTTCTGTCACAATTTCGCCATCTTTTTTAATCACCAACAGGAAAATCATGGCCAGTGAACTCATCAAACACGTGTCTGACGCCTCTTTCGAGAGCGATGTTTTGCAATCAGATGTCCCCGTGCTGGTGGACTATTGGGCCGAATGGTGTGGCCCATGCAAAATGATCGCCCCCATTTTGGATGAGGTAGCCACCGGCTACGACGGCAAGCTTCAAATTGCCAAGATGAACGTCGACGAGAACCGCGAAATTCCGGCCAAGTTTGGTATTCGTGGCATCCCGACGCTGATGGTCTTCAAAAAAGGCCAACTGGCCGCGACCAAAGTGGGCGCCATGAGCAAGGCGCAGTTGACCGCTTTTATCGACCAACAATTGGTTTGATCGCGTTTTGCTAGCGGATGGCGTGCACCCGCCCTGCCCCGGAAGGTGATCCGGGGATTTTTTCCTGTCATAATTTAGTTGCTCGCTGGCACTTTATTCAAGCGCGGTCAGCGTCGCAGGCAGCGGCTTATGGGACTTCATCCAGACAAGTCAAGCCGCCAACTCCTCCCCCTTATTGCTCTCTCCAACGAACGCGTTAACTCATGCACATCAACGAACTCAAGGCACTGCACGTGTCAGAAGTCCTCAAGCAAGCCGAAGATCTTGAGATTGAAAACACCGGGCGCATGCGCAAACAGGAGCTGATGTTTGCCATCATCAAGAAACGTGCTAGGGCCGGCGAGCAAATTTTTGCCGACGGCGTGCTGGAGATTCTGCCTGACGGTTTTGGCTTCCTGCGTAGCCCCGACACCAGCTACACCGCCTCGACCGACGACATCTACATCAGCCCGAGCCAGGTGCGCCGCTTCAACCTGCACACCGGCGACATGATCGAAGGTGAAGTGCGCACCCCGAAAGACGGCGAGCGCTACTTTGCCCTGAACAAGCTCGAAAAAGTCAACGGTGGCGGCCCGGAAGAAAACAAACACAAGGTGATGTTTGAAAACCTGACGCCGCTGTTCCCCAAAGAACAAATGCGTCTGGAGCGCGACGGCGTCAAGAGCGACGAGAACATCACCGGCCGCATCATTGACATCATCGCGCCCATCGGCAAAGGCCAACGCGCCTTGTTGGTGGCACCGCCCAAGAGCGGCAAAACGGTGATGATGCAGCACATGGCCCACGCCATTGCTGCAAACTACCCCGACAGCTACATGATGGTGCTGCTGGTCGATGAACGCCCCGAAGAAGTGACCGAAATGCAGCGCACCGTCAAGGGTGAGGTGATTGCCTCCACCTTCGATGAACCCGCAGCGCGACACGTGCATGTGGCCGAGATGGTGATTGAGCGCGCCAAGCGCCTGGTCGAACTGAAAAAAGACGTGGTGATTCTGCTCGACTCAATCACCCGGCTGGCGCGCGCTTACAACAACGTGGTGCCCTCCAGCGGCAAGGTGCTCACTGGCGGCGTCGATGCCAACGCCTTGCAACGCCCCAAGCGCTTTTTGGGTGCCGCCCGCAATGTGGAAGAAGGCGGCTCGCTGACCATCATCGCCACCGCTTTGGTTGACACCGGCAGCCGCATGGACGAAGTGATCTTTGAAGAATTCAAAGGCACCGGTAACTCTGAAATTCACCTGGACCGCCGTCTTTACGAAAAGCGCGTGTTTCCGTCGATCCAGCTCAACCGCAGTGGCACCCGCCGTGAGGAGTTGCTGTTGCAGCCAGAAATTCTGCAAAAGACGCGTATCTTGCGTCAGTTCCTGTACAACATGGACGAAATCGAGGCGATGGAAATGGTGCTCAAACAAATGAAGGCCACCAAGACCAACAGCGAGTTCTTCGACATGATGCGTCGCGGTGGCTAGAGCTGCCTTATAATGCGCGGTTTTACGCGACAAGTACGTCTGGCTTTGAATTGCCCAAACGGTTTGAGCAAGGGCTGGCGCGGCTAACGCAACTGATGGAGAAGACATGAAAGAAGGCATTCACCCCAATTACCGCGAAATTTGTTTCCTGGACTCGTCTAATGGTTTCAAGTTCGTGACCCGTTCCTGCGCCAACACCAAGGAAATGATCAAGATGGAAGACGGCCGTGAGTTGCCTATGTTCAAGCTCGATACATCCAGTGAATCGCATCCGTTTTACACCGGCACGCAAAAGTCGGTCGACAACATGGGCGGTCGCGTCGAGAAATTCCGCAACCGCTTTGGCAAAACCGCTGCCAAATAAGCATTTTTTGCGCTCTGTGCAAGGCAGCCGGGTTAGCCCGTGCTGCCTTTTTATTTGAGCCCTACCGCATCTCCACACGTTGCGCCGGTGAATCAGCCTACCCCCGCCATCGTTGCCCAGAACGCAACCCGTCGTCTGCCGCGCTGGGCTTTGTGGGCTTTTGGACTGGTCTATTTGTTACCCGGCTTTCTTGGGCGTGGTCCCTGGAAACGCGAAGACCTGACTGCGTTCGGGTACATGGCCGAACTTGCGCGTGGCACGGCCGACTGGTTTAACCCCACCCTTGGTGGCGTCAAGCCTGAAATCGACGCGCTGCTGCCGTATTGGCTGGGTGCCTGGACCATCAAAGTAGCGCCGCCCTGGTTGACAGCTGACTTGGCAGTGCGTCTGCCCTATATTGCCTTGCTGGCCACGGCGATGATCGCCACTTGGTACGCCACGTATTACCTGGCGCGCAGTCCGCTGGCGCAACCGGTCGCCTTCGCTTTTGGCGGTGAGGCCAAACCCACTGACTACGCCCGTGCGGTGGCGGACGGCGGTTTGCTGGCCCTGATGGCCTGCCTGGGGCTGGCACAGTTGGGGCACGAAACCACACCGGCACTGGCGCAGCTGTGTTTTGCCGCGCTGTTGTTCTACGCCAGTGCCGCCTTGCCAACACGCACTCTCACGCCCGCAATGACAGCCGCCATCGGGCTATTCGGCTTGACGCTCTCAGGCGCCCCCAGCATCTCTTTGGCTTTGGGTTTGGGCTGTGCCGCCGTCTACCTGCTTGAGAAAGCAGGCACCGCGCAGGACGCCAAAGCGCGCAAGCGCCGGGCCCTGGGCGTCCTGGCCATGACTGTGCTGAGCGCGCTGATGGCCTCCCGGCTTGGCCTTTGGCAGTGGCGCATTGATTTACCGCAGGCGACAGCGCAGTGGCAGAGCCTTGGGCGCCTGTTTTTATGGTTTACCTGGCCGGCCTGGCCGTTGGCCGTCTGGACGCTGTGGCGCTGGCGGCACCAATGGCTGCGGCTGCATTTCGGTGGCCGGCACATCTGGCTGCCGCTGTGGTTCGTACTGGTGGCCAGCGCCGCCACCCTGTCCACCGATGCTGCCGATCGCTCGCTGCTGTTGGCACTGCCGGCACTGGCGGCATTGGCTGCTTTTGCGCTGCCCACACTCAGGCGCAGCGTGTCGGCGCTGATTGACTGGTTCACCCTGATTTTTTTCAGCGGCTGCGCCCTGATCATCTGGGTGGTCTGGATTTCGCTGCAAACCGGCATTCCTGCACAACCGGCGCAAAACGTTGCACGGCTGGCACCAGGTTTTGTTCACAGCTTTTCTCTTGCTTTGTTTTTAATAGCTTTTGGCGCAAGTCTGACTTGGGCTTGGTTGGTCAAATGGCGTGTTGGTCGGCATCGCTATGCACTCTGGAAAAGTCTGGTCTTGCCCGCTGGCGGCGCTGCGTTGTGTTGGCTGCTGTTGATGACCTTGTGGCTGCCGCTGCTGGACTACGCGCGCAGTTATGCACCCATGGTCAAGCAGGCTAGCGCGCTGATGCCTGAGCGGGTCACCTGCGTTTCAACGTTGGGACTCAAACGCAGTCAGATTGCTGCTTTTCAGTTTCACGGCGGGCTCAAGGTCAAACCTTTCGAAACCGGCGTCAAATGCCCCTGGTTGATCGCCGATGGTGAAGATCCGAACGTGACCGCTGGCTTTATCCCCGACCGACCCTGGCAACTGCACGCGGTCTTTAGTCACCCAGCAAACATGCAAGAAAAATTGTTGCTGTTTGAACGCAAAGAAGCCAACTGAACAGCTCATTGTGTTGCGCGCACCCGCATCGTCGGGAAAAGCAGGCCGAACGTTGACCCATGGCCCAGCTTGCTGTCGATCGACAGTTCGGCACCATGACGCTGCGCCACGTGCTTGACGATGGCCAGTCCCAAACCGGTGCCGCCGGTCTCGCGCGAACGGCTGCGGTCGACCCGGTAAAAACGCTCGGTCAAGCGTGGCAGGTGCTCACTGGAGATGCCAGGGCCACTGTCACGGACTTCAAAAAACAACTGACCATCGCCAAGCAGGCACATCATCACGTTGATCTGTCCGCCCGCTGGCGTGTAACGCACCGCATTGCTTACCAAGTTGCCCATGGCGCTTTGCAACTCGCTGGCTCCACCAGAAAGTTCGCCGTCAAACTGGCAGTCAAAATGCAGTTGTTGCGCTGGCGCATCGCTGCAAATCAGCTTCGATAGCGCGCGCGCCTCCTGCTCCAGCCGACGCATGATGTCGCGCGTCGACGTCCATGTATCGGTGGCCGGTATCGGACTGCCCTCCAGCCGGGACAAGGTGAGCAAGTCATCGACCAGACTCTGCATGCGCGAGGCTTGTTGTGCCATCAAAACCAGGTAATCGGCGCGCTCGGAGTCGCTGAGCTCCAGCGTTTGCAGCGTTTCGACGAAACCCGACAACACCGTCAGCGGCGTGCGGATCTCGTGCGACACGTTGGCGACAAAATCACGGCGCATGGTTTCGGCCCGCTCTAGCGCGGTCACGTCGCGTGACAGCAGCAACAGGCGGCCGCCGCCGTAGGGGTGGATTTGCAGCGACAAGCGCACTGGCCGTGATGGCGTGTTGTGGCGACCAGGCAGCAGCAGCTCCTGGTTGAAATCGCGCGCTGCAAGATAAGTGGCAAAGCCAGGGTCTCGTACCAGGTTGCCGATGTTCTGCAATAAATCGCGCCCCAGATCCAGACCAAAATGCGTTGCCGCAGTCTGGTTGCACCACTCAATGCAATGGGCCTTGTCGAGCAATACAACGCCGTTGGGCGAGGCCTGTAAGGCTGACAAAAAATCCTGCAAGCGGTTTTCTGCCTCAGTCCGCGCCTTGTCTTTTGACCGATACAAGCGCCCCGCACGCGCCAACAATTCACTCCAGACGCCGCTGTTGCGCTGATCGATGAATGCGCCTTCTGATCGCAGGCAACGCAGCGTCCTGGCCGCACGCATGCCGTCAAGCACAAACCAGATTGCCGCGCCCAGCAGGCTACCCCACAAAGCTGCAACATGGCTATCAGCCCGGTAGCTCAGCAGCCACCCTGCTACCGCGCCTAGCGCCTGATAACCGACAAAAGTGCCGATGCGCAAAAACATGGGCAATCGCCGTGTGTGTTAGCGGCTTTAAGCGACCGCCGTTGACTGCGTCTTGGCGCTTTGGGCGGTGAGCCGATAACCGGCGCCGCGCACGGTTTCTATCATCGCCGCTGCCGATTCGCCAAGTGCTTCGCGCAGACGCTTGACGTGAACATCGACGGTGCGTTCTTCGATAAAAACATGGTCACCCCAGACTTGATCCAGCAGCTGCGCACGACTGTGTACGCGTTCGGCGTGCGTCATCAGGTAAAGCAACAGCTTGTACTCCGTGGGGCCGAGCTTGATCGGCTGCTCGTCAAAGGTGACACGGTAGGTCGCTGAATCCAAAGCAAGCTTGCCCATCGTCACGACCGAAACGTCCTGCTCGGGTGCTCGCCGGCGCAAGACGGCGCGGATGCGGGCCAGCAACTCCTTGGTGGAGAAAGGTTTGGCAATGTAATCGTCGGCACCCGCGTCTAACCCGGCCACTCGGTCAACCTCATCGCCGCGCGCAGTCAACATGATGATCGGCACCGTCTTGCTGCGCGAATGCGCGCGCCAGCGCTTGGCCAGCGTCAAGCCCGATTCTCCAGGCAGCATCCAGTCCAACAAAATGACGTCTGGCAAAGCGGCTTCCAGCTCAGCCTGGGCTGTCACGGCGTCCATAGCCCAGATCGGACGGAAACCACTGTGCCGCAGGTTAACGGAGATCAACTCGGCGATGCTCGGCTCGTCTTCAACGATCAGAACGGTTGGCACCCGCCTCATTTCACGGCCGATTCGATCTGTTCCATGGACGAGTGACGCACATCTGCACCTTTGACGATGTAGATGATCAGCTCGGCAATGTTTTTGGCGTGATCGCCGATCCGCTCGATGGCCTTGGCCAAAAACAACAAGTCAAGGCTGGGCGAGATGGTGCGCGGGTCTTCCATCATGTAAGTGATGAGTTTGCGCACAAAACCATCGAATTCCCGGTCGATCAAATCGTCTTCCTTCAAAATAGCCAAAGCGGTTGCCGTGTCAAGACGGGCGAATGCATCAAGCGCCTTGCGCAACTGGCCCGAGGCCATGTCAGCGGCAACCCGAAGTTCCATGGACGGCAGCGACCGCGGCGAGCCACTCTGAATGATGGAGCGCACCATGCGGGCAATTTTCTCTGCCTCGTCACCCACCCGTTCCAGGTTGGCAGTTGCCTTGGAGATAGCAATCAACAGGCGCAAATCGCGCGCTGTGGGTTGGCGCCGGGCAATGATGCTGGAGAGCTCGCGGTCAATCTCTACCTCCATGGCATTGACTTTGCTCTCCGCTGCCGTAACCTCATTGGCTGACTCGACACTGAATTCGGATAGCGCATAAATGGCTCTGTGAATCTGCGATTCGACTAAGCCCCCCATTTGCATCACTCGGGAAGAAACGTCGCCCAATTCACTGTCAAACTGGGTTGATAAATGCTTGTCGCTCATGTTGTTTCCTTGTCTGGTCGCCACCAATTAACCAAAGCGCCCGGTGATGTAAGCTTACGCCTACCTGAGCCAAGCCTAGTTTAAGACATCAATGCGACATTTTTATGACAAAAAAAGCCGCCGCAGGGCCGATCAAAGTAGAGACAGGCGTGGTTCTTCAGGCGCGACACCCCCTTTTTTTCCAGAATCAAACTGGCCAAGTTCTCGCAAAGCAACAACTTGTTGTTTGCGACTTTGTACCAAGGCGACTTGCAAGGCAGCTTTTGCACAGACAAGGCAAAACCGGGAACTGGATGCCATATTTCTCAAACCTGTCATAAAAGTTTCACATTAGCCACTTACAGTTCGTCCGCTGAATGAACGAATTTCATTCAACGCAAAGCAACTCAACCCAACAGGAACTGACCCATGAAATTGAAATCACTATTCTCTTGTACCGCCGTGGCGATGGCTTTCGTCGCCCAAGGTACTGCGTTTGCACAGGCCGTCCAGGTGGATGCCGCTTTGCCGGTGTACCAAAAAGCCGCTGGAATTTCTGGCAACTTCACCAGCGTGGGCTCTGATACCCTGAACAACCTGATGACTTTGTGGGCTGAGGAATACAAGC
>Ga0210044_10000293_pt1 | contig 74670 bp, 81 predicted proteins | sample CryGey13umfilter_2_FD_183959 | JGI IMG/M metagenome (GOLD analysis project Ga0210044, IMG submission 183959) | Groundwater microbial communities from aquifer in Utah, USA - Crystal Geyser 4/9/14 3 um filter (SPAdes) (version 2) | ecosystem: Environmental > Aquatic > Deep subsurface >... | reverse complement strand
TAGTTAAGGGAGTTCCATACGTCAACCCAGAAGGATATCTATTTTTAGATCAAAAAAGAAAACTCGGATTGGTTAAAAGAATTAAAAAACAAATCGATAAATTCGCTTTGACTAATAAAGATCTTGGGCTTTCAACTTGATAATTTTCAACCTATTACAAAAACGTTAGTCAGAATTTAAAAACACACCTATTATATGTCCGAATTAGAACAAATACTTAATAAAAACAATGAAGAATTAAGAGGTTTGATAATTGAAAAAATGAATGAAATTGAATCAAAAATTAATAAAACAATTTCTGATTATTTCCAGCCACAAAATAGAAGAGACTTTAGTGAAATTATACTTAATTCTTCAATAATTAACATTGGAGGAAAATTTAAAATCTTAAAAAACATTGTCTCATTTGATAAAAAGATTATTGGAGACATACAAGAAATAAGTGCAATTCGAAATTATTTTGCTCACGCTTCAATTGTTGGGCCGTTTACCATAACTGTAACGCAAGCAGAAAACTCACAAGAATTTAATTTTCCAAAACAAATACGCTATATGAATTCAAATGGAGTTATAAAACAGACAGCTACCGAAGAACTCATTAGAAATTTTCATGTACTACATAAAAGAATTATGGAATATTTTAATAGATAAAAACTACAGCCGACAAAGCCGTATTAAATTAATTGCTTTGCTAGTCTACTTACAAAAATCCTAGCGGATTTTTTATTCGGTTTGTATTTAGTATTTAACCACGCAACTAATCTTATAAAACAAGTAAACCAAACCTTCCTACCCCAAACTCTCCAAACTAGCTTTCAACGTTTCAATTTTTGCCAAAGCATCGGCTTCTTTTTTGCGTTCGTTTGCAATAACCTGTTCTGGTGCTCCTGACACAAAACGCTCGTTGGTAAGTTTCTTTTGAACCGATTTTAAAAAGCCTTCGGTGTATTGCAATTCTTCCATGAGCTTTTTAATTTCAACCTCCACATCAATGGCTCCAACTATAGGAATAAAATATTCATTAGACTTAACTCTAAAGGTTAAAGCGCCTTCAATGGCATTTTCTGCATAAATTATTTCTTCTAAATGACCTAACTTAATAATGACTTCATCAAACCTTGTGTTTATTTTTTCGTTATTGATAACCGAAAACTGAACAGCATCTTTAAAAGGAATGTTCTTGTCTTTTCTAATAGTTCTAATTCCTGAAATAACTTCGGAAGCAAAATCAAATTCAGAAATCAACTGCTTATCATAGGCTTTTTCTTGTGGCCATTGCGATACCATTAAAGCATTTTGAGGTGTTCTTTCTGAAATATATTGCCAAATGTCTTCGGTTAAAAATGGCATAAACGGATGCAATACTTTTAAATTATTTTCTAAAATTGAAATGGCAGCCTTAAACGTTTTTTGGTCTATTGGCTTTTTATATTCTGGTTTAATCATTTCTAAAAACCAGGAGCAGAAATCGTTCCAGATAAGTTTATAGGTTTCCATTAAAGCATCGCTAATACGATATTTGCTGTAATGGTCTTCAATGGTTGCCAATGTTTCTTGAAACTTAGCTTCATACCAATCAATCGCTATTTTTGAGGATTGCGGTTGCTCAATATCGGCTACTTCCCAACCTTCAATCAATCTGAAGGCATTCCAGATTTTATTGGCAAATCCTTTACCTTGTTGGCATAATGCTTCGTCAAATAACAAATCATTGCCTGCTGCAGAACTTAACAACAACCCTACTCTAACGCCATCGGCTCCAAATTCTTCAATAAGTTTTAAGGCATCGGGCGAATTCCCTAAAGATTTACTCATTTTTCGGCGTTGCTTATCACGAACTAACCCTGTTAAATACACATTTTCAAAAGGTTTTTCACCTCTATATTCATAACCAGCAATGATCATTCTAGCCACCCAAAAAAATAAAATATCAGGTCCGGTAACCAAATCGTTGGTTGGGTAATAGTATTGAATCTCTTTATTCTCTGGATTTCTAATGCCATCAAAAACACTTATGGGCCATAACCACGATGAAAACCATGTGTCAAGCGCATCTGTATCTTGCTTTAAATCATGAATTGTTAGTGGCGCTTCGACTGCGCTCAGCCTTACCTTTCGTTGCTTGTTAGCTAACACAACGGCTTCCTCAATAGTTTCAGCCACCACAAAATCTTCTTTTTCGTCACCGTAATAATAAGCCGGAATTTGTTGACCCCACAATAACTGTCGTGAAATATTCCAATCGCGAATATTTTCCATCCAATGACGATAGGTGTTTTCAAACTTTTTAGGAAATAATATAACGTCGCCGTCTTCTAAAACAGCTTTAATAGCAGGCTTTACCAAGTCTTCCATTTTAAGAAACCATTGGTCTGATAATCTAGGTTCAATAACTGCTTTAGTTCGCTCACTAGTACCTACTTTATTAATGTAATTTTCTGTTTTTACTAAGTGCCCTTTTTCTTCTAATTCTTTTTGAATTTCTTTTCTAACTAAAAACCTGTCTTTCCCTTCATAATGCAATCCAAAACTATTTAAAGTGGCATCTGGATTAAAAATATCTATTACTTGAAGATGATGTTTGTCGCCCAAACCTTTATCATTTACATCATGAGCTGGCGTAACTTTTAAGCAACCGGTTCCAAAGTCCATATCAACATAGTCGTCTTCGATAATGGGTATGACTCTATTACAAATGGGAACAATGGCGTTTTTTCCTTTTAAATGCGTAAATCGTTCATCATTTGGATGGATACAAATAGCGGTATCGCCAAAAATGGTTTCAGGACGCGTTGTTGCAATGGTTAAGGTGACTTTAGTTCCTTCAATGTTATATGACAAATAATAAAGCAATCCTTGTTGTTCTTCATAAATAACTTCTTCATCAGATAAGGTTGTTTTGGCTTCTGGATCCCAATTCACCATACGATAACCACGATAAATGAGTCCTTTGTTATACAAATCAACAAAGACTTTAATAACCGACTCACTCATGTCATCATCCATGGTAAATTTGGTTCTATCCCAATCACAAGAGCAACCCAGTTTTTTAAGTTGTTCCAGAATAACACCGCCATATTCGTGCGTCCAATCCCAGGCATGTTTTAAAAACTCTTCACGAGATAAGTCATTTTTATCAATGCCTTGATCTTTAAGTTTTGCAACCACTTTAGCCTCTGTAGCAATAGATGCGTGGTCTGTACCAGGAACCCAACAGGCATTTTTTCCTTGTAAGCGAGCTCTCCTAATGAGTACATCTTGAATGGTATTATTCAACATGTGGCCCATATGCAAAATCCCTGTTACATTGGGTGGCGGAATAACAATGGTATATGGCTCTCTTTCATCGGGCTCTGAATGAAAAAATTGATGTTTCATCCAGTAATCATACCACTTACCTTCTACCTGACTTGCATCATATTTTGATGGAATTTGCATACTTTGGAATAGTTTTTGAATTGGTTAGCAAAAGTACTTATATTTCTTTTTCTGTGAAAGGCAATTTTTTGGTAATATCAAAAAAATGAAAGACAGCATTGTGTTAACAAACATGCATTACATCTAATTTTTTTGCAGATTATGGAAAAAGTGAGTAAGTTTACTAACATTTTAAATTTTTAATGATGAAACAATTAATTACAATTTTATTCATAGGTTTAATCAGTTTTTCTGTAAATGCACAGGAAAAGGCTGCAAAAATTGATTTTAAATCAGACACTATTGATTACGGAACCATAGAAAAAGGGGCCGATGGCTTGAGGGTATTTGAATTTACCAATACTGGCGATGCACCTTTAATCGTTTCTAAAGTTACTTCAAGCTGTGGATGCACCGTTCCAAAATGGTCTAAAGACCCCATTTTACCGGGACAAACTGGAGAAATTCAAGTAAAATATGACACTAACAGAGTAAGCCCTATTAGAAAAACCATTACGGTAATTTCTAATGCTAAAACACCTACCGTTGCTTTAAAAATAAAAGGAGACGTTATAGATTCCAACAAAGAAAGCTTGCTTGAGAAAAAAGATAAAAGTGTTGTAGAACAATAGGCACATTTTAAAGACCTAATTAAACCCTAAGCTAAATGGTTTAGGGTTTTTTATTGGAATAATTTTTCCAATCTAAACGTTACAGAAAACACATGGCCATAACGTTCTACAGTAAGTTTTATTTTAGTACCTTCTTTATCATAAAATCGTTGCATAATATCTTGTAAGGTGAATTGATGTGTTGATTTTCCATTAATACTTAAAACAATATCGCCTGTAAGTAATCCTGCCTTATGTGCTGGAGAATTTTCTCTAAGTTCTGCAATGGCATACGCTGGTTTAAGCGAGAATTTATAACTAGAATTAAAGACAATTCTATTCTCTGTATAGATATCATTATCAACCAAATTGTTATCCTTGTTAACTTTATAATCCACTTCCTCAACAAATCTCACACCATTGTGTTCTAATTCAATTCCACTTTTGTTGTAACTAAATTCTTGTTTAAATAAGCTATTCTTTTTAATAATAATGATACGCTTTTGATAGTTAAACAAAATATTGAAACGTTTTAAAATATTCCCGGCCAAACTTCCGTTTCGCTCTTTAAACTGTCGGGCAAATGAAATAGACGAAGCATCTGGAAATGCCACATTGGCATTTTTTAGCACAAATCCGTTTAATGCAAATTCCTTAACTATTGAGCGCTTTCCATAAACACTTCCACTTAAACCATGACCTAAAAAATCATTGAAATATTTATCGTTGTGCTTAATGCCCAAAGAATCATCTTCAAATAACCACAAAGCATCACTGCCGCCAGTATCAATTAGTAATTTTATAGGAATGCTTTTTTCTTCAATTTTAACCAAGGCATCAACGTAAGGCTTTTTGTTATAAAATTCTAACGGTAGCGTCTCACATTTTTTACAGTTTTTATATTGAAATTTTTCGGGTTCAAATAATTTAATGTACTTACCGGAATAGTTTATTTCAATAATTAAATCTTTAAACAAATCATAACCAACAATACCATGGATGGCAAGTCCTAACCTTGGCGCAAAATTGATGTTTTCGTTAAAAACTGCAAATAATTCTTGATTTGAATTGACAGCAGCACCAATTCTGAAATCATTATTTTTTGATTTCAATGCTTCAACAGAATCTCCTTCGCCTAAGCCTCGTAAGTAGATAGGTTCTGCATTTTTAATTTTTAAAGAATCTGAAATATTAGAATAATTAAAAATTATGGTTTTACCTACACCGGTATCTAAAATAAAAGATAGTTCAACATCATTGACTTTTACTGGTATAATGATTAAATTATTGATTAACTTAAAAGATACTTTATCAGACTTATTTTTGTTTTGAATAATAAACTTACCTTGAGAAAACCCCAAGCTATTACAACACAAAACCAACAGTAGAATGTTTAAAAATCTACCCATACCACTAAGAATTAATTCTTGACTTATTGAATTTACGAATCCTTTTGTCAATTACTCAATTTAGGGCTATTTTTTTAAATAAACTTTAAGATAATTTTCTCAACTTTGTAGCAGAAAATTTTAAATCAAGATGCCAAAAATTTCAAAAAAAGGGCAATCCATGCCTCAATCACCAATCAGAAAATTGGTTCCGTATGCTGAAAAAGCCTATAAGCAAGGGAAAACCGTATATTATTTAAATATTGGACAACCCGATATAAAAACACCTCAAATAGCTATGGATGCGGTTAGGGTTCATTCATTGGATATTTTGGCCTATACCAGATCTGAAGGTTCAGAAGATTACCGAAAAAAAATAGCAGATTACTATAAAAAAAAAGACATCAACCTTACGCATGATGATATTATAGTCACTACTGGTGGCAGTGAAGCTTTATTATTTGCTTTTGGAAGCATTATGGATACGGATGATGAAATTATTATACCCGAACCATTCTATGCCAATTACAACGGATTTTCAACCGCTTCTAACGTTCATATTGTTCCGGTGATTTCTAAAATAGAAGACAATTTTGCCTTACCGCCTATTTCAGAGTTTGAAAAGCTGATTACACCAAAAACAAAAGCCATTTTAATTTGTAATCCAGGAAACCCAACCGGTTATTTGTATTCCAAAGAAGAGATTAAACAACTAGCTTCGTTGGTTAAAAAACATGATTTATTTTTAATAGCCGATGAAGTTTACAGAGAATTCTGTTATGAAGGGCATACGCATTGCTCCATCATGCAAGAAGCAGGCATTGAAGAGCATGCCGTTATGATAGATTCTGTATCAAAAAGATATAGCATGTGCGGTGCAAGAATAGGTTGTATTGTTTCTAAAAATAAACAAGTTATTCAAACAGCATTAAAATTTGCCCAAGCCAGGTTAAGTCCGCCTACATTTGCACAAATTGCCAGTGAAGCAGCTTTGGATACACCACAAAGTTATTTTGATGAAGTTATAGAAGAATATGTAGAAAGACGTGATATTTTAATGGCAGAATTGCAAAAAATAGATGGCGTAAAAGTTGCAAAACCTAATGGTGCTTTTTATTGTATTGTAGAACTGCCCATAAAAAATTCTGATGATTTTGCTCAATGGCTTTTAGAACATTTTGAAGTAAATGGCGAAACCGTCATGGTAGCGCCAGCCGCAGGTTTTTATTCAACTCCAAATGTTGGTTTAAACCAAATAAGAATTGCCTACGTACTTAAGAAAGAAAGTTTGATAAAAGCCGTAAATATTATTAAACAAGCATTAAAGGTTTATAAAGATTAATGCCAATACAAAACAACATATCCTTAAAACCATATAATACATTTGGTATTGATGTTTCAGCAAAATATTTTATTTCTGTTTCTAGTTTAAACGAATTAAAATCTGTTTTAGCCCTTGAAGAATATCCTAATAAACTCATTTTAGGTGGCGGAAGCAATATGTTGCTCACAAAAAATCAGGACAAATTAGTTATTCATTTAAACCTTAAGGGTATTGAAATTATAGTTGAAAACGATGAATTTGTAATCGTTAAGGCCAATGCTGGCGAGAACTGGCATGAATTTGTACTCTGGTGCATGGATAAAAATTTTGGCGGCATTGAAAATTTATCTCTCATCCCTGGCAATGTTGGTACAGCTCCCATACAAAACATTGGAGCTTATGGTGTAGAGCTAAAAGACACCTTTGTTTCTTGTGAAACCTTCGCTCTTCCTGATTTAAGTATGCATACATTTTTTAAATCTGAGTGCCTTTTTGGTTACAGAGACTCCATCTTTAAACAGCAAAAAGACCGTTACGTTATAACCAGTGTATCTTTTAAATTTACCAAACACAACCATAAATTAAACATTCAATACGGAACTATTGCATCAGAATTAGAATTGATGAACGTTGTTAACCCAACCATTCAAGACATTTCAAAGGCCGTTATTTCTATTAGAGAAAGCAAATTACCAAACCCAAAAATCATTGGCAATAGTGGTAGCTTTTTTAAAAATCCTGTGATATCAAAAAAACAATTTGAAGATTTATTGCAGAATTTCCCCGATGCTCCAAGTTATCCTGTTTCAGAAAACGAGATTAAAGTTCCGGCGGGGTGGCTTATAGAAAAGGCAGGTTTTAAAGGCAAACGTTTTGGTTGTTATGGCGTTCATAAAAATCAAGCGTTGGTTTTAGTAAATTATGGTGGCGCCAACGGCAACGACCTCTTAAACCTATCAAAGTTAATTCAAAAAACCATTCTTCGTCTTTTTAATATTTCAATGGAAGCAGAAGTAAATATCTTATAATTTAAAAGAAATATATAACTTTGATTATATTAAACACCCATATTCATCACTTAAACTAAATCATATTGATTTCACCAATAGAAAATGAAATAGTAGGCTTACTAAAAAATGGCAATAAAAAAGCTATTAACCTTTTATATGAATACTATGCAGATGCTATGTATGGGGTTATTTTAAAAATTATCACCGATGAAGAAATCGCCCAAGACGCACTTCAGGAAAGCTTTGTTAAAATCTGGAAAAATTCAAAAAAATACGATCCGGCAAAAGCAAAGTTGTTTACTTGGTTATATAGAATTGCTTACAATACGGCTATTGACAAAGTAAGATCTTTAAAAAACAAAACCAATAATGAAGTCCAGATTGAAACTTCATCCGTATATAGAATAACATCAAACGAATTGAATCAAGATGTTTTAGACATTCAAAAACACTTAAGTTCTTTAGATGAAAAATATCAAATTGTGTTAAACGCTTTGTTTTTTGAAGGCATGACACAACAAGAAGCTAGTGAAGAATTAGACATTCCACTAGGAACTATAAAATCAAGATTAAAAATTGGGTTGCGCGAGTTGAAAAAAATTTACAATCCTTAATAAAATAAAGTCATGAATGAGAAAATAATTACTTTTTTAAATTCTGGCCTATTAGAAAAATATCTATTAGGAGTAACATCTTCTGAGGAAACTGAACAAGTAGAAACTTACATATCTAGACATCCAGAAGTAGAAAACGCTTATACTACTTTACAGTTTAACCTAGAAGTTGTAGCAAAAACCAATGCTGTTGAAGCTCCAAAAGGCGTTTTAAAAAGCATTTTAGATGAACTTGATGATAAGCCTGTTGTGCCATTAAATCCCGTAAAGAAATATAAAAAATGGCATCAGTTTAGCATTGCTGCAAGCATAGTGGCATTAATCTTTGCTGGTCAATCTTTTTATCTTCATTCTAAAAACGAAAAGCTTTCTGAAGAAAACCAGGTAGTTGTTGATGAAATTTTCGATTTAAGAAGTGATATTGACATGAACAATAAAAAACTTGACGACATTATGCGTCAGTTCAAGCAACTAAATAATCCGGAAACTTACAAATACATCATACAAGGTAACTATAGAGCCAAAAACTTAAAAACGGTTGCTTATATAAACCCTAAAGAAAAAACCTCTATGATAGATGTGGTATCATTACCACAATTGCCTGAAGAACAATGCTACCAAATCTGGGCAGAATTACAAGGTAAAATGGTAAGCTTAGGCATTTTAAGTGAAACAGACAGACAACTTAGAGCCATTCCATATACTGAAGATGCTCTTGGGTTAAACATTACCATTGAACCAAAAGGCGGAAACACTATTGCGTCGTTAGAAAACTCAGTAGCTGAAATTCAGCTTAAATAGAAGATCCATTAAACTTAAAAGAAAGCCTCATTTTACATGTAAAATGAGGCTTTTAATTTAATATCAAATGAGATTATTCTTTATCAAAAAGTGCTTTATGTATAAAGCCGGCAACCACTGCTCCAGCAATTGGTGCTACCCAAAACAACCATAATTGGTTGGTGAAATCCGCACCAGCAAAAAGCGCTTGACTAGTTGACCTAGCAGGATTTACTGAAGTATTTGTTATAGGAATGCTTATTAAATGTATCAATGTCAACGCCAAGCCAATAGCAATTGGCGCAAACCCTTTTGGTGCTCTTTCATTAGTGCTTCCCAAAATAATTAACAAGAAAAACGCAGTTAATAAAAACTCTGCCATTAAAGCTGACGTCATTGAAAATCCTCCAGGAGACAAATCTCCATAGCCATTAGCAGCAAAACCTCCAAGATCTACAAAATCTGATTTCCCAGATACTATTAAATATAAGGCAGCAGCAGCAGCAATTGCTCCAACCAATTGAGCCATGATGTAACCTAGTAAATCTTTGGCTGCAAACTTGCCTCCTGCCCACAACCCAAATGATACGGCAGGATTAAAATGCCCACCAGAAATATGCCCAACAGCAAAAGCCATGGTTAAAACGGTTAGACCAAATGCCAAGGCAACACCAGCAAATCCAATTCCAAGCTCTGGAAAACCGGCTGCAAAAATAGCACTTCCACAACCTCCAAAGACAAGCCAGAAGGTTCCAAAAAATTCAGCAAATAATTTTTTCATAATGGTTTTAGAATAAATAGTTAGTAATTTAAATTTACAAATTATCTTCAATAAGACACTAAAAAAAATTGCTTGGTCACACAAATAAGTATTAAATTCTTTTAGAATCATCTAATTTAAAAGCATTATCTTTGCATTAAATTTTTAATATCATGCAATACCAACTGACAAAAAGATTCAATTCAACTGAAAATATTTTGATGAGTATTGCATCTTACTTTTAAAAAATAAAATAAAACAGATGAAACTTTTTTTAATTACCATTGCTTTACTTGCCTTAGGAATTGCTGGAATTGCCATAAAACTATGGGCAAAAAAAGATGGAAAATTTGCCGGAACATGTGCTAGCCAAAATCCTGTACTAAACAAAACTGGCGAATCCTGTGGTTTTTGTGGTAAAACTCCAGACCAATTTGATACCTGTAATGAGCCACAGCATTCTTCATAATGTATGACATTTCTTGACGTTGTTTTCTACTTATTTATTTTTGTAGTTGGTATTCAAGTTGTCTTTTATATTTTTTTCTTTGGAAAATTTGCTTTCTTAAAACAAAAACAGGAACCCCCAAAAAACCTTCCTGTTAGTGTTATTATTTGTGCTAAAAATGAGGCTAGAACTTTAAAGCAATTTTTGCCTTCAATCATTTCTCAAGATTATCCCGTATTTGAAATTGTGCTTATCAATGATGCCTCTGCTGATAAAACTTTGAAGGTTATGAAATCTTTTGAAAGCCTTCATGACAACATTAAAGTTGTGGATGTTAAAAACATTGAGGCCTTTTGGGGAAATAAAAAATATGCGCTTACACTAGGCATAAAAGTGGCCAAATATGATCACTTGTTATTTACAGATGCCGATTGTAAACCCTTATCAAAATACTGGATTTCTGAAATGTCTTCTTATTTTAACGAAACAAAAACCATCATACTTGGTTATGGCAGTTATAAAAAAATAAAAAAATCCATTTTAAATAAACTTATTAGGTTTGAAACCCTTTTAACAGCCATTCATTATTTTTCATTTGCAACTGTTGGATTACCCTATATGGGCGTTGGCAGAAATCTAGCTTACAAAAAAACAGAATTCTTTAATGCTAATGGTTTTATGAATCATATGAGCATTCGATCTGGTGATGATGACTTGTTTGTAAATCAAGTGGCAACATCAAAAAACACAACCATTTGTATTTCAAAAGATAGTTTTACAGAATCCATCCCCGAAACCCATTTCAAAAATTGGATAAATCAAAAAAGAAGACACATTTCAACAGCCAAACATTATAAAGTAATCCACAAAATATTATTAGCTGTTTTGTATAGTTCTCAACTATTTTTTTGGGTATTGGCAACAACACTTCTTATAGCTTTATTTAAATGGCAAATAGTGGTATGTTTGGTTTTTTTAAGGCTTTTTATTCAATATTTGATTATTGGTTTTTCAACAAAAAAACTAGGCGAAAAAGACGTGTTATACGTACTTCCTTTATTAGAAATATTTTTAATTATTATACAATTAACTATCTTTATAAATAATCTTATCTCAAAACCAAATCATTGGAAATAAAAGAAGCTATTCGACGTGCCAAGCAAAACGACCAAAAAGCTTTTAATTACTTGTTGGATACGTTTTGGGACGATGTTTATGGTTTTCAGTTAAAGCGCATTGAAAATGAAAATGATGCAGAAGATATTACCATTCAAACATTCTCCAAAGCTTTTGATAAAATAGAAACTTTTAATGATGAATTTAAGTTTAAAACATGGTTGATTACAATTTCAAAAAATATCCATATTGATTTATTAAGAAAGGATAAAATGCACATAACTCAAAGAAATTTGAATGATGATGAAAAAGCATATCAAATTTTAGACGAATCTCCTTCGGTTGAAGATAAATTAATTACAGAACAAAATTTAGCTAAATTACTTAGAGATATTAAAAAATTAAACCCTCATTATCAGGAAGTTATTAATTTAAGGTATTTTCAAGAGTTAAGCTATAAAGAAATTTCAAAGCAACTTAACGAACCCATGAACAATGTAAAAGTTAAGTTATTGCGTGCAAAAAAGTTACTTGCCGAAATTATTCAAACCTCGTAATGATTAGCAAAATCAAAAATTTAGGTCCTGGATTATTGTTTGCTGGAGCTGCCATTGGTGTTTCTCATTTAGTCCAATCTACAAGAGCTGGAGCAGATTTTGGTTTGGGATTACTATGGGCATTATTGTTAGTTAACTTATTTAAATATCCTTTTTTTCAGTTTGGACCGAGATATGCAACGGCCACTGGCGAGAGTCTGCTTGAGGGCTATAAAAAAATGGGACATGGTGTTTTATTAACCTATTATGTGCTGAATATTGCCACCATGTTTACCATCCAAACTGCCGTAACCATTGTCACTGCTGGATTAGCTTCAAGCTTGTTTGGGGATTTTATAAGTTTAAAAGTTTGGACCGTAGTGCTACTTGTTATATGCCTCTCCTTGTTAATTATAGGAAAGTATAATTTTTTGGACAAACTTATGAAACTCATTGTACTTACCTTAACTATTAGTACCATAGCTGCAGTTTATATAGCTTTTTCAAAACATTCAGAGCCTGTTTCCTTCATGCAAATTCTGCCTAGCAACGGGTTTGAGATTGCCTTCCTGATAGCCTTTATGGGATGGATGCCTGCTCCTTTAGATGTCGCCGTATGGCAATCTTTATGGTCTGTTGAAAAAAACAAGGACCAAAAAGAATATACTACAAAATCAGCTTTATTTGATTTTAACATCGGTTATTTAAGTACCATTATCATTGGAATTGGATTTCTCCTTCTAGGTGCTTTAGTAATGTTTAATAGCGGTGAAACCTTTAGTAATTCTGCCGGTGAATTTTCTGGTCAACTCATAGACATGTACACTAAAAACCTCGGGAATTGGGCGCATTATGTTATAGCAATAGCGGCGTTTACCACCATGTTTAGCACAACCATTACTACTTTAGATGCTTCACCTCGAGCCATGAATAAAGCAACCGAATTACTGTTTAAAAAATCATCAAAACACGGTTACTTAATCTGGATTATAATACTAACACTTGGAACTATTTGTATTTTTTTCTTTTTAGCTTCTGAAATGGGCATTCTTATTAAGATTGCTACCATTTTGTCTTTTATCACAGCACCATTTTATGCCATTATAAATTTCAAATTAATTTCCAGTAAACATACTCCTGAAGCATGGCGTCCATCAAAACCATTACAGCTATTAAGTTGGTTTGGCATTGTTTTTTTAATAGGATTTAGCCTTTGGTATCTTAGCACTTTATAAGAGCTGTTTTAAAGAATACTTTGTATCTTTGTGGCTTTCTTTTTAAGCTATGAAAACAGAAACAATCTCTAATATTTTACCAGAACATCAACCAAAGCCAAAATGGTTAAGAGTCAAGTTGCCTACTGGTAAAAAATATACAGAACTTAGAAGTTTAGTCGATAAATATAAACTAAACACCATTTGCACGTCTGGAAGTTGCCCCAATATGGGTGAGTGTTGGGGCGAAGGCACAGCAACATTTATGATTTTAGGAAACATTTGTACACGATCCTGCGGGTTTTGTGGTGTAAAAACGGGTCGTCCGGAATCTATAGATTGGGATGAACCCGAAAAAGTAGCACGTTCTATTAAACTTATGAATATTAAACATGCCGTTTTAACGAGTGTGGATAGAGATGATTTAAAAGATATGGGAAGCATTATGTGGGCAGAAACAGTTAAAGCTGTTAGGCGCATGAATCCTGAAACAACTCTAGAAACACTTATTCCTGATTTTCAAGGAATTGAACAACATATTGACAGAATTATTGACGTGGCCCCAGAAGTGGTATCGCATAACATTGAAACCGTAAAACGTTTGACAAGAGAAGTTCGAATTCAAGCAAAATATGAACGCAGTCTTGGGGTATTAAAATACTTAAAACAACAAGGGCAACGCAGAACCAAATCTGGTATTATGCTGGGCTTGGGAGAAACCAGGGAAGAAGTGATTGAAACTCTTCACGACTTAAAAGCAAACGATGTTGACGTAGTAACTATTGGTCAATATTTACAACCCAGCAAAAAACATTTACCTGTTAAAAAATTTATAAACCCAGATCAATTCAAAGAATTTGAAGACATAGGTTTAGGCCTAGGTTTTAGGCATGTTGAGAGTAGTGCTTTAGTGCGCTCGTCTTACAGAGCTCAAAAACACATCCTTTAATGATGATTAAGGTTGCTATTAATGGTTTTGGCAGAATTGGTCGACGCGTCTTTAGATTACTACAAAATCATGACAACATAAAAGTTGTAGCCATTAACGATTTAGCTAATTCAAAAACTTTAAGCCATCTCCTTAAATATGACAGTATTCATGGAATTTTTAATGGAGACATTTCAAGTGATGAGCATCATATTATAGTCAATCATATTGAAATTCCATTGCTAAATCATAAGCTTCCAAAAGACATTAATTGGAAACCTTACAACGTTGACTTTGTTATAGAGTCTTCAGGAAAGTTTAAAACAATTTCAGAGCTGCAACACCATATTAGAAATGGCTCAAAGCGTGTTATTTTAAGCGTTCCTCCTATTGATGATACCATTAAAACCATCGTTATGGGTGTTAATGACCATTTAATTGATGGTTCAGAAGAAATAATCTCTAATGCTTCTTGTACCACAAACAATGCCGCGCCGATGATTGATATTATCAATAAACTTTGCGGCATTAATCAAGCTTACATTACAACCATTCACTCTTACACAACCGATCAAAGTTTGCATGACCAACCACATCCAGACTTAAGAAGGGCAAGAGCGGCTGGACAATCCATTGTTCCTACAACCACAGGTGCGGCCAAAGCGTTAACCAAAATTTTCCCTGAACTATCCAATGTTATTGGTGGTTGTGGTATTAGAGTTCCTGTTGCAAATGGCTCTTTAACCGATATTACTTTTAATGTAAAACAAACCGTGACCATTGAGGCCATTAATCAAGCCTTTAAATTAGCCTCTGAAAATGAATATAAAAGCATTTTAGAATACACCGAAGATCCTATTGTTTCAGTAGATATTGTTGGAAATTCGCATTCATGCATATTTGATTCTCAAATGACTTCAGTTATTGGAAACATGGTAAAAATTATTGGTTGGTATGATAATGAAACAGGATATTCCAATAGAATAATTGATTTAATGTGCAATTTATCGGAAAAAAAGTGCTTTTTATCGGAAAGATAATTATATTTGCCGATAATAGTGAATTAAAATGACCCAGATTAAACCATACTTTGTAGCCATTTTTATGTTGTTGACTCTCAGTTTGTCATCACAGAATTCTATTGAGAAAGATCCTGAAATTCTTCAAAACACTATAAATTATCGTATTACCCAATCTGAATATGATATTGATAAATTCAATTATTTTGAAGCACAAAAAAAACTTGATGAAGCTTTAAAAATTGCCGAAAGTATAGACGACAAAAAAAGTATAGGTCTCATCTATTCTAAAAAAGGAAAACTTCAACTCATTATTGAAGAACTTAATGAAGCTATTGTTTCTATCAACAAAGCTATTGAAGTTCAGAGATTTGAAAAAGATAACATTAATCTCGGTATTTCATACAAAACCTTTGGTGATATTTATAAAAGTAAAAAAAACTATAAGCAGGCCATTGATTATTACATTTCGGCACAAACGCTTTTTGAACAAGAAGAACAAAACAACTATTTAGCCGAAGTCTTGCTATGTGAAGCTGAAACATTCATTAAACTAAAAAACTACCAAAAAGCCAGAACCATAAACGAACAAACGTTGGCTCTTGCCAAACGATTTAACTTACTTAACATACAAAGTAGCGCTCTAATAAACCATGGTAAGATTTATAATGTTTTGGGTGATAATAACAAAGCTCTTTCATACGCCAATGAAGGCCTGTTAATGGCAAAGAACAACAATTTTGGTGAAATTTTAAATGAAGGTTATCTGGTTTTAAGCGATATTACACAAAGTACTGGTGATTATGTGCTTTCTAATGATTATTTAAGAAGTCATTTAAAATTATCTGACTCCCTAAGTAAAATAAAAAGAGAAAACCTATCGCCCGAAAAAAAAATTAAGTTTCTAATTAATGACCAAATTGAAAACAGCAAAAGACAAGAACAAGAATTAAAAGAAGCCAATAACAAAAATGAATTAGGAACTTTAATCTCCATATTAAGCGTTGCTTTAATAACCATCTTATCGTTATTAACCCTATCTCTCTACAAAAACAATAATATAAGATTAAAGACCAATAATATGCTGCACAAAAAAAATGCGGAACTTATTATTGCAAAAGAAAAAGCAGAATTAGCCTCAAAAACAAAAGCAAACTTCTTATCAACAGTCACTCATGAATTAAGAACACCTTTGTATGCAGTAACAGGTTTAAGTAACATGCTTTTAGAAGAAAACCCTAAACCAGAACAAATTCAACATTTAAAATCGCTTAAATTCTCTGGAGACTACCTTTTAACCTTTATTAATGATATTCTACAAATCAATAAAATTGAAGCTAATAAAGTTGAAATAGAACCAGAAACTTTCAACTTAAAAAAGAAAATTACCAATATTATTTTAGCATTGAATAACTCTGCAAACGATAATAATACCAAGCTTCATTTAGAATATGACAAATCGCTGCCAGAAAACTTTATTGCAGATCAGTTAAAAATATCTCAGATTTTAATCAACCTTATTGGTAACTCCATTAAGTTTACAAAAGATGGCGATATTTGGATTAGAGTTTACAAAATCAATGAAGAGAATGATTATTACAACCTTCGATTTGAAGTTGAAGATAACGGCATTGGGATAAGTCAAGAAAAACAAGAAAAAATGTTTGAGAGTTTCTCTCAAGGTTCCATTCAAATCAATCGAAAATATGGCGGAACAGGTCTAGGTCTTTCAATTGTAAAAGGATTAATTGAAATTTTAAAAGGAAAAATCTATTTAAAAAGTGAATTAGACAAAGGAACTACCTTTTATTTTGAAATTCCATTAAAATATACCGACCAAGAAGTGAAAGAAGCCACACCAATCCAATTCAATGAAAACAACGAGATTGACTTAAGTAAGGTTAAGGTACTTGTGGTTGAAGACAATAAGATTAATCAAATGATTACCAAAAAAATCTTAACTAAAATGGAACTTACCTGCGATGTTGTAGATAATGGCGAAAGTGCTGTTGATATGGTTAAGAACAACCATTATGATATTGTTTTAATGGACATTCATATGCCTGGTATTAGTGGTATTGAAGCCACAAAAATTATTAGAACTTTTGATAAAGAACTGACTATTTTTGCTTTAACTGCTGTAACTATTGAAGATAAAATGCACGAATTTGATGAAGCTGGATTTACAGATATCATTCCAAAACCTTTTAAACAAGAAGAGTTTGAGAAGAAGTTATTTAATGCGCTTTCAACCAATAAAACAACTACCTCTTAGAAGCAATAAATTGTTTTACTAAGCTATCAAATTTACTGGAATCATTTATGGCTAATTGAATTGGTAAATAAAATAATTTTTCTTTTAAAGCATCCTGTTTTTGCAACCTCATATAATCTTTTTCAGTAGTAATAATCAACGGTTTTTTACTTAATACTTCAACATCCTTTTGTATAAAATCATAATGATCCGGAAAATTCAAATGCTCAAATTTGAGCTGTTTGCTTTTTAAATAATTAACCAAAGGTTTAGCATTGGCAATTCCAGTAACCAAAGTAAAATCAGTCACTTCATCTAGTTTTATATTTGAATTTATTGATGTTACAGAATCTGAATAACTAATACTGCTAAAAAATACATTTTGGTGTTTTAGTGGTTTAATAAGCTGCACAATGTTATCTCTTTCAACATCATTTAAACCAACAGGACACTTAGTTACAACAATAATATCAGCTCGTTTTGCTCCAATTTTTGGTTCTCTTAAATTACCAGCAGGCAAAACATAATCCTTTGTGTAAATGGCATCATACGTGGTAAGTAACACATTAAAACTAGCCTTTACTTTTCTATGTTGAAAAGCGTCATCAAGCAAAATAACCTCTGGCGCATCATGGGTAGATCTCAAAATTTTAATGCCATTAACTCTATCGGAATCAACTGCAACTTGAATATCATTCTTAAATTTAGAATAAAACTGATAAGGTTCATCACCCAAAATATCGACACTAGATTCGTTATTGGCCAGGTAAAATCCTTTGGTTTTCCTTTTATATCCGCGACTTAAAACAGCAACCCTAACATCATCTTTTAATAGGTTGATTAAATATTCAATCATGGGTGTTTTTCCAGTGCCACCAACACTTAAATTCCCAACACAAATTACAGGAAAATTAAAAGAAACCGACTTTATCAAGCCCATATCATAAAAGGTATTGCGTATCCAAGTCACTGCATAATAAACAGGAACCAAAGGAAACAATAATTTTCTATAAAACTTCACTACTGTAAATTGGTTTAAAATCAATCATCAAAAGACAAAGTAAAGATTATTTTTCAAAAGGTTCTACGGAAGCTAATGAAAAAATAATAAGCATCTGTTCCATCTAAATATTTTATATTTGATTTAAAATGTATGTACCATGATTATTCAAGAAGTCATTAACCATTTAGAAACCTTTGCACCTTTAGCTTATGCCGAAGATTTTGATAATGTTGGCTTATTAGTTGGAAACAAAAACGCAAAATTAAAGGGCATTTTAGTAACCTTAGATACAATTGAAGCTGTGGTTGATGAAGCCATTGAAGAACACTGCAACCTGATAGTAAGTTTTCATCCCATTATTTTTAAAGGCTTAAAAAAAATTACGGGCAAAACCTATGTAGAACGCGTTGTTTTAAAAGCTATAAAACATGACATTGCCATTTATGCCATCCATACAGCTTTAGACAATGCGCATCAAGGAGTTAATGATGCTATCTGCAATCAATTACAATTGGTAAACAAACAAATACTTATCCCTCAAGCTCAAACCATAAAAAAACTCATCACATTTGTGCCAAAAAAACATGCTGAAGCTTTAAGAACAGCCCTTTTTAATGCTGGTGCCGGAACCATAGGAAACTACTCTAATTGCAGTTTTAATACGGAAGGTATTGGCACCTTTAAAGGCAACGAAAAATCCTCACCAACCATTGGGATAAAAGGACACATTCATAACGAAGAAGAAACTCAAATATCTATCACTTATTCAAAACATTTAGAATCAACTATTTTAAAAGCGCTTTTTAATAACCATCCATACGAAGAAGTTGCCTATGAAATAACAACCCTTGAAAATAAAAACCAACATATTGGTATAGGAATGATTGGCGAATTAAAAAAATCTATGGATGAAATTACTTTTCTTAACTATTTAAAAACAAAAATGAACACAACGCACATTAGGCATTCTGCTTTATTGGGTAAGCCCATTAAAAAAATTGCTGTTTTAGGCGGTTCAGGAAGTTTTGCTATTGAAGCCGCTAAATTGGATGGTGCTCAAGTATTTATAACAGCCGATTTAAAATATCACGACTTTTTTTCTGCTGAAAATAACATCGTTTTAGCTGATATTGGACATTTTGAAAGCGAACAATTCACAAAAAATATTTTAGTAGCATTTCTTATTAAAAAAATCACTAATTTTGCAGTCGTTTTATCAAAGACACACACCAATCCTGTTAAGTATTTTTAAAGTATGACTAAAAAGAAAGAAGTAACTGTTGAAGAGCGTTTAAGAGCTTTATACGACTTACAACTTATAGATTCTCGTATAGATGAAATAAGAAATGTTAGAGGAGAACTTCCATTAGAGGTTCGTGATTTAGAAGATGAAGTTGCTGGACTAAGCACTAGATTAGAAAAATTAGTCGCTAGTTTAGACATGGTTGACCATGAAATTGTTGCTAAGAAAAATTTAATTGAAGAAGCAAAATCTTTAATTAAAAAATATACTGAACAACAAAAAAATGTTAGAAACAACAGAGAATTTAATTCTTTAACTAAAGAAGTTGAGTTTCAAGAATTAGAAATTGAATTAGCTGAAAAACACATCAAAGAATTTAAGGTTCAAATAGAACAAAAGAAAGAAGTTATTGCTGAAACTAAAGATCGTTTAAAAGAACGTGACACACATTTAAAGCACAAAAAAAGAGAGCTAGATGCTATTTTAGCTGAAACAGAAAAAGAAGAACAAGCTTTAATTTCTAAATCTGAAGACTATAAAGAGCAAATTGAAGAGCGTTTAGTGTCTGCTTACACAAGAATTCGTCAAAATGTAAAAAACGGCCTTGCGGTTGTTGCTATTGAAAGAGGAGCTTCTGGTGGTTCTTTCTTCACGATTCCACCTCAAGTTCAAGTAGAAATTGCTTCAAGAAAAAAAATTATTACCGATGAGCATAGTGGTAGAATTCTAGTTGATGGTATACTAGCCAATGAACAAAAAGAAAAAATGGAAAAGTTTTTTGCAAAACTTTAAGTCATTAAACACATATTTTTTAAAAGTCTTCCCTGTTGAAGGCTTTTTTATTTAATACAATTTTCACAACTTATAAATTAAGTTTTTTTAATTTTATACCACTGTAAAAAGAAAATTTAAGATCCATGAAAAAGCTTCTCTCTTTAGTTATAGTTTCCTTATTGTTTAGTTGTCAAAATACGGCTCAGGTAAAAAAAGACCAAAATGCAAAACCTATTGAAGTACCTTTAGAAAATGGTCAAGCCAAAGCTTATTTTGCCAGTGGTTGCTTTTGGTGTGTTGAAGCGGTTTATGAAAGTGTAAAGGGCGTTGAAGAGGTTATAAATGGTTATTCTGGCGGACATACAAAAAACCCAACTTACGAAGCAAGTAATACCGGAAGAACAGGACATGCAGAAGCTGTTGAAGTTATTTATGACCCAAAAATAGTAAGTTTTTCAACACTTGTAGATGTTTACTTTGGAAGTCAAAATCCAACTCAAGTTAATGGGCAAGGCCCAGATAAAGGCTCGCAATATCGTTCTATTATTTTTTATCAAAATGAGGAACAAAAACAAATTATAGAATCAAAAAAAGCAGCTTTATCTAAAAAACTAAACGCAGAAGTAGCAGCAGAAATATATCCGTTTCAAAAATTCTGGAAAGCAGAAGACTATCATCAAAATTACGAGAAATTACATCCAGAAAATCGCTATATTCAAGGAGTTTCAATTCCAAGACTTAACAAATTTAAATCTAAATTCCCTGAATTATTAAAAGACAAACACTAAATTAGTGGTAATGATCATAACGGTTTTCTATATTTACTTAAATGCCTATTAAATGAAAAAATTGATTCTTGTTATCCTAATCATAACCCTTTCTTGTAAAAATGAGAAGAAAGATAGTGTTGAAAAAACCATTGAAACCCAAACGTTCTCTTTAAGAGAAAAAATAGCCAACGCTCATGGTTTTGAAAAGTGGAAACATGTTTCTAAAATAGCATTTACCTTTAATGTTGATAAAGATAATAGCCATTTTGAACGTTCATGGACTTGGAAACCAAAAACAAATGATGTTATTTTAATATCTGAAAAAGATACCATTTCTTATAATCGAAAATCTGTTGACAGCATTTCTTTAAATGCTGACAAAGGTTTTATCAACGATAAATTTTGGTTACTGGCATCTTTTCAATTAGTTTGGGACAAAGGCACAAGCATTTCTGAACCTAGACTTGAAGAAGCTCCAATAAGCAAACAAAAGTTAAACAAAATAACGCTAACTTATTCCAGCGATGGTGGCTATACACCAGGAGATGCCTACGACTTTTATTATAGTGACGATTATTTAATTAAAGAATGGATTTATAGAAAAGAAAATGCTCCTGAACCTTCCTTGATAACCACATGGGAAAATTATCAAGATTTTAACGGTATTAAAATAGGATTAAATCATATAAAATTGGAAGGTCATTGGAAACTTTATTTTACAAATGTCAATGTTGAATTCAACTAATTTTCATAAAAAAAATATAAACATCCAAAAATACTTTTAAGACGTAATAAGATGATTTTCGCTTATGTGTCTTTATACATTTATTACCCAATAAACGATTTCTTCACATGGGTGCCATCACAATAAGGCTTGTTATTTGATAGTCCGCATCTGCAAAAGGCGGTTGTTTTATTCTTTGTTTCCTTAGATCCATCTTTATGAGTAATACTTAAAGTACCATAAACCAATAATGGTCCGTTTTCTCTTACCTCAACCTTTGTTTCTAAATGTTCAGCCGATTGGTCTTCAGCATCATTCATAAAAAAACTCAAAGCTCCAGATGGACATGCTTTGACTTGATGGATTAAAGCTTCCGTTGATGCTTTGTCGATTTTTATCCATGGTTTTTCTTTTGGTTTAAAAACATCCGGCAATCCTTTTACACAAATTGCTGAATGAATACATTTTTCTGCATCCCAAACAATGGTGACCTCTCCGTTGGTATATTTTTTTATATTACTCATGGTACCTCTTTTTTTATAAATATACAAAAATTGAAATAATACAATAACTAATATGATACGCTTCCTTTCTAAGTTTATAATTCCTATTTTTGTTAGAAACGATAAAACAATTACTTTGCTCAACTATCAATTAGGCCTTGATTTTGCATTAGAACAAGACCAGAAAGACGCCTTATCAGCTTACAGAAATCAATTTCATATACCTAAAGACAAACAAGGCAACGAATTGATTTACATGACAGGAAATTCATTGGGATTACAACCAAAAATCACCAAAAAGTATATAAATCAGGAACTAGAAGATTGGGCAAATTTAGGTGTTGAAGGTCATACCAATGCCAAAAATCCTTGGTTAAAATATCATGAATTTTTAACCGAAAGCATGTCTGAAATTGTTGGAGCAAAACCTAACGAGGTTGTGGTCATGAATACCTTAACGGTCAACTTACATCTAATGATGGTTTCATTTTACAAACCAACAGCAAAACGTTATAAAATTCTTATTGAAGCCGATGCATTTCCTTCTGACAAGTATGCGGTTGAATCACAATTACGACATCATGGTTTTAATGATAAAGAAGGATTGATTCTTTGGAAAGCCAGACAAGGAAAGGAATTAGTTAATTATGAAGATTTAGAAGCTATTTTTGAAGCTCATGGCAACGAAATTGCATTAGTCATGATAGGTGGTGTAAATTATTATACAGGTCAATATTTTGACATGAAACGCATTACCAATTTAGGTCATAAACATGGTTGCATGGTTGGTTTTGATTGTGCACACGGCGCAGGTAATGTTGAACTCAACTTGCACGATTCTGGAGCCGATTTTGCCGTTTGGTGTACTTATAAATATTTAAATTCGGGTCCAGGAAGTTTAGCAGGTTGCTTTGTGCATGAACGTCATGCTAATAATAAAGATTTGAATCGATTTACAGGTTGGTGGAGCCATAACAAAGAGACGCGATTTAGAATGCGCGATGAGTTTGACCAACTTCCAGGTGCAGAAGGATGGCAATTAAGTAATCCACCTATTTTATCCATGGCAGCCATTAAAGCCTCATTAGATATGTTTCATCAAGTAGGCATTAAAAAATTAGTAGAAAAATCTAAAAATCTTACAGGCTATTTTGAGTTTCTTTTAAAGCAATTAGGGGAAGACACGTTACGAATTATAACACCATCAAACCCAGAAGAACGTGGTTGTCAACTATCCATTCAAGTGAAAAATGCCGATAAATCATTACATCATAAGTTAACTGAAGCTGGCGTTATTAGTGATTGGAGAGAACCTGATGTGATTAGATGCGCTCCGGTTCCTTTATATAATTCGTTTCAAGACGTCTATCATTTGGTTAATAAATTGAAAGTCATCTTAAATGAATAAGCAACAAAACATACTCATAATTGGCGCTGGCCTTTGTGGTTCACTCCTAGCCTTACGATTAGGACAACGTGGCTATAATGTTACCGTCATGGAAAAAAGACCGGATTTAAGAAAAGTTGACATAAGTGCAGGTCGTTCCATCAATTTAGCATTTTCTGACAGAGGAAATAAAGCTATGAAGTTAGTTGGCATTGAAGATAAAGTACAAGCTCTTTGTATACCTATGAAAGGGCGAATGATTCATGATACAGAAGGCAATACATTTCTATCAAATTATAGCGGAAGGGATTATGAATATATAAATTCTATTTCTCGTGGAGCACTCAATGCATTGCTTTTAGATGAAGCCGAAAAACATAATCACGTTACCATTCATTTCAATAAAAAATGCCAATCGGTTGATTTTGAAAACACCACAGCTTTGTTTTATGATTACCAATCAAAATCAGAATTCATCGAAGATGCTGACATCATCATCGCTACGGATGGCGCTGGATCTATCTTAAGAAAAAGCTATTTTCTGGGTAAAAAATTTCTTTTTAGTTTTTCTCAAGATTATCTGACTCATGGCTATAAAGAATTATCCATTTTACCATCTGAAAATGGTGGTTATAAAACCTATAAAAATGCGCTTCACATTTGGCCTCGTGGATCATTTATGATGATTGCTTTACCCAATTTAGATGGTAGTTTTACGGTAACACTTTTTTTAAGTTATGATGAAGGTGAATATAATTTTAATAATTTAACATCACCCGAAACAGTCACAGAATTTTTTGATAAAGAATTTCCTGACGCACTAAACTTAATGCCAAATTTAGTCAATGATTTTTTCAAAAATCCAACATCACCACTAGGAACTGTAAAATGTTCACCATGGCATTTTAAAGGCAATACCTTACTTATGGGGGATGCTGCTCATGCTATTGTTCCTTTTTATGGTCAAGGTATGAATGCTTCTTTTGAAGATGTAGTTGAATTTGATGCAGTCTTAGATGAATATAAAAATCCAAAATCTAAACACGATTGGGAAACTATTTTTAAAGCCTACGAACAAACCCGCAAAAAAGACACCGATGCCATCGCCGATTTAGCCATTGATAATTTTCATGAAATGAAAGAGCATGTCAATCATGACTTATTCAAAGAAAAACGTCATTTAGAAATGGCTTTAGAAAAGAATTTTCCAGAGGACTACTCCTCTAAATATTCTTTAGTAACTTTTAATGAACATATTGGATACAGAAACGCCATGTTAAAAGGACGTGCACAGGATAAAGCTATTTTGAATATGTTAGCTGAAGGCAATATAGACATCCATGGTGATTTAAAACCTATTTTAGACAAAATTAAAATTGAAACCGAAGCCATTCTTGAAAATGACAGAATTGCTGGCTTAAAATAAATAATTATGAACGAAGAAAAAACCGTAACACCAAGAGGTGCCTATCCACATACCAAACGTGTGGGTGATTTTATATTTGTGTCTGGCACCAGTTCGCGTCGTGCCGATAATACCATTGCTGGAGTAGATATTATTGACGAAATGGGAACTAAACGTTTAAACATTGAAGTTCAAACCCGTGAAGTACTCTTGAATATTGAAAAAAACCTTGCTAAAGAAGGCGCTTCATTAAAGGATGTCGTTGATGTAACATCGTTTTTAGTGAATATGAACGACTTTGCTGGGTATAATAAAGCTTATGCAGAATTCTTTAATAAAGAAACTGGCCCAGCACGAACCACAGTAGCAGTCCACCAATTACCACATCCAGATTTGGTGGTGGAAATTAAAGTTTTGGCTTATAAAAAAAGAGAATAAAGAAATAAGAAAAGAGACAAAAGAAGTTAGACAAAAAATCTTGATTCTTTATACTTGCCTATTTTATCTGTGAATAAAATGAACATAAAAAACTACATCAACGGTCAAAATGAAAATCCAATCAACAATGAATGGATTGACAACTATTGTCCTGCCAATGGCGAAGTCTACGGAAAGATTCCAAATTCATCTAAAGCTGATGTAGAAAACGCTTATAACGCAGCAAAATCCGCATTTCCCGTTTGGTCGCAAACCACTTTTGAAGCACGTAGCAGGATCTTAATTAAAATTTCAGAGTTACTTGAAGCCAATTTACAACGTTTTGCAGAAGCCGAAAGTAAAGACAATGGAAAGCCCATTAGTTTAGCAAAGACTGTAGACATTCCAAGAGCAGCCAGTAACTTTCGCTTTTTTGGAAATGCCATCACACAATTTGCCAGTGAAAGTCATGAAAGTGTTGGACAAGAAGCTATGAATTACACCTTGCGTCAACCCATTGGTGTTGTTGGTTGCATTTCTCCTTGGAATCTCCCACTCTATTTATTTACATGGAAAATTGCGCCTGCCATAGCAGCAGGAAATTGTGTCGTTGCGAAACCAAGTGAAGTCACTCCAATGACAGCATATTTGTTGGGAAACATCTGTAATGAAGCCGGATTACCAAAAGGTGTCTTAAACATTGTACACGGCTTAGGTACAACCACAGGACAAGCCATTGTAGAACATCCAGGCATTAAAGCTATTTCATTTACTGGCGGTACGGAAACCGGTGCACATATTGCTAAAGTGGCGGTACCTATGTTTAAAAAACTATCCTTAGAATTGGGTGGCAAAAATCCTAATATCATTTTTGCGGATTGTGATTATGAAAGTATGTTGGAAACCACCATTCGCTCTTCTTTCTCAAATCAAGGACAAATTTGTTTATGTGGTAGCAGGGTTTTTGTTGAAGCTTCTATTTATGATAGATTTAAAATTGATTTTATTGCAAAAGTAAAACAACTCAAAGTGGGTCATCCTTCAGAAGAATCAACAAATATTGGTGCTTTAGTATCAAAAACACATTTAGAAAAAGTACTAAACTATATTGATATTGCTAAAAATGAAAACGGAATTGTTTTATGTGGAGGCAATAAAGTCATCATCAAAGATTTTGAAAACGGCTATTATTTAGAACCAACAGTCATTGAAGTTTTAACGAATGAATGCCAAATCAATCAAGAAGAAGTTTTCGGTCCAGTGGTTACCATCATGCCATTCAACAGTGAAGACCACGTGTTACAAATGGCAAACAAGGTTAAATATGGCTTGTCTGCAACCCTTTGGACCAATGATTTAAAACGGACCATGCGAATGAGCAGTCAAATTCAAGCAGGCATTATTTGGGTGAACACTTGGATGATGCGTGATTTGCGAACACCTTTTGGAGGTGTAAAAGCATCTGGAATAGGTCGTGAAGGCGGTTTTGAAGCACTTCGTTTTTTTACGGAAGCAAAAAATGTTTGTATTAAATATTAAAAAATGGAGAGTATAATTGCAAATATTTTAGATTTAATAGAACAGCTGAAATTCTGGGAAAAGAAGAAAAAAAGAAGAGATTTTGAAAAGAAAAACAACCTACCTAAAAAATTAATGATTAAACCTTTAACCATTATTTTTTTATACTCTTAATAATTTTGATTGCTTTTCGATTAATAAAACATTTAAAAAAAATGAACTTAAACTTAAACAAAAAATACGCCTTAGTTTGCGGAAGCACTCAAGGCATTGGAAAAGCTACAGCCATTGCATTTGCTAATGAAGGTGCTAATGTAACGCTAGTAGCAAGAAACAGAGATAAATTAAAAGCGGTCATCGCTGAAATGCCTAACAGCGAACATCATAGCTTTATTGTTGCGGACTTCTCAAACCCAAGAGATTTACAAGAACAAGTGATCATGTTTATTGAAAAATATCATGGATTTCATATTTTAATCAATAATACTGGCGGTCCAAGAAGCGGAGATATTTTAAACGCCAGTTTAGAAGAATTTGACAATGCCTTTACGCAACATTTAAAATGTAATCATGTCTTAGCTCAAGCAGTGATTCCGTTTATGAAAACAGAAGGATTTGGAAGAATTGTTAATATCATATCCACTTCTGTAAAAGAACCCATTCCTGGCCTTGGCGTAAGCAATACCATTCGTGGCGCGGTTGGCAACTGGAGTAAAACTTTATCTATAGAAGTTGGCAGTTTTGGTATTACAGTAAACAATGTATTGCCCGGTTTTACAGAAACAGAACGCCTCAATGAAATTATTAAAGTCAAAGCAAATGGTGCCGGAATCTCTGTTGAGGCTATGACTGAAATCATGAAAAACTATTCACCTGCAAAACGTTTTGCTAAACCCGAAGAAACGGCTCATGTTATTACTTTTTTAGCAAGTGAAGCGGCCAGTTATGTCAATGGCATTAATATACCTGTTGATGGAGGACGAACAAAATCATTATAATTTTATTACTTTTAAAGACAAACTAAACTAAGCTCAACATGAAAAAAATCGCGTTCATTCTATGTATTACCATAAATTTCATCATTCAAGCGCAAAATGATGGTTGGATTTTAACTTCTGGAAAAGTTGAAGCATACACAGGCATTGTAACCGCAAATGGTCGTATTGGAATATTACCAGAAGACAAACCGTTCCAAACCAAAAGTATCATTCTTAACAATGTCTATGAAAAAGAATCAGAGCTTGGTGTGAGTCGAATTGTATCTGGAATGAACTTTGCAAATTTAGATTTAGAAATAGATGGCGAAAAAATTACCGAACAAAATATTTCCGATTGGCAACAATCTTTAAACATGAAAACAGCAGGATTCAAAACGTCGTTTACATTTAAGGATAAGGCGAAAATTTCGTATACCATTTATGCCCTAAGAAATATTCAATATGCTGGTTATATTGATATCCAGATTCTTCCTTTAAAAAATATAACCATTAAAACTACAGGAAAAATTACAACGCCAAATGATTTTATTGAACCTTTAAGTACGTTCAGAGTGTTACAAGATTTAGAAACCACCATGCCGATTTTACAAACCGTTGCAAAAACCAAGTTTGGCAAACACACCATTGGGACTTCGGCTACGTTTGTATGGCATGCCATTAATTCTGGTAGAGAACATCAAAGACCACATTTAACACATAACAAAGTATCAGATTATGAAAATCACTTGTCCTTTGAAAAAGATTTAAAAACCAATGAAATTTATGAGTTTGCATGGACAGGTGCTGAATGTTCGACACAAGATTTTGAAGATCCACAAACCGAGTCTGAACGTTTTGTAATTTTTAATATGTTAACTCCAAGAAAAGATTTACTAGACCAACACAAAAATTTATGGGAAAATCTTTGGGAAGGAGATATTATTATTGAAGGTGATATACAATCACAATTAGATGTTCGATTGGCCTTATATCATCTTTATGCCTTTTCAAGAGGTGATTCAAATTTGAGTATTTCACCCATGGGATTATCATCTCAAAACTACAATGGTCATATTTTTTGGGATACAGAACTCTGGATGTTTCCTCCACTATTAATGTTAAATCAGGACATTGCACGTTCATTAGTCAATTACAGATCAGACAGAATTAATAAAGCTAAAGAAAAAGCCATCAATTTTGGCTATAAAGGAGCCATGTTTCCTTGGGAAAGTGATGATACAGGAGAAGAAGCAACCCCAGCTTGGGCACTTACCGGTACCTTTGAACATCATATTACTGCAGATGTGGCAATAGCTTTTTGGAATTACTACCGTGTTACCCAAAATAAAGAATGGTTAAAAAAACGCGGTTATCCCATGATGAAAGAGATTGCAGATTATTGGGTTAGCAGATCGGTTTTAAATAATGATGGGAGTTATAGTATAAAAAATGTGGTTGGTGCCAACGAGTTTGCTCCAAACGTAGATGATAATGCCTTTACCAATGGCTCTGCAATAACGGCTTTAGAATTTGCCACAGAAGCGGCCAACAACGTTGGTGAGTTTCCGAATCCAGATTGGGCTAAGGTAGCCTCCCATATTAAAATACATCAATTTCCTGATGGCACTACCATGGAACATAGCAACTATGATGGTGCTATCATAAAACAAGCCGATGTTAACCTTTTGTCGTATCCCTTACACGTTATTTCTGATGAAGAAACCATTAAAAAAGATCTAAAATATTACGAACCTAAACTAGCTGAAGAAGGGCCAGCCATGGGACAATCCGTTTTTGCCGTGTTATATGCAAGACTTGGAAACGCCGAAGAGGCCTATAGATTATTCAAAAGAAGCTATGAACCGAATAAACGACCACCTTTTGGAGCCTTAGCAGAAGCTGCAACCAGCAACAACCCTTATTTTGCAACTGGTGCTGGCGGGATGTTACAAGTCGTTTTATTTGGTTTTGGTGGTCTTGATATAAGTGATGATGGTATCATTCAAAAAAATCCAATTTTACCCAAGACATGGAAATCATTAACCTTAAAAGGCATTGGACCAGAAAGAAAAACGTTTGTTATTTCTGAATAATCTTTAGTTTGATGGAACCAAACAAAAAGTTTGTAACTTTATACTAATTCTGCGTGAGGGATAAAAGCGAGCTACTTTGTAGCACCTAAATTCAGACCCAAAGGGGACACGCACAAAAATAAAATACACATGAGTAAACTAGTTTCGCCATTAAATTTTAAAGCTTGGATTGAAGAAAACCGACATTTACTTAAACCACCAGTTGGCAATAAAGTGGTTTGGAAAGATGGCGATTTTATTGTCATGGTCGTTGGCGGACCCAATAACAGAAAAGATTATCATTACAATGAAACGCCTGAATTTTTCTATCAAATAGAAGGCGATATCGTTTTAAAAATAATTGACAAAGGCACACCAAAAGATGTGCATATTAAAGAAGGTGATATTTATCTATTGCCGCCAAAAGTGCCACACTCACCACAACGTGGCGCAAACACCGTTGGTTTGGTTATTGAATACAAACGTCCCGAAGGCATGCGTGATGCCCTACTCTGGTTTTGTGAACATTGTGTTACCAAACTCTATGAAGAAGATTTTACTGTAAAAAACATTGAAACCGACATGCCTAAAATTTTCGACAAGTATTATGGCGATTTAGAGAAACGTACTTGTCCTAATTGTGGAAAAACCATGGAGCCTCCAAAAAAAGTGAAAATTGACTAAATTTTTATGACACCTAAACTTAGAATAAACGGCCACTCCCATTTATTGCCTTATCCGGAAGAAATCCCTGATTTCATGCGTGAAAAAGGTATTTTTTGGGTAGATAAGGATAGAAAATTCATGCTTCAAAAAGATTGGAGCAGGCCTGTAACTGATTCTAGTTTCTTTTTGCATGAAAAATTGGAATGGATGGAGCGCTTTAACATTGATCATGCCGTTGTCTTAAATTTATCTCAATTGTATGGTAATGGGTTACGTGTTGAAGAAATGAAACAAGCACTTCGTTTTCAAAACGATTTTAATGCACGTATCCAACATGAAAATCCCAGTAAATTCACCTGTGGTTTTGTGGTTCACCCCGGATTTGTCAGAAGTGCCTGTTGGGAAATTGAGCGATGTGTAGAAACCCATGGCATGCAGCTTTTATGTTTACCTACCCACTATATGGATACCATTGGCACATGGCGTTGCATTTTTGATGAAGAAAATGAGCCTATTTTTGAACTGGCCAATCAATATAATTTAGCCTTAGAAATTCACCCATATGATGGTGAAAAGTTTATAAAACTGGAAAATACGTCTTGGAGATTTCACCTAATTTGGATGTTGGCCCAATGCGCTGATGCTTATCATTTTTTGACCTTAAATGGCTATCAGGAAAAATACCCAAACATGAGATCTTGTTTTGCGCATGGAGGTCAATTAGCGCAAATTAATTTAGGAAGACGGATTCAAGGATTTGATGGAAGACCCGATTTGTTTGAAGGAAAACATCACCCAAGAAAAGCAGTAGGACATAAAAATATATTCTTTGATACCTTGGTTCATGATACGGGTTCGTTAGAGTTATTAATTAAAAATCAAGGATCAAAACAAGTACTAATGGGCTTAGATGATCCATATCCATTAGGTGAAATGGAAAGTATCAAGCAATCGTCCTATCCTGGAAAATTATTAGATCTTGCCATGGAACGACACATTATTAGCGAAACAGAACGTGACGCAATCTGGCAAGACAATGTTATTCAATGGCTTTGTGGCGATGATGAAGAAGGAAAACAAAAACTAATACATAGAATACAGTCCTGATGCATTTTATCCCTGAAGACCTTGATAATTATGTAGTTAATCATTCTGAAGACGAACCAGAACTACTTCAAAAGCTAACCAGAGAGACGTTTCAAAAAATTTTACAACCACGTATGCTTAGCGGTCATTATCAAGGAAGGCTTTTAAGCATGATTTCAAAGTTAGTAAACCCTAAACATATATTAGAAATTGGAACTTATACAGGATATTCCGCTTTGTGTTTAGCAGAAGGCATGCAAAATGATGGTGAATTACATACCATTGATATCAATGAAGAATTGGTAGATTTCCAAAGAAAGTATTTTGACAAATCAGCATTTGGACATCAAATGATTCAACATTTAGGAAATGCATTAGAGATTATTCCGACCTTGGATAAAACATTTGACCTTATTTTTATTGATGCCGACAAAGATAATTACCCTTTGTACTTTAATAGTATTATTGACAAATTAAATTCTGGAGGCATCCTATTATCAGATAATGTGCTTTGGAGTGGAAAAGTTGTTGAACCCGTAAAGCCTGATGACGTTTCAACGAAAGCGCTTTTAGAATACAATAAACTACTAAAGGAAGATGATAGATTAGAAACGATCTTATTACCAATAAGAGACGGCTTAAGCATAAGCCGTAAAAAGTAATCCTATAATTTACGCTTTACAGAGCCAGTAAAATCACCAATATCATCCTTTACTCTGTCAATTTCTTTTTTAACATCGGTTACAATGCTGGTATCTATACCATTTTTATCGGCACTTTTTGTGATTTCATTTTTTATATCATTGGTAGCATCTTTAAGCGTTCGCATGCCTTTCCCAAGTCCGCGAGCAATCTCTGGAATCTTATCTGCACCAAAAACCATCACTACAATAAAGAGTATAAAGGCTATTTCAGCACCACTAATAAATAAAAATGTAGCTTGATGTATCACAGTACAAATATAGTAAGTGTTTTGGTTAGAATAAAAAAAAGCCGACTATAAAAAATCGGCCTTTTTGGATAAATTATTATTAATTTTTGATTTTGTCTTTAAACTTATCAAATTCACTCTGCTTAATTTCTTTTGGCCATGAGTTATTTGAAGTATCAATATCCGCTGTTTCTAAATCTGGATCAACAGCTATACTAACAATTTCTTTTTCAGAAGCGATGGCTTTACTCACTTCATTATCATTTAATCTCCAAATTTGCGCTGGATATGTTTCTCTTTTTTTGGTGCCATCAGCATAGGTATATTCAACAATAATTGGCATGACCAATCCACCTGGTTTTTCAAAAGTAATGCTATAAAAATATTTAGGATTTTTAATGGACTTTCTTTGTTCTTCGGTAAAGTTATCCATTAAATATTCCTTTAAACTTGCCGAAGCTTGCATAGGATTAGATTCACGCATATTTTCTTCAAACTCTTCACTGCCTTCTTCAATCAAATACACCAAGCTTTCAGGCTTTATATTAAACCTTTGTGATATTCTTTTGCCATATTCGTTTGGTTTAGAAGATACATAGTATTTTTTTACTTCTTTAACCCCAATATCTACCCAATCTGTGGTGTAAAACCAACCTCTCCAATACCAATCCAAATCAAAAGCAGATGCGTCTTCCATAGTTCTGAAGAAATCTTCAGGTGTAGGATGTTTAAACATCCAACGTCGGGCATATTCTTTAAATGAATAATCAAACAATTCTGGTCCCATAACGGTTTCTCTTAATATATTAAGAGCTGTTGCGGGTTTACCATACGCGTTATTACCAAATTGATAAGTATTTAATCCTTTGGTCATAATGGGTGCTATGAAATCTTGATTTCCTCCCATATAAGGAATAATCATACGCGCTGGACCTCTATCGGATGGAAAATCTTTATGTTGTGGCGATAATGCAGCTGGGTACATTTTGCCAAAATCTTGCTCTGCAATGTACTGTACAAAAGTGTTTAAGCCTTCATCCATCCATGTCCATTGACGTTCATCGCTATTAACAATCATTGGGAAAAAGTTATGACCAACCTCATGGATAATAACGCCCATCATGCCATATTTAACACGATCGCTATAGGTACCGTCTTTTTCAGGTCTTCCAAAATTGTAACATATCATTGGATATTCCATACCCATAGGTGCATGCACAGAAATGGCTTTATGGTAAGGATAATCAAAAGTCATTCTGGAATAAGAAATTAAAGTACTTGCCACTGTTTTTGTTGACCAGTCTTCCCACAAAGGATTTCCCTCTTTAGGATATAACGATACGGCCATGACATCTTTTCCTCCCACTTTAACCGCCATCATGTCCCAAATAAACTTTCGTGAAGTTGCAAAGCCAAAATCTCGAACATTTTGAGCGGATAACTTCCATGTTTTTTTCTTGGTGCTTTTTTGAACTTCAGCAGCTTCTGCCTCAGCTTGGGTCACAATTTTTACTGGTTCATTGTATGATTTTTTTGCTTTCTCAAAGCGTTCCATCATATCATTTGAAAACACTTCTTTTCTGTTAACAAGCTTACCTGTACCATCCAAAATATGATCAGCTGGGACTGTAATATTAACATCAAAGTTCCCGAAAGTTAGTGCGAATTCATCGCGTCCCCAAAATTGAGAATTTTGCCAACCCTCAACGTCACTGTAAACAGCCATTCTTGGATAGAATTGAGCCATCACATAAATTCTGTTATCCGTATCAGGAAAATATTCGTAGCCTGATCGACCGCCATCCTTAACATGATCGTTGATATTGTACCACCATTTAATAAAAAACGAAAATTGCTCACCCGATTTTAATGGTGCTGGCAATTCCACTCGCATCATGGTTCTGTTTATCATGTACTGAAGGTCATTTCCTTTGGTATCATTAACTTCAAGAATGTTAAATCCGCCATCAAAAGGTTCTTTCATGTAGGCGTTTACAAATCGGGAAGCAGTGGTTGCAGGTCTGTATCCACTACCTTCAATAAGTGGTGTTTTTGAGTCTTTAGCTCTCATATTTTGATCTAACTGAACCCAAAGATACTTTAGCTCATCTGGAGAATTGTTGTAATATGTAATAGTTTCGCTACCAGATAATTTGGCATTTACATCATCTATTTCAATATCCATTTTATAATCGGCCTGCTGTTGATAATAGGCTGGACCTGGAGCACCAGAAGCTGTTCTGAACATGTTTGGTGTTGCAAATTCATCATATAACTGCTTAAATTTGTTGGTATTGGTGTGACCAGTTTTTGCTTTAATTGGCTCTTGCTCTTGTTCTTGAGCAAAAATTCCAGCAGAAATCAAAAAAAATGATACTAAACAAAAGGAGATTTTTTTCATTGTAAACTTTATATTAAATGTAGCTATTTTACCTTTTTGCAAACAATTTTTTAATCATTTGTACAAAAATGCGTTCGAAAATAAGTAATTAATATGTTTTATTTGGTTTTTTAATTAAAATTTAACACTGTTTTTTTATTATTTTGATTTAATAAAAAGCTTTTCTGTTTGTTGTTAATTTTGGTCTTAATCATATTTTGTTGTTCATCAAAAACATCAAATAACACTTGGTTGGATATTTCAATAGAATTTATATTGTTAACATGCTCAATTTCAATGTAACATTGCATTAAATCCATATCATATTCTTTTCCAATAAAAATAAGATTCATGTCTTTATCATTAATTTTGATTTTTATCTTGCTTTTTAAATATTGTTCAATGTATGCATTCACTTCTTTTGATTCATTTTTGTCTGCTAAAACAATAGTCTCATCATATCGTTCACGCAGCACTTTTTCAAAATCATCTATAAATATGCGAGAAGTAATTTGAACCGATTGCTTTTCTTGAATGTAATCTACTTGGGTAACGCTTATGTAATATTTATGAAACGCCGAAAAAGCAAAGAAAGGGATGATGGCTAATAACAGGATTAATTTATTTGAGTTCATTTTTAATGGTGTGACTAATTTGGACGTTAAAAGTAATTTTTTTAAATGATTCAAAAAGCGTTCCAAAAAAATTAATCTTTAACCGCCTTTAAATTTTCCATATATTGGATGTACTTCATTCTTAAAAAAATCAATATTTTAAAATCTGTTTGATTTTTACAATGCTTTATAAAATTTTGATCATCTGCGCAGAAATAAAAAAAATCCATAACTAAATCTTCTGGCAAGGCATTTGAAACCAAAAAATCTTTAGACAAGCGCGCTTTTATACTTAACATAAGTTCTGTTTTATTTTCAATGGCAACCCGCTCTTTTAACATTTTGGTTCTTCCAGAAATTCCGTTTAAAATTGGGTTTAAAGGTATATAGCCTGTTAATGGAGAGTACCATTTTAACTTCTGACCATTAGGGCCAGTACTCGCCTCGTTTAATTTACGTTCACTTTGCGTTGCAATTTTTCCAGTATAGCCAGGAATGCCCACATCATAAAAATTTATAGGTGGTTCTCCGTTGGTATTATTAATATCTGAAAGCAGATTACCTGTTAAAACTTTGCCTACCACGACTTCATCCAATTCATTAATTTGTTCTTCTAAAAAAACATTAATTCGCTTAGTGATGAGAATGTTTTCATCAATCTCAACAACTTTAGTTTGATGCTGAACAGAGGTAAATACTAATGTGTCTTTTAACTTTACATTCATTTTAAAACCTCCAAACTTATCTGTTACAGTAAACAGTTTGGCTGTTTTATTAATAATATGAATATTTTCAATATCTGCTTTGCTTTGAATATGCCCTTCAATTTCAATAGTTTGAGAGACCAACCAATTGGTAGTACCAATGAATGCTATGGAAACGAAAGTATTAATTTTTGTTATCATTCAATTCTAAAAACAAGCTACTTTGTTTCATTAAATAGTCTATAAGTTGTAATTTATTTTCTTCTTTAAATAACTCTGGATTGATTTCTTTAGATTCTAAAAACCCCATAAAAGCAGGCACTTTTTCTTCAGAAATTTTAAAGGTTTCAGCAATATATAAATGAGAAAAAACATTTGTTATATCTTTTGGTGTATGGTTTAATGGAGTGGTATTCTTTCTAAGTTTTCTAGATTTTGGGGTTACAAACAATCCAAAAATTCCACCGGCAATTTGAACAAAATCAATACCATTATAAAATCTTCCTTTATCCATAACCGCATTCAAATGATCTGAAACAACCTGATTATCAAAGGCTTTATCATCATTGTATTCAAAAGCCATATTCATATTTCCCATGTTTAATTCTAAATTGGGTAGTACTTTTACGTTATCAATATCTACCGCTATATTACCGATTAAACCAGAAGAAATTAATACAGCATCCAACTGATTGACCTGTTCAATTAAATAAACTTTCATTTGTTTCGATTCTACAACGTCTTCATTTACAGTCATGGTAATAGGATTGAATTGTAAGGCAGATACTTCAATACGATCATTCAAAGCCACATCAATGACAAATTCACCGTTACTATTGGTTATGGTGCCTTTATTAGAAGAGGTATTAAAAACCGTAACGCCTTCAACATCTTGATTTTCAGAAAGAATAACACCTTTAACTTCTATGCGCTGAAGGTTTTGGCTCCATAAAAAAGTCAAAGAACTTGTAAAAAATAAAAAAAGTAATAGTTTCTTCACACACATATCTTAAAGGTATAAAGAACGGATATGAATTCTTAAAATAAATCAAAAAAGTGTTTAAAATTTTGTTAAACATTACAAATAATTACTTTTACAGAAAGTAAATACTCATGAAAAATATTTTTGTTGCCAGTACTTCTACCGTTCATGGTAGTGGTTATTTAGAATATATTCTTGAAGAACTGAATGTTTTCTTTAAAGATATTAGCACAATTCTCTTTATTCCTTACGCAAGACCCAGTGGGATTTCTCATGATACTTATACAAATAAGGTTAAAGAAGCTTTTTCAAAAATCAATAAAAAGGTGGTTGGTATTCATACCTTTGAAAATCCTATATCTGCCATTGAAAATGCTCAGGCTATTTTTGTTGGTGGTGGAAACACGTTTGTTTTATTGAATCAGCTTTATAAACTTAATCTCTTATCGGTTCTAAAAAATGTTGTAAGCCGTGGAACACCATACTTAGGAACAAGTGCTGGCAGTAACATTTGTGGTTTAACCATTAAAAACACCAATGACATGCCCATTGTATATCCACCAAATTTTAATGCTCTTGGGTTGGTTTCTTTTAATTTAAATCCACATTACTTAGATCCAGACACGACTATCAAGCACATGGGAGAAACCAGAGAAACACGAATAAAAGAATTCCATGTATTTAACAATCAACCTGTTATAGGATTAAGAGAAGGAAGCTGGCTTTTAGTAAAAGGAAATTCAATAGTATTAAAAGGGTCTTTATTGGCTAGAGTTTTTGAGCCTAATAAAACGCCTTATGAAGTGTCTCCAGAAACGGAACTCAACACATTAAAATAAAAAACCCATCCAATGAAAAGGTTTTTTGAGCGGGAGACGAGGTTCGAACTCGCGACATTCAGCTTGGAAGGCTGACGCTCTACCAACTGAGCTACTCCCGCAATACTATTACAAATATAAATAATCTATCCCTTAATTTGCAAGAAAAAATACACCTTATCAAAAAAAAATACACTAATAATTTAAACACTTCATTTAAAATTTAAGGACTTGTTTTTTAGCTTTTTCAAACTCAAGCATCATGTCACTAACAATTTGAGCTACTGGTTTTACATCATGAATTAATCCTGCCACTTGCCCTATTTCAAGTTCACCTTCTTCTAAATCGCCTTCAAACATTCCTTTTTTTGCTCTAGCTCTTCCTAATAAGTTTTTCAAATCGTCCATACTTGGTGATGTTTTATATAATTCTTGAAGGTCGTTGTAAAATTTGTTTTTAATTAATCTTACAGGCGCTAACTCTTTTAAAGTAAGCTGTGTGTCTCCCTCTTGAGCCTGAACAACCGCATTTTTAAAAAAAACATGCGCAGACGATTCTTCACTAGCAACAAAACGACTTCCTACTTGAACACCATCGGCCCCTAATACCATAGCTGCCAACATAGCGTTACCTGATGCAATGCCACCAGCAGCAATTATTGGTATTTGTACTTGTTCTTTAACCATGGGTATTAATGTAAACGTAGTCGTTTCATCTCTACCATTATGTCCACCAGCTTCAAATCCTTCAGCAACAACAGCGTCCACTCCAGCTTCTTGGGCTTTTAACGCAAACTTGACGCTACTAACCACATGAACCACTATAATGCCATGTTTCTTTAACCAACTAGTCCATGTTTTAGGGTTTCCCGCAGAGGTAAAGACAATCTTAACACCTTCGCTAACAATAATATCCATGATTTCTTGGATATTGGGATATAACATTGGCACATTAACCCCAAAAGGATAATTGGTAGCCATTTTACATTTTTGAATATGCTCTTTAAGAACTTCGGGATACATGGAACCTGCGCCAATCAATCCTAAAATACCAGAATTACTAGAAGCTGAAGCCAATTTCCAACCACTATTCCAAACCATGCCCGCTTGAATAATGGGGTATTTAATATTGAATAATTGGCAAACTCTATTATTCATTTAATTTTTTATGATTTTATATGATTTAGAACGATTTCTTAATTGAACGTTTGCAATGTAAACGCCTTTAGATATGAATGACATATCCAACTCATTTATACCAACATTCAATCTAGAATAAAGGGCTCGTTTGCCTAAAATATCATAAATTTGAACCGAACAATCTGTTTCATTTGAAGGCAAATTAAAGTATAATTTATCATTGGTGGGATTAGGAAAAATCTTGAGTTCTGTTGTAAACTTATCAGAAGTATCCATTGACAATGCATTATTTAAGGCCAATTGCAAATTAGGGATGCCAAATCCTAAAAAATTATCGGGTGTATTGTATTGAGAAGCCGATTCCCTAACCAATTGCATGATTTCTGCATTGGTTTTATTAGGAAGTGCTTGCCATAAACATGCTATTCCTCCAGCTAAAATTGGAGAACTAAATGAGGTGCCATTACTTGTTGCGATGGCATCATTTCTGTCAATTATATAACTAGCTTGCCCTTGAGCAACAACATCTGGTTTTTGGGTGGGCTGAAAAAAACCACCAATAGAACTGAAGGAAGCATAAGAGCCTGTTGAAGTTACAGCTCCAACTGATAATACGCCCGGTGCATCTGCTGGCGCACCAACAATTTGCCAACTATCGTTCCCAGAATTCCCAGCAGAATTTACTAATAATATTCCTTTTTCAAAAGCAATATTAGCTCCTTTTGATATAAAAGCAGTATTGCCGTTCATATCTGAAGTTGAGTAATTGTAGTTTGGATTATCAAAAGTTGTATAACCCAATGAGGTATTAATGATATCAACCCCTAAACTATCGGCTAGTTCTGCTGCTTCAACCCAATAGCTTTCTTCAACAGGGTTTTCAGAATTGCCATCTTCTGTAATAAATAAATAATAGGATGCATCTGGCGCTGTTCCAACGTATTGATTCTCTAAGTATCCAGCCATAGTACTTAACACCCATGTACCGTGGTCTGTGGTAGTATTAGAATAAACATCTTCATCATTATCTACAAAATCATGTTCACCTAATAAATGTCCTGCATCACGCAATCTTTTAAAAGACAACATGGTATTAACGTTTGTAAAGCCACCATCGAGCACAGCAATTGTTACACCATTCCCTGTATAATCAGAAAGGTGTAATTGTTCTCCTTTTATCATTTCAATTTGATTAAACGCATCACCATAATTAAAGCTAACAGAAACTTCTTCTATCTTGGATTGTTTTTTTACAAAATCTCTTTTTAAGGTATTTAAACTTTTATTAGCAAAATCGATTGAAGCAACAAAACTCAACATTGAAAGTGCATTAATGGCTATTTCCATTCCTCTAACATGAACCGCATTAAACCATTTTGATTTTGCCAAAACCGTAATGCCTGGCTGTAATTTTAATTGTGAAATATAATTTTCATTGACAGGAAAATCTCTTTCATCAATAACTACGCCATGAGCATTTTTTCTATCAATGGCTTTTTGGGTTAAAAAGTCAATAGGGTTATTGGTTGAATAAGTAGCATTTTGTTTATCTGTTAAATAAACCCATGCATCTTCCTGTTGCGCAAAACTGACAATAGAAATTATATATCCAATTAAAACAAGTAGGTTTCTTTTCATAGTAATTGAAATTTACATTGCAATTTATGAAATTAGCATCAAACCAACTAATTAAGAAATTACTCCCGAACCAACTAATTCATCATTAATATACCAAGCCACAAATTGCCCTTCTGTTATGGCCGATTGTGGATTTTCAAACTCTACATATAGTCCTGAATCTACTTTATAAAGTGTTGCTTTTTGTAATGGTTGCCTGTAGCGAATTCTTGACATAACTTGCATAGTATCCTTATTTTTTAGCTCTAAATCTTCACGTATCCAATGTAATTCATCATCTTTTACAAACAAAGCTTTTTTATACAATCCAGGATGTTGTTTTCCTTGTCCGGTATAAATAACATTCGTTTCAACATCGGTTTCAATCACAAATAAAGGCTCTACATTTCCGCCAACTGCTAATCCTTTGCGTTGTCCTTTAGTAAAATAATGTGCGCCTTGATGCTTGCCAACAATTTTTCCATCTTCGATATGATAAACATGTTTTTTTGACAAAAACTGTAGTCGTTCTTCTTCATTTACAAATTCAGGCACCTCAATAGCATACATTCGATGGTCTTTTGGAATCTCAACAATAAGCCCTTCTTTTGGTTTTAATTGTTGCTGCAAAAAATCTGGCAATTTAACTTTACCAATGAAACAAAGTCCTTGCGAATCTTTTTTTTCAGCTGTAACTAAATCTAGTTCTGTGGCTAATTTTCTAACTTCAGGTTTTGTTAATTCTCCTATTGGAAATAATGCTTTTGCCAATTGTTGTTGTGATAATTGGCATAAAAAGTAAGATTGATCTTTGTTTGAATCTTCTCCTGCTAGCAATTGGTAAACGTCTTTTCCTTTAACATCAATGATTCCTTTTTTACAATAATGTCCGGTAGCTACAAAATCGGCTCCTAATTCCATAGCAATTTTCATAAAGACATCAAACTTGATTTCTCTATTACAAAGTACGTCCGGATTGGGTGTTCGCCCTTTTTCATATTCCTTAAACATATAATCAACAATCCTTTCTTTATATTGCTCACTCAAATCAATAGTCTGAAAAGGAATTCCTAATTTTTCTGCTACTAGCATTGCGTCATTACTATCATCTAACCAAGGACATTCATTTGAAATAGTCACAGAATCGTCATGCCAATTTTTCATAAACAGACCTATAACATCATAGCCTTGCTGTTTTAACAAATAAGCCGCAACACTGGAATCAACACCACCTGAAAGCCCAACAATAACACGTTTCATGTATATATCTGGTTAATTTTTTATTAGACGAAAAAATAAATAATCTCTTACTTGAAGTTTAAATTAAATCATACAACGATTTAAAACTTATGGCAAAGATACATATTAAACAAATATTTTAAGGCTTAGTGTTTTGAAGAAACATTATTTCAATTTGTTTAAAGTTTTGTTAATTTTATTAAACATAAATTATTTTGTTTAATAAAATTATATTTTTGTTAAACAATTAATTAAAACCGTAAACAATATGAAATCTCTATCGAAACTTAAAATCATTGCTACGATGGCATTGATATCCTTATTTACAGTATCCTGTGATAATGATGATGACAATACAACCATTATCCTACCAGAAACCATAACTGAGTTAGCGGTTGCAACACCACAATTAAGTGTTTTAGTAGATGCTTTAGAGCGCGCTAACCTTGCAGCAACTTTAGATCAAGCAGGAACTTACACCGTATTTGCACCAACCAACGATGCTTTTACTGCCTTTTTAAGTGCCAACAATTTTGCATCTCTAAATGATGTACCAGTCAATTTACTAACTCAAGTATTGCTAAATCACGTTATTGCACAAGAATTGCCTTCAACTAGTTTAAGTACTGGTTATGTTAGCACGTTGGCAACACAAAATGCAACTGATTTAAATCTAAGCATGTTTGTTGATACCACTAATGGTGTTAAACTAAACGGAGTTTCAAATGTTACAGCAGCAAACATTGAAGCTACTAATGGTGTCATTCACTTAGTAGATGCTGTAATTGGTTTACCAACGGTTGTAGACCAAGCTTTGGCAAATCCAGTTTTTTCAAGTTTAGTGGCTGCACTTAGTGCAGCTGACGGAAATTTAGTGAATGTTTTGGACGGAACAGGAACTTTTACGGTATTGGCACCAACCAACGACGCTTTTTCAGCTTTCCTTAACGGAGCTGCTTTGGGTGATATTCCTACTGATGCTCTTGCAAATGTATTGTTAAATCATGTTTTGGGAACTGTTGTTACCTCAACAGATTTAGTTGATCTTGGTGCAGGATATACCAATACATTGGCAACAGGTCCAGCCGACCATAATTTAAGTTTATACTTTAACACATCCGATGGTGTAAGATTTAATGGAGTTTCATCTGTAGCTGCAGCCGATGTGGTAACAACCAATGGAATTATACATGCCATTGATGCTGTTATTCCAATTCCAACAGTAGTGACTTTTGCAGTTGCTGATCCTGACTTTTCAACGCTGGTAAGCGCTTTAACAACCTTAACTCCAGCTACTGATTTTGTTTCAATTTTATCTGATACGGAGTCTCTTTTTACCGTTTTTGCTCCTACCGATACAGCCTTCAGTGCTTTAGCTTCAATTCCTGAAGAAACTGTTTTAACACAAGTATTATTGCATCATGTTATTGGAAGTGCAAACGTAACTTCGGGTGATTTAACCCCCAACGGCGTTACAACAGCGGCTAGTTTAGAAGGTGACGATTTAACTATTACTTTACCAGGTACAGGAAATAATATAGCTGATTTAACAGACGGTTCTGGAAATACGGATATTGGAATTATTTTTGTTGACGTTCAAGCAGGAAATGGTGTCATACATGTTATAAACAAGGTTGCCATACCGACCTTATAAAAATTGTTAGTTTAGTTTGGTTTGTTTGATTTAGACAAAATAGTCTAGATGTAAAGGCTCTTTAAATGATAAAGAGCCTTTTTTAATCTAATTACTTTTTTGCTTTGGTTTATTCGCAAAATTCTTTTCCTCAATCAGTTTACCATTCTCATAATATTTCCAAACACCATGTTTTGCACCACTTTTATAATAACCTTCAAGAATTAAGTCTCCTTTAGGATTATAAAATTTTGAAAGTCCGTGCAATTCTCCATTTACATAATTAAACACTTTTAAGACCACATTTTTTTCAGAATACAACACTGTTAATCCTTCTAATACCCCTTTACTGTAAAATTGTTTTTCAGCTATTTGCCCATTTTCATAATAAACAAATCTATCACCTTCAAGAAGCCCTTGAGCATTATAGTGTTCTAAAATTAATAATTGATTAGAATTTTTTTGATAATATTTCCACTCACCTATGTAAATTTTACCATGCATCATGCCTTCACTGATAACTTTTCCTTTTGACGTATAGAACGTTACATAGGCCTTATTATCATCTTCATGAAATTGCTTTGTAGCTGTGAGTGATGCTTGCTTATCTATATATTTATAATATTTAAACAGACCTGTTTCTTTGCCATGATTAAACTCGCCTTCATATCTTAAAACGGTTGTGCCATCAAAAACCTTCTTCCAAACGCCATGTCTTTTACCTTGCTCATCAAATTGATTAATAGCTTGACCTACAGCCAGCTTAACAAAACAAAGAAAAATTATTATTAACCCTTTTTTCATATACTAAATAACGATGCATTTGAATTCAAATTGTATATAACAAAAAAGCTGCCAAAAGGCAGCTTTCAATTTATTTTCGTTTTTGAGTTTGCTTTTGTTTTTCTGCTTGCTCCATCATTTCTTTCATTTTCTTTTGGAAACGATTTTCCTTTTTAGGTTTCTTTTTGTTTTCTTGGATTCTTGCATGAATTTTATCTTCATCAATAATAAAATTCTTAATGACCAGCATAATTCCAATGGTAATTAAGTTTGAAACAAAATAATATAAACTCAATCCTGAGGCATAATTATTAAAGAAAAACAACATCATGATGGGTGAAAAATACATCATATATTTCATCATTTTACTCATATCTGGCATCCCTTCTTGAGTTGGTTGTGAAGCCATTTGCTGTCCGGTTGTCATTTGCATATAAAAGAAAATAGCGACGGATGCTAGGATAGGAAACAAACTTACGTGGTCTCCATAAAAAGGGATGTGAAATGGCAATTTTGCTATGGTATCATAAGACGATAAATCTTCGGCCCAAAGGAAGCTCTTTTGACGTAAATCAAAAGCTGAAGGAAAAAATTGAAACAAGGCATAAAATACGGGCAACTGTAATAGTGCTGGTAAACATCCAGCCATTGGACTTGCACCAGCCTTACTGTATAACGCCATGGTTTCTTGCTGCTTTTTCATGGCATTATCCTTGTATTTTTCACTAATCTCAGTTATTTCCGGTTTTAAAACCTTCATTTTTGCTTGAGAAACATAGGATTTATAAGTCACTGGAGACATGACGATTCTTACTAAAATAGTCATAACGATAATGGCAAAACCATAAGGTAAAAATCCGCTTAAGAATCCAAACGTTGGAATAAAAACATACCTATTAATCCAGCCAAATATGCCCCAACCCAAAGGCACCACTTCATCTAAATTTCTATTGTAAGCATTTAATATTTTATAATCTGATGGACCAAAATACCAATTCATGCTTTTATTAATCTCTCCAGAAGTTAATTCTAACGGTAATTTAGCAGTAAAAGCTTTTGTGAAAACAGTATCAATCTCTTCGTCTTTAACTAAATTTTCTGATTTTAACTGGGCTGTTTTAAACGGTGAGTTAGCTAATAAAATTGATGTGAAAAAATGTTGTTTATATGCTACATAAGTAACTTCACTGGCGGTATCGTCTGAAAGTTCGCTTTGACCTAAATAATCATCTTTTCCATCTTCATATTCAAAAACAAGTTCTGTATATCGATTCTCATATGAAACACTTTTTGCATGCCGATAGGTTTTTACTTTCCAATCTAAATTAATGGCTTGAGAGCTATTAATAACATCGCTTAAGCCTTGAGAACGAATATCAAAATCTAACATATAGTCGTCTTTCTTAATCTCGTATCTGTATTCTAAAAACTTACTTTCTGAGACTTTAAGTTTCATGGAAACTATCGTGTTTTCAGCATTTTTGGTTATTGTAGGCTCAAAATACAAGTCTTTAGTATTTAATATACGACTATCTGTAGTTCCAAAATTTATATTAAATGATGCGTTATTATCTTTTATTAAATAAATAGGAATGGAGTCGTAATTCACAAAGTTTTTTAATTTAACTTCAGTAAGATAACCTCCTTTATTGCTGAATTTTAATGATAAAACATCATTTTCAACAAGGGTTTCCTGAGCTGATGCTGATGGTAACGTTGAAGCATATGCAAAAGCCCCTAATTTATTTTTTAAACCAACTAACTGCGTTGAGTCTAAAACTGCTCCAGCTGAAAAATCTTCAGAAGTCGTTTCTAAAACATCTTGATTTGTACTTGTCTTGGCTTCAGTAGAAATTTGCTCTTGTTTGGCTTTAGCCTGAGCTTCAAGTTCTTCTGGCGTTGGTTGATTTTGCCAAAGCATGTACATTAATATTCCAAATATTAGAACAAAGCCTATTATTGAATTTATGTCTAATTTTTTCTCTTCCATTTGTTATAAATTTTGCCTTCTCTAACTAAGGGCAACTGTGTTAATCAAAAAATAATCCATTTTAACGGTTATGACACACTGGCACTTTTTTTATTGTTTTTAAATTTTAATGCTGCTTTTATAAAAGCAACAAATAAAGGATGTGGATTTGCTACGGTACTTTTATACTCTGGGTGATATTGTACACCGATAAAGAATGGATGCGAGGGAATTTCAATAATCTCTACCAATCCTGTGTCTGGGTTTATGCCTGTTGCTAACATGCCTGCAGCTTCAACCTGTTTTTTGTAATTTCCATTAAACTCATAGCGATGTCTATGACGTTCTTTAATACTTTCTGCTTTGTATATTTCACGTACCTTACTGCCTATTTTTAAATCGCAATTCCAAGCACCCAAACGCATAGTTCCTCCTTTGTCTGTAATGGTCTTTTGGGTTTCCATAAGATCAATTACTGGATTTTTGGTATTAGGATTCATTTCTGTAGAGTCTGCATCAGGTAAATTTAATACGTTGCGTGAAAATTCAATGACTGCCATTTGCATGCCTAAACAAATTCCTAAAAATGGCATAAGATTTTCTCTTACATATTTTACAGCCGTAATTTTTCCTTCAATACCTCGTTCTCCAAAACCTGGTGCTACTAAAATACCATCTAAATGAGATAATTTTAGGGCGATGTTTTCATCATTTAAATATTCTGAATGAATGGATTCTATAGTGACTTTAACTTCATTTTCTGCACCAGCATGAATGAATGATTCTAAAATAGATTTATAAGAATCTTGTAACTCTACATATTTTCCAATTAAACCAATATTTACTTCTGTTTTTGGATTTTTAAGTCGATTTAAAAAGGTGTTCCATTGAGTAATATCTGGTGTTGAACTCTTTAAGTTCAGCTTTTTCAAAACCACTTTATCAAGGCCTTGTTGTAACATTAAATTTGGCACATCATAAATGGTTGAGGCATCAATAGATTGTATGACGGCCTCTTCTCGAACATTGCAAAAAAGAGCTAGCTTTCTTCTTAATTCGTAAGGTAAATCATATTCCGTTCTACAAACTAAAATATCTGCTTGAACGCCACTTTCCATTAAAGTTTTTACACTATGTTGCGTGGGTTTTGTTTTGAGCTCGCCGGCAGCGGCTAAATATGGTACTAGGGTTAAATGAATAACAATGGCGTTATTTTCACCTAAATCCCATTTTAACTGACGCACTGCTTCAATGTATGGTAAAGACTCTATATCTCCTACAGTGCCTCCAATTTCTGTTATAACAATGTCAAAGTCACCAGAATTTCCAAGAAGCTGTACACGTCTTTTAATTTCATCGGTGATATGAGGTACCACCTGAACTGTTTTACCTAAAAACTCTCCTTTACGTTCTTTTTCAATAACACTTTGGTAAATACGCCCAGTAGTTACATTGTTTGCCTGACTTGTTGGTACGTTTAAAAAACGCTCGTAATGACCCAAATCTAAATCGGTCTCAGCCCCATCTTCGGTAACATAACATTCTCCGTGTTCGTATGGGTTTAAGGTTCCTGGATCTACATTAATGTAGGGATCTAATTTTTGAATAGTTACTCTATAACCTTGTGCTTGAAGTAATTTAGCCAATGAAGCAGCTATGATTCCTTTTCCTAAAGATGAGGTAACGCCTCCGGTTACAAATATGTATTTGGTTGTTTTTGTCATGTTGCGCTTATAAACGCAGGCAAATTTACAAAATTAAACTAGTAATTGAAGCATTGTTTTGCTTATTTAAAATTGTGTGTAATAAACATCCTTTTTTATTCAAATTTACAGAAAAGTAGAATGGTTGATTTAAAACTAATCTCGTATCAATGGCATGGTGGAACAACGTAACAATCCTTCTTGTTTGGCTATTTCTGCATAAGGAACTTCTTCGACAATAAACCCTTCTTTACGTAACCAGGTATTTAACCTTGTGAATTTTTTTTCAGAAACAATAACTTTTTCTGAGATTGAAAACACATTACTATTCATATGGTACATTTCTTCTTGGGTTATTTCAAAAATATTGTCCTTTCCAAAATAATTGACCAACCATTGATATTCTCGTTCTATAAGAAATCCGTTTTTATGCAAAATGGCTTTATTGGTGCCTAATGGCTGAAAACAGCAATCTAAATGCAAGGCATTTTCTCTTGGGTTTGTATTAGACTTTCTAAGCTCAAAACTCTTTACTGTTTTATGTGGAAACAGTTCTTGCAAAGCAATAACGGCATCCATATTTGTTCTGGCCGTAATATAATTAGCATAATCATTTCTAGAATAAGTACCTATAAAAATATAATCATTCCAGGGCATAACATCTCCACCTTCTGCATGACATTCTTCTGGTAAAATAATACGTTTTTTAGGGTCAATTTGTTCCCAAACATATCGAATTGCCTCTATTTCTTTTTCTCTGTTTGGAAGGATATTGGCTCTAATGATTTTATCTTCAATGACAAAGGCAATATCTCTTGAAAAAATTTGATTACAGTTTTCAATGACTTCTGGTCTATAAACTTTTACATTATACTTCTCAAATATTGCAGCAACAGATTCCATTTCTAGAATCATGTCTTCTTCCTTTGGATATGTGCCAGCCTTTACATGTTCAATACTTTTTGGATCGTAGCAATCTTCCACTTTAGGAATTGGCCCATTGCTTTTGGCAGTTCCTAAAATAACAGCACGTAACCTAGCTGTTTCATTGTTTATATGCAATTGTAACATGTGGCTAATATAAAAAAAAGCTTCATAGAAATTATGAAGCTTTGTATCATGAATTTAATAATTTTATCTTTTATCAATTTCTACAAATGGCCTGTGAGTTGAACCAATATAAAGCTGTCTTGGTCTTCCTATAGGCTCTTTATTCAATCTCATTTCTCTCCATTGCGCAATCCAACCTGGTAATCTTCCCAAAGCAAACATAACCGTAAACATATCTGTAGGAATGCCCATGCCTCTGTAAATAATTCCTGAATAAAAATCAACATTAGGGTACAACATTCTATCTACAAAATAAGAATCTTTTAAGGCTTCTTGCTCTAACCCTTTTGCTATATCTAAAATAGGGTCATCTATTCCTAAATCTTCTAGAACTTCATCGGCAGCTTTTTTTATTATTCTAGCCCTTGGGTCGAAATTTTTATAGACTCTGTGACCAAATCCCATTAAACGAAATGGATCCTCTTTATCTTTAGCTTTTGCCATGAACTTTTTGGTGTCGCCGCCATCATTCTTAATGGCCTCTAGCATTTCTAATACGGCCTGATTTGCACCACCATGAAGTGGACCCCAAAGCGCTGAAATACCAGCGGATATGGATGCAAATAAACCTGCATGTGAGGAACCAACAATTCTTACTGTGGAAGTTGAACAGTTTTGTTCGTGGTCTGCATGTAAAATTAAAAGTTTATCCAGTGCATCAACCAAAATTTTATTTTGAACATACTCTTCATTAGGCTGTCTGAACATCATTTTAAGGATGTTTTCAACATAACCTAAGCTCTTATCGCCATAGTCTAAAGGCAACCCTTGTTTTTTTCTATGAGCCCATGCTACTAAAACAGGGAATTTACCCATTATTTTAACAATGGCTTTATACATATCTTCTTCTGAATTCACGTTTACAGAAGATGGATTAAACGCCGTAAGAGCACTTGTTAGAGAAGATAAAACTCCCATAGGATGTGCTGATTTTGGAAATGCCTCCAAAATTTTTTTGACATCCTCATCTACGACGGATTGTGCTTTAATATCTGTATGAAATTTGTCTCGTTGCGCTTTGGTTGGTAGTTCTCCAAAAATCAATAAAAATGCCACTTCTAGAAAATCGGCTTTTTCAGCCAATTCTTCAATAGAATATCCTCTGTACCTAAGGATTCCTTTTTCTCCATCTAAAAATGTAATGGCACTTTCGCAAGAGCCTGTATTTTTATAACCAGAATCTAGTGTAATAATTCCTTCTGTTGCACTTCTAAGGGAAGATATATCCATAGCAACTTCATTTTCAGTTCCTGTTTTTAATGGAAAATCATATTTTTTACCGTTTACTTCTAAGGTGGCTTTCTCTGACATATTTAATATATTTATTTTTCTGCGAGTTGCTAAAATACGAAAAATAGAACTATAATTTAATCGATAAATTACAATTATTGGTTAAAATTTTACTAAAAAAAAGCGTTAATCAAAATCAAACGCTTCTATTTAAATGATTGAAAATTATTTTATACTTTTTAAGTATTTAAATCGATGTTAACATTTCATTTTTAGGTTCAACCATCATTTCTAACATCTCAGTTGTTATTGATTTTGGTCTTTCTAAAGAATACCCTAAAGCTCTATCCCAAATAATGTTGGATAACACCCCAAAAGACCTTCCAATAGCAAATAAAACGGTATAAAAATCATATTGAGTTACACCATAGTGCCATTGAACTACACCAGAATGAGCATCAACATTGGGCCAAGGATTTTTAGCTTTACCTTGTTCTCTTAAAATATCTGGAACCACTTTATACAAAGCATCTACATATTTAAAAAGCTCATCCTCGGGCATATGTTTTAAACAAAACTCTCTTTGAACTGTGTATCTAGGATCTGTTTTACGAAGCACAGCATGGCCATATCCTGGTATTACCTGACCACTGTTCAAGGTTTCCCAAACATACGTTTTCAAATCTTCCTTAGAAGGTATTTCTCCATTCAGTTGTTCTCTTAATCCTTGCAACCATCTTAAAACTTCTTGATTTGCCAATCCATGAAGTGGGCCAGCCAATCCATTTATCATGGCTGAAGTAGCGTAATAAATATCAGAAAGAGTACTGGCAACTAAATGACCTGTATGCGCGCTCACATTTCCGCTTTCATGATCTGCATGAATAATAAAATACATTCTTGAAACATCGTCGTACGGTTTGTCTTTACCCATCATGTAAGCAAAGTTTGCGCCTAAATCTAAAGAAGGATTTGGAAAACGATGACCATGTTCTGGATGATACAATTTGTTATAAATATAGGCCCCTATTAAAGGCATTTTAGCAAGTAGATTAGTCGCATCTTCATAAGTACAACTCCAATAATCCATCTTGTTCATTCCCTTTTTGTAATTACTACTAAAATGAGATTCTCTTTCTAAACTCATCACCGCTGCAGAAAAAATGGCCATGGGATGACTATTACTAGGAAAAGCATCAATTACATCCCAAACATATCTGGGGACAACACGTCGATTTTTAAAATCTACGACTAAAGACATTACTTCTTCTTCTGTAGGAATTTCACCTGTTAGCAATAAATAATAAAGCCCTTCAACATAAGGCATTTCTGCACCTGCAGGTTTTGGCAATTTCTCTAAAACTTCAGGCAACGTATAACCTCTATAGCAAATTCCTTCCAAAGGATCTAGATAAGAAATATCAGTAATTAAACTTTTAATACCTCTCATTCCACCAATAACCTGTGATACAGAAACTTGGTCTATAATTTTGTCTCCATGTTCTTTTAATAGCTTTGCAGTTCTTGGTCGATGCTCTTTAATTTTATCGTATAGTTTGTCTTTTAAGTTATTCATATCATGTTTAGTTAGAAAAGTTCGTTTTCATAAATTTATCGATTATTTAATTTTTAAAACATGACTTATGTCACTAAATACGAGATGTGTAACCTATGTTACACAACATAAAAAAACTGTTGAAGAACCATAAAAAAAGCCAAATTCAAATGAATTTGGCTTTTTTAGATTAAATGTTTAAAGATTTATTTAACCTTAAACGCTTTTTCTTGAGGGAAATAGGCAACTTCACCTAATTCTTCTTCAATACGTAGTAATTGATTGTATTTTGCCATACGGTCGCTACGAGAAGCAGAACCTGTTTTGATTTGTCCACAATTTAATGCAACCGCTAAATCTGCGATCGTATTATCTTCAGTTTCACCGGAACGATGTGACATTACCGTAGTATAACCAGCATTTTTAGCCATGTTTACAGCCGAAATAGTTTCTGATAAAGAACCTATTTGATTAACCTTAATTAAAATAGAATTTGCAATTCCTTGCTCAATACCTCTTGATAAACGCTCAACATTGGTTACAAATAAATCATCACCAACCAATTGAATTTTATCGCCAATTTTATCGGTTAATAATTTCCAACCATCCCAATCGTTTTCATCCATGCCATCTTCAATAGAAATAATTGGATATTTAGACACTAACTCTGCTAAATACTCAGCTTGTTCTGCAGATGTTCTAACCTTACCAGTTGCGCCTTCAAACTTAGTGTAGTCATATTTACCATCAACATAAAATTCTGCTGAGGCACAATCCAGTGCAATCATAACTTCTTCACCAAATTTATAACCAGCATTTTCAACGGCTGTTTTAATAGAATCAATAGCATCTTCAGTTCCTCCTGGTAAATTAGGTGCAAAACCACCTTCATCTCCAACTGCAGTACTTAGATTTCTATCGTGTAATACTTTTTTAAGATTATGAAAAATTTCTGTTCCCATTTGCATGGCATGAGTGAAGTTTTTTGCTTTCACTGGCATAATCATAAATTCTTGAAATGCAATGGGAGCATCACTATGAGAACCTCCATTAATAATATTCATCATAGGTACTGGAAGTGTATTTGCAGAAACACCGCCAACATAACGGTACAATGGCATATTTAATTCCGCAGCAGCAGCCTTGGCAACTGCCAAAGACACTCCTAAAATAGCATTAGCTCCTAATTTTGATTTGTTTTTAGTGCCATCCAAATCAATCATAATCTGATCGATTAAGTTTTGTTCAAAAACAGAAACACCTATTAACTCTTGTGCTATAACGGAGTTTACATTATCTACTGCCTTTAAAACGCCTTTTCCCATATAAGCTTTTCCGCCATCTCTTAATTCAACAGCTTCGTGCTCACCTGTTGAGGCACCAGAAGGCACAGCAGCTCTTCCTAATATATCATTTTCTGTTACAACATCTACTTCCACAGTAGGGTTTCCTCTAGAATCTAGAATTTGTCTAGCATGGATATTTACTATAATACTCATAAGTACATTTTTTTAACTTTTATTATTCAAATTTACGGTTTAATCTTGTTTTAATTTGCATGTTTTTAAAGAATTACACAAATTCTTATCTATAACGTTTTAGTAACATAAAAGCCTCAAAATTTAAAATGATTTTGAGGCTTTTATTATTTATTTTTTTAAGTTTTCAATAAATTGATCAAACAAATAAGACGAGTCGTGTGGGCCAGGACTGGCTTCTGGATGATATTGTACTGAAAAACAGTTTTTAGATTTCATGGCTAACCCAGCAACGGTATTGTCATTTAAATGAATATGGGTTACTTCCAAATCTTGATGGGATTCTGCTTCATCTTTACTAACGGCAAAACCATGGTTTTGGGAAGTTATTTCTCCTTTACCAGTTTTTAAATTTTTTACAGGATGGTTTATCCCCCTGTGTCCATTGTGCATCTTATAGGTTGAAACTCCATTAGCCAAAGCAATGACTTGATGCCCTAAACAAATACCAAAAAGGGGTAAATTTCTTTTTATAATTTCTTTGGCCAAATTTTGAGCATCCACTAAAGGTTCTGGATCTCCAGGTCCATTTGACAAAAAATACCCATCTGGCTTAAAGGATTCTAAATCTGAAAAAGTTGCGTTATAAGGAAATACTTTTATAAAAACATCTCGTTTTGCTATGTTGCGAAGTATGTTCTTTTTTATACCAATATCTAGTGCAGAAACTTTATAGGTAGCATTTTCATTACCATAATAATAGGGTTCTTTGGTGGACACTTTTGAAGCCAATTCTAAACCATTCATGCTAGGAAAATCTGACAGTTGCTTTTTTAACACTTCCAAATTATCAACATCGGTTGTAATGACAGCATTCATAGCGCCATGGTCTCTTATATAGCTAACTAATGCTCTGGTATCAACATCTGATATAGCGAATAAATCATTAGTATTTAAAAAGTCTTCTAACGAACTATCCGCCAAAACTCGTGAATATTCGTAACTAAAATTTTTACATATTAAACCAGCAATTTTAATAGAGTCCGATTCAACTTCATCAACATTGGTCCCATAATTTCCAATATGGGCATTGGTAGTTACCATGAGCTGTCCAAAATAGGATGGATCGGTAAAAATTTCCTGATATCCAGTCATACCGGTATTAAAACATACTTCTCCAAAAGCAGTTCCTTGTTTGTTTCCTACAGATTTTCCATAAAAAATGGTTCCGTCTGCTAATAAAATAATGGCTATTTGTCTTTTTTGGTATTTCATTTTTTAGAAAGGTTTGGCAAAATTGCAAAAAAAAAAGATAAACTAAAAATAGTTTATCTTTTATATTTTAAAAAGCCTATCTATATATAAGTAAATATTACAGGATTTCTATGGTTTTTATTTTTAAAAAAAATCTCTATAAAGAATTGTAATATTGAAAAATTTTAATAACGTCTTCTTCTTTAGAATAAGATAGTTTATAATCTTTTTGATATTTTGAAATTAAACTATTCTTAGAAGCAAGCATTTCTAATATGTACTTTTTATTTAAAACCAGTTTATTCAATTCATTGTTTTTATAAATATAATATTTACTTTCAATTTCATATCTGCCTGGTCCAATTACAGTATTAGTTATTTTATGCCGTTCTGGCTCTACTTTAAGTATGTATTTTTTTAAAAAAATAAAATTGTCTTTATCTGTATAAAGAACCTCATAAAAGTTGTTTTTTATATTTGAGAAGATTCTTTCATTTATCTTAACTTTATAAATATCATCAAAGACAAAAATTGAATCTTCAGAAATTTTAGAAGCAAACTTAGCAATCTTAAGATCCAGATTAATATTACCTAAATCTATGATTTGTTGATTATTAGAATAAATCCTGGCAGAATTATCCCAATCTTTAAATAAATAAGAACTGCCTTCAACGTCATTATCCTTGTTTATTGAAAAATCTATTGTTCCAATGTTTCCTCCAGCAGACGACAAAGAACTGTAGTTCATGTAAGTCTGTGCTTTTAAGGAAACAGTTGTTAGAACAATCAACCATATAAATTTAAGTTTCATATTGTAAATAGATTTCAATTTAGGCGTTTAAAGTAAAGATACCATTTACACTTCAAAAAAATGTTATAAAATTTCTTAATACAATCTTAAGATTTAGATATTTTAAAAATACTTCAATAGCTATAAAAAATAAAAAAGGGTTTCTCTTAAATTTAAGTCACCCTCATTTTACATTGTTTTATTACCTTTTTATTCTTCTTCGTTAGAAGCTGGTGTTTCAACTACAGGAGTTTCAGTAGCTGGCTTTTCAGGTTTACCACCACCTCTTCTACTTCTACGGGTTGTTTTCTTTTTAGCTTTGTCTGCGTTGTAGATTTCATTATAATCTACCAATTCAATCATAGCCATATCTGCATTATCTCCTAAACGATTCCCCAATTTTATAATTCTTGTATAACCTCCAGGTCTATCTCCAATTTTTGCAGCTACATCTCTAAATAATTCAGCTACTGCATCTTTTTGTCTTAAACGACTAAAGACCAAACGTCTGTTTTGAGTAGTGTCTTCTTTTGATTTAGTAATCATTGGCTCTACAAATTGCTTTAAAGCTTTTGCTTTGGCTACCGTAGTATTAATACGCTTGTGCTCAATTAATGAACAAGCCATGTTAGCCAACATTGATTTTCTGTGAGCTGTTTTTCTACCTAAATGGTTAATTTTTTTTCCGTGTCTCATGACCTCTGTTTTTTATATTCATCTTGCTCAACCCAATATTGAGGAGCAAATTATGAAATAATTAATCTTTATCTAATTTATATTTACTTAAATCCATTCCAAAATTTAGTCCTTTAACAATAACAAGCTCTTCAAGCTCTGTTAAAGATTTCTTTCCAAAATTACGGAACTTCATTAAGTCGTTTTTATTGAAAGACACTAAGTCTCCTAAGGTGTCAACTTCAGCTGCTTTTAAACAATTTAACGCACGAACCGATAAATCCATATCAATTAACTTGGTTTTAAGCAATTGTCTCATGTGAAGTGATTCTTCATCATAAGTTTCAGTTTGTGCAATTTCATCAGCTTCTAGAGTAATTCTCTCATCTGAGAATAACATGAAGTGGTGAATTAATGTTTTAGCTGCTTCAGTTAAAGCATCTTGAGGCGTAATAGAACCATCGGTAATAATTTCAAAAACCAGTTTTTCATAATCGGTTTTTTGTTCAACACGATAGTTTTCAATACTATACTTAACATTTTTTATTGGTGTATAAATGGAATCTGTAAAAATAGTTCCAACGGGTGCAGAGGTTTTAGCATTTTCTTCTGCAGGAACATATCCTCTACCTTTTTCAATAGTAATTTCCATATTTAAACTCACTTTAGGGTCTAAATTACAGATTACTAATTCTGAATTTAATACTTGAAATCCTGAAATGAATTTTTGGAAGTCACCTGCTGTTATTTGTTCTTGTCCAGAAATAGAGATTGAGATTGACTCATTATCAATATCTTCAATTTGTCTTTTAAAACGTACTTGTTTTAAGTTTAGAATAATTTCTGTAACATCTTCAACCACACCTGAAATTGCTGAAAATTCATGGTCTACACCTTCAATTCTAACTGATGTAATGGCGAATCCTTCTAAAGAAGAAAGTAAAACTCTTCTTAATGCGTTACCTACTGTTAACCCATATCCAGGTTCTAAAGGGCGAAATTCGAATTTGCCTTCAAAATCTGTGGAATCAATCATGATTACTTTGTCGGGCTTTTGGAAATTAAATACTGCCATACTTTTTTCTTCGTTTTAATTGTTATTTAGTTGCGCGGTTTATAAGTTTGAAGAAGTACAAATAAACCCTTTGGCTAAACACCAATATTGTTAATTTATTATTTAGAATATAATTCGACGATGTACTGTTCGTTTATGTTTTCAGGAATTTGAAGTCTTGAAGGAATTGTTACATAAGTTCCTTGTTTAGTTTCATTGTTCCAAGTAATCCATTCGTACACGTGGCTTGAATTTGATAGAGATCTATCAATAGCTTCAAGTGATTTTGATTTTTCTCTAACAGCAATAACATCACCAGCGTTTACAGAGTACGATGGAATATTTACCACTTCTCCATTTACGGTAATGTGTCTGTGAGACACTAATTGTCTTGCGCCGCTACGAGAAGGTGCTATGCCCATTCTAAATACAACGTTATCTAATCTAGACTCACATAATTGTAATAAAACTTCACCGGTAATACCTTGAGCAGCTCTTGCCTTTTTAAACATGTTTCTGAATTGACGCTCCAATACACCATAGGTAAATTTAGCTTTTTGCTTTTCCATTAATTGGATTGCATATTCAGATTTTTTTCCACGACGCTTGTTTGCACCATGTTGACCAGGAGGATAATTTCTCTTTTCAAAAGATTTATCTTCTCCGAAAATAGCTTCTCCGAATTTACGTGCTATTTTAGTTTTAGGACCAGTATATCTTGCCATTTTTTAAATTTAGTTTTGAGAGTGCTTATGAATTAAGGTCTTAATCTTATCCTTCGATAAACGTTGATCTCTCGTTGATACTTGTTAATTAATTATTTTTTTGATTGCTTAAACTCTTCTACGCTTTGGAGGTCTACATCCATTGTGTGGAAGTGGAGTAACATCAATTATTTCAGTCACTTCAATTCCAGCATTGTGTATAGAACGAATAGCAGATTCTCTACCATTTCCTGGTCCTTTAACATACACTTTCACTTTCTTTAAGCCTGCTTCATGAGCAACTTTTGATGCGTCTTCTGCGGCCAATTGTGCTGCATAAGGTGTATTTTTCTTAGAACCTCTGAACCCCATTTTACCAGCTGAGGACCATGCTATAACATCTCCCTTTTTGTTGGTAAGTGAGATAATGATGTTATTGAAAGAAGCTGTAACATGAGCTTCACCAACAGATTCTACAATAACTTTACGTTTTTTAGTACTTGTCTTTGCCATATTTTTCTAGTTTCTAGTTGTTAGTTGTTAGTTTATAGAATCCTAAACTTTTACATTTCAAGCAGATTCATCTAACTACTAAATACTAATGACTTTTAATTATTTAGTTGCTTTTTTCTTGTTTGCAACTGTTTTTCTTCTACCTTTTCTGGTTCTAGAGTTGTTTTTAGTACGTTGTCCTCGTAATGGAAGACCAGCTCTGTGACGAATACCTCTGTAACAACCAATATCCATTAATCGCTTAATGTTTAATTGAGTTTCTGAACGTAATTCACCTTCAATTGTAAAAGCTGATACAGCTTCACGAATATGTCCAATTTGGTCGTCTGTCCAATCTTGAACTTTAATACTTTCGTCAACTTTAGCTTCAGCTAAAATTTCTTTTGCTCTACTTCTACCTATTCCATAGATATAAGTCAAAGAGATTACACCTCTCTTGTTTTTTGGTATGTCTACACCTGCAATTCTTGCCATAACTACCCTTGTCTTTGTTTGAATCTAGGATTCTTTTTGTTAATTACGTAAAGTCTACCTTTTCTACGTACGATTTTACAATCTGCACTTCTTTTTTTAACTGATGCTCTTACTTTCATCTGTTCCTTATTATTTGTTTTTTTAAACTGTCAGATGGAATCTAACGATTTCACCGTATTAGTATCTATAAGTTATTCTAGCCTTAGATAAATCATAAGGACTCATTTCTAATTTTACTTTGTCTCCTGGCAATAATTTAATGTAATGCATACGCATCTTACCAGAGATATGCGCAGTCACAATATGACCATTTTCTAATTCAACACGGAACATAGCATTTGATAATGCTTCAATGATTGTTCCATCTTGTTCTATTGCTGCTTGCTTTGCCATGGTAATATAATTAAGCTATTGCTTTTCTATTTTTACCAGTTTTCATCAAGCCATCATAATGTCTATTTAACAAGTATGAATTAACTTGTTGCATAGTATCTATGGCAACACCCACTAAAATGATTAGTGAAGTTCCTCCAAAGAATAGCGCCCAACCTTGTTGTACATTCATAAGTTTAACAATAAATGCTGGGAACACAGCAATTAAAGCCAAAAATATAGATCCCGGTAAGGTTATCTGCGACATTATTTTATCTAAATATTCAGAAGTTTCAGAGCCAGGTCTAATACCAGGAATAAAACCTCCACTACGTTTTAAATCATCTGCCATTTTATTGGTAGGTACAGTAATTGCAGTATAAAAATATGTAAACACAATTATTAATAAAGCAAATACAACGTTATACCAAAAACCAAAAATATCAGAAAATTGAGTCTGTAACCATGCGCCTGTGGCCGTATCCTTTAAAAAAGAAGACTTCCCAATTAAACCTGGAACAAACATAATTGCCTGAGCAAATATAATTGGCATAACTCCAGATGCATTTAATTTTAATGGTATATACTGTCTTGAACCAGCCATAACATTTTTCTCATAGCTTCCAGATGCTGTACGTCTAGCATATTGTACTGCAATTTTTCTAACAGCCATGACTAATAGTATTGCTGCTAATATAATTACAAACCAAATTACCAGTTCGAACAAAATTAACATAACGTTATTACCTTCTAATCTGTTCGCTGCATTTTGAATAAACGCTGCTGGCATTCTTGCAATAATACCAACCATGATTAAAAGAGAAATACCATTTCCAATACCTTTATCGGTGATTTTTTCTCCCAACCACATGGCAAAGATACAGCCTGTTACTAAAATAGTAACCGACGAGAAATAGAACAATGGGCCAAACCCTAATAAAAAGGCACTTTGAGGTATTCCTAATGCTGGTAAGCTAGCTAAATATGCTGGCGCTTGCAACAAACAGATGGCGATGGTTAACCAACGTGTTATCTGATTGATTTTCTTTTGTCCACTGGCTCCTTCCTTTTGTAATTTCTGTAAATATGGAATGGCTATTCCCATTAACTGAACTACAATAGAAGCAGAAATGTAAGGCATAATTCCTAAGGCAAAAACAGATGCATTTGCAAAAGCTCCACCAGTAAAGGCGTTTAAAAGTCCTAACAAACCAGAATCAGTACTATCACTTAAACCTCCTAATTGAGAGGCATCAACACCAGGCAATACAACTTGCGCACCAAAACGGTACACCAATAATAACCCAAGAGTGACAGCTATTCGGTTTCTTAGCTCCTCTATTTTCCAAACATTTTTTATTGATTCTATGAATTTCATATACTACTAAAATCTTATAAAGTTACAGCTTCTCCACCCACAGCTTCAATAGCAGCTTTTGCTGAAGCAGTAAACTTATGAGCAGATACTTTTAATTTAGCTTTTAATTCACCTCTTCCCATGATTTTAACCAGCTCATTTTTTCCAGTTAAACCATTTATGAATAAAGTATCTAAATCTACTGTCTCCTTTATTTTTTTATCATCAACCAATAGTTGCAGCGTATCTAAGTTAATACCTTGATATTCTTTACGGTTTATATTGGTAAAACCAAACTTAGGAACACGTCTTTGTAATGGCATTTGACCACCTTCAAAACCTATTTTCTTAGAATAACCAGAACGAGATTTAGCTCCTTTGTGACCACGTGCTGCTGTACCACCTTTACCAGATCCTTGACCTCTACCTAATCTTTTACCTTGATTTTTAACTGAACCTTCTGCAGGTTTTAAATTACTTAAATCCATTTCAGTATTATTTTATTTAATTTCTTCAACAGAAACTAAGTGATTTACTTTATTAACCATACCAAGTACACTTGGTGTAGCTTCGTGCTCTACAACTTGACCAATTTTTCTAAGACCTAAAGATTCTAAAATTCTCTTTTGTCTTAAAGTTCTATTGATGGCGCTTTTAACTTTTGTTACTTTAATTTTTGTCATGTCTCTTAGTAATTATGCGTTAAAAACTTTTTCTAGTGAAACACCTCTATCTGAAGCTATTCTTCTTGCATCTCTAAGTTGTAATAAAGCATCAAATGTAGCTTTTACAACGTTGTGAGGATTTGAAGATCCTTGAGATTTTGATAATACATCATGAACTCCTACGGCTTCAAGAACTGTTCTTACAGCTCCACCGGCAATAACTCCAGTACCAGCGGCGGCAGGAATAATATTAACTCTTGCTCCTCCATATTTTCCTTTTTGCTCATGTGGTAAGGTTCCTTTCAAAATTGGAATTCTTACAAGGTTCTTTTTGGCATCTTCAATAGCCTTTGCAATGGCACTGGCTACGTCTTTAGATTTCCCTAATCCTTGTCCTACAACACCTGCTTCATCACCAACCACGACGATTGCTGAGAACCCAAATGCTCTACCACCTTTAGTTACTTTTGTAACTCTTTGAACACCAACTAAACGATCTTTAAGATCTAATCCACCTGGTTTTACTAACTCTGCGCTTTTGTATTTTCGATACATAATTTCTTAGAATTTAAGTCCTGCTTCTCTAGCTCCTTCAGCTAATGATTTTACTCTACCATGATATAGATATCCACCTCTATCAAAAGCGATGGTTTCTACACCCGCTTTTAAAGCTTTTTCAGCCACAGCTTTCCCTACCAACGTAGCTACTTCTGTCTTATTTGCTTTAGCAGAACTAATATCTTTATCTCTTGAAGATGCTGCACTGATGGTTTTACCAGTAACATCATCTACTATTTGAGCATAAATTTCTTTATTACTTCTAAAAACAGTTAATCTTGGTCTAGCTTCTGTTCCAGAAACTATTTTACGAATTCTGCTTTTAATTCTGTTTCTTCTTTCGTATTTTGTCAATGCCATAACTTACTTTTTAAGCTGATTTACCTGCTTTTCTTCTTACTACCTCACCAACAAATCTAATTCCTTTTCCTTTGTAAGGTTCTGGTCTTCTAAAACCACGGATTTTTGCTGCTACTTGCCCTACAAGTTGTTTGTCATGTGACGTTAATTTTATAATAGGGTTTTTTCCTTTTTCACTAATTGTTTCAACATTTACCTCTGGAGCTAAACTCATAACAATATTGTGAGAAAATCCTAAAGCCAACTCAAGGTTTTGACCTTGGTTACTGGCTCTATAACCTACACCTACTAATTCTAGTTGTTTTGTCCATCCTTTTGAAACACCTTCGATCATATTAAGCATTAATGATCTATATAAACCATGTTTTGCTTTTTGATCTTTAGAATCAGAAGAACGTGTTACTAAAACATTTCCATCTTCAACTTTGATATCTACAGAATCGAAATTTTGAGTTAATTCACCCATTTTCCCTTTTACTGTAACTACTCCGTCTTTTATATCAACTGTAACGCCTTGTGGAATTACAACTGGGTTATTACCTATTCTTGACATGTCTTATCTTTTTAGTAAACGTAACACAATACTTCACCACCTACATTATCTCTTTTGGCTTGCTTGCCTGTCATGACTCCATGAGATGTTGAAACAATGGCAATACCAAGACCATTAAGGATTCTGGGGAGTTCTTTAGAACTAGCGTACTTACGTAAACCTGGTTTACTTATTCTTTCAATTTTCTTAATTACAGGCTCTTTGGTTTCTTTATTGTACTTAAGGGCAATTTTAATAGTACCTTGTACTGTAGAATCATCAAACTTGTAACTTAAAATATATCCTTGTTCGAATAATATTTTAGTGATGTCTTTTTTTAAATTAGAAGCAGGTATCTCAACCACTCTGTGGTTAGCACGCACAGCGTTTCTAATTCTTGTTAAATAATCCGCGATTGGATCTGTGTACATAATGAATTGATTTTGTGATTTTGGTTTTCAACCTATGTTGAACCTTAAATCTGATTATTAAAATAATATTACCAACTTGCTTTTCTAACTCCAGGAATTAGACCTTGATTAGCCATTTCTCTGAAGGTTACACGTGAAATTCCAAAATCTCTAATATAACCTTTTGGTCTTCCGGTTAATTTACATCTATTATGCATACGAACAGGAGAAGCATTTTTAGGTAACTTTTGTAATGCATCATAATCTCCAGCTTCTTTTAAAGCTTTACGTTTTTCAGCATACTTTGCTACTGTTTTAGCTCTTTTTACCTCACGGGCTTTCATTGATTCTTTAGCCATATCTTAGTTCTTTTGAAAAGGTAATCCTAATTCGGTTAATAATGATTTTGCTTCTTTATCTGTTTCAGCAGAAGTTACAAATGTAATATCCATACCTGAGATTTTATTAACTTTATCAATATTTATCTCTGGGAATATAATTTGTTCGGTAACTCCTAAATTGTAGTTACCCCGACCGTCAAAACCTGTAGCTTTAATACCGTTAAAGTCCCTTACACGTGGAAGTGCAGAAGTCACTAATCGATCTAAAAACTCATACATTCTTTCACCACGTAAGGTTACTTTTGCCCCAATTGGCATGCCTTTACGTAATTTGAAAGACGCAACGTCTTTTTTAGAAATGGTGGATACAGCTTTTTGGCCAGTTATCATCGTTAATTCTTCTACAGCGTAGTCTATTAACTTTTTGTCTGCAACGGCCGCTCCAACTCCTTTAGATATTACTATCTTCTTAAGTTTAGGAACCTGCATGACGTTTTTATATCCAAATTCGTCTGTAAGAGCAGCAATTACTTTGCTTTTATACTCTTCTTTAAGTCTAGGTGTATATGCCATAACTAAATTACTTCATTAGATTTTTTAGAAAATCTTACTTTCTTATCGCCTTCTATTTTAAATCCAACTCTTGTTGTTTCGCCTTTGGCAGTTAACAACGATAAATTAGAAATATGAATAGGAGCTTCTTTTTCAACAATGCCTCCTTGTGGGTTCTGAGCACTTGGCTTAGTATGTTTTTTTACAACATTAACACCTTCAACAATGGCTTTGTTCTTATCCAATAATACCTTTTGTACTTTACCTTCAGATCCTTTGTGATCTCCAGCAATGACTTTTACAGTATCTCCTGATTTTATTTTAAACTTTGTCATCTTAAATTTCATTAAAGCACTTCAGGTGCCAATGATACAATTTTCATGAATTGTTTATCACGAAGTTCTCTGGCAACTGGGCCAAAAACACGTGTACCTCTCATCTCTCCTTGCGGATTTAAAAGGACACAGGCATTATCATCGAATCTAATATATGATCCGTCTGGTCTTCTTACCTCTTTTGTTGTACGTACAACAACTGCAGTTGAAACAGCACCTTTTTTAATGTTTCCATTAGGTGTTGCATCTTTAACTGAAACAACAATTTTGTCTCCTACAGAAGCATATCTTCTTTTAGTACCACCTAGAACACGGATAGTTAAAACTTCCTTAGCTCCAGTGTTATCTGCTACTTTTAATCTTGATTCTTGCTGTAACATAATTATTTAGCTCTTTCAATTATTTCAACTAATCTCCAACATTTAGATTTACTTAAAGGTCTTGTTTCCATAATCCTTACGGTATCTCCAATGTTACAATCGTTTGTTTCGTCGTGTGCCACATATTTCTTTGTTTTTAACACGAACTTACCATACATAGGGTGCTTTACCTTTTTAACCTCTGCAACTACAATAGACTTTTGCATTTTGTTACTAGTAACAACTCCTATACGTTCTTTTCTTAAATTTCTTGTTTCCATCTTTCAGCAGAATTATTGTAATTCTCTTTTAGTTAATTCGGTCACAATTCTAGCTACAGTACGTCTTACGTTACGCAACTGAATTGGATTTTCTAAAGGAGATATTGCATGAGCTAATTTTAGGTCTGAATAACTCTTTTTTGTTTCACTAAGTTTCTCTTGTAACTCAGCTACAGATAATTCTTTAATTTCTGATTGTTTCATAATATCAAATAAATTATGCTTCGTAATCTCTAGCGATTAAAAACTTAGTTTTAACAGGAAGTTTCTGTGCAGCCAAACGTAACGCTTCTTTTGCGATATCTAAAGGCACGCCTCCAACTTCAAATAATATTCTTCCTGGTTTAACAATGGCTACCCAATATTCAACGGCACCTTTACCTTTACCCATACGTACTTCAAGAGGTTTTTTTGTAATTGGCTTATCTGGAAATATTTTAATCCAAAGTTGCCCTTCTCTTTTCATGTAACGTGTAGCGGCAATACGTGCAGCTTCAATTTGACGCGATGTTAAAAAACTTGAATCCATCGATTTTATACCAAAGGTACCGTTTGAAAGTTCATGCCCTCTTTGAGAGATGCCCTTCATACGACCCGTTTGCATTTTACGAAATTTTGTTCTTTTAGGCTGTAACATTTTTCTTTTACTTTATAAAAAATTACTTTCTACGACGAGGTTTTGCTGGACCATTACTAGAACGACCAGTACTTGCTCCACCACTTTTTCCTTGCTTCTTGGCCATTCCAACAAGTGGAGAAAGTTCTCTTTTACCGTATACTTCACCTTTCATGATCCATACTTTTACACCTAATCTACCATAAGTAGTATGTGCTTCAACTAAAGCATAGTCAATATCGGCTCTAAAGGTTGATAATGGAATACGTCCTTCTTTGTAGTGTTCACTACGTGCCATTTCAGCACCATTTAAACGACCACTTATTTGAACTTTAATTCCTTCTGCATTCATGCGCATAGTAGCAGCAATGGCCATTTTTATAGCACGTCTGTAAGAAATTCTGTTTTCTATTTGACGAGCAATACTTGATGCTACTAAAAATGCGTCTAGTTCAGGTCTCTTAATTTCAAAGATGTTAATCTGAACTTCTTTACCAGTAATTTTTTTAAGTTCTTCTTTTAACTTGTCTACCTCTTGACCGCCTTTACCAATAATGATACCTGGACGAGCCGTTGTGATAGTAACGGTTACAAGTTTTAAAGTTCTTTCAATAATTACTCTACTTACACTAGCTTTAGATAAACGTACGTGTACGTATTTTCTAATTTTATCGTCTTCGGCAAGCTTATCTCCATAATCATTACCTCCATACCAGTTAGATTCCCATCCTCTGATAATTCCTAAGCGATTTCCGATTGGATTTGTTTTTTGTCCCATACTTCTATCCTAGCTTTGTGTGTTATTGTTAGCTCCAACTACGATGGTTACGTGGTTAGAACGTTTTCTAATTCTGTGTGCGCGGCCTTGAGGTGCAGGGCGCAGTCTTTTTAACATGGCGCCACCATCAACTCTAATCTCTTTTACTACTAATCCAGCTTCTTCAATATTGGCTTCTTCATTTTTAGACTGCCAGTTTGCAATGGCAGACAATAACAATTTTTCCAATTTGCCTGAAGATTCTTTTTGATTGAATTTCAAAATACTAAGCGCTTTTTCTACGCGTTCACCTCTTACTAAATCGGCTACTAAACGCATTTTTCTTGGTGATGTAGGACAATTGTTAAGTTTAGCAAAAGCAATTTGCTTTTTTACTTCCTTAATAGTGTCTGCCATTTGTTTTTTACGACTTCCCATTGCTTATTATTTTTTACCTTTATTTTTTGCACCTGCATGACCTCTAAAGGATCTAGTTGGTGAAAATTCTCCTAGTTTATGACCAACCATGTTCTCAGTTACATACACTGGTACAAATTGACGGCCATTGTGAACAGCTATTGTTTGACCCACAAAATCTGGAGTAATCATACTAGCTCTTGACCAGGTTTTGATAACCGTTTTTTTGTTAGCTTCAACATTAACAGCTACTTTTTTCTCTAATTTATAATGAACGTAAGGTCCTTTTTTTAATGATCTTGCCATGTCTTATTTCTTTCTACGTTCTACAATATATTTATTACTTGCATTCTTTTTAGAACGAGTTCTATATCCTTTAGCTGGAATACCGTTTCTAGAACGTGGATGTCCTCCTGAAGATTTACCTTCACCACCACCCATTGGGTGATCGACTGGATTCATAACTACTGGTCTAGTTCTTGGTCTTCTACCTAACCATCTTGTTCTACCTGCTTTACCAGACACTAACAATTGATGGTCTGAATTTGATACAACTCCAATAGTCGCTAAACAATTTGCAAGAATTAATCTTGTTTCACCAGATGGCAATTTAATGGTTGCAAACTTACCATCTCTTGCCATTAATTGAGCAAAAGCACCAGCACTACGAGCCATAATAGCTCCTTGACCAGGACGTAACTCAACACAAGAAATAATAGTTCCTAATGGAATTTGACTTAGCGGCATTGCATTTCCAATTTCTGGAGCCACATTGTCTCCTGAAACTACGGTTTGACCTACTTGTAAACCGTTTGGTGCAATGATGTATCTTTTTTCGCCATCTTGATAATTCAATAATGCGATAAAAGCGGTTCTGTTAGGATCATATTCTATAGACTTAACTTCAGCAGGAATTCCAGCTTTGTTTCTTTTAAAATCTATAATACGATACTTTCTTTTATGACCTCCACCTATGTAGCGCATGGTCATTTTTCCTTGACTGTTTCTACCACCAGACCTTTTATTCGGAGCTAATAAACTTTTCTCCGGCTTATCAGTAGTGATGGCGTCAAATCCATTTACTACTCTAAATCGCTGTCCTGGTGTGATTGGTTTTAATTTTCTTACTGACATTGTTGTCTAATTACATATTACTGTATAAATCAATCATTTCACCTTCCGCCAGTTGTACAATTGCCTTTTTAACAGCATTTGTTTTACCATGTTGAATACCCGTTTTTGTGTAACGCGTTTTTCTATCTGGACGGACATTTATAGTACGAACTTTTTCAACAGAAACACCATAAGCAGCTTCTACTGCTTTTTTAATTTCCACCTTGTTCGCCTTAGTATTCACAGCAAAGGTATAGCAGTTATTTACTTCGCTATTAGCCGATGCTTTTTCTGTGATTATAGGTTTAATTAAGATACTCATCTGTTCCTTATTTACTTAAATTCGATTCAATTCCTTCTAAAGAGCTCTCTAGAAGCACTATTTGATTTGCATTTAAAATCTTATAAGTGCTTAATTCTGAATTAGTTATAACTTCAGACCCTTTTAAATTGCGTGACGACAAATATACATTATTATTTGACGCTCCCAACACAAAGAGAGATTTTTTGTTTTCTAAGTTTAAAGCCTTTAAAACCGCTGTAAAATTTTTGGTTTTTGGAGCATCAAAATTGAAGTCTTCTAAGACCACTATGGATTGCTCTCCAGCTTTGATACTTAAGGCAGATTTACGTGCTAAACGCTTTAGGCTTTTATTAAGTTTAAAGCTATAACTTCTAGGTCTTGGACCGAACATACGACCACCACCTTTGAAAACTCCAGACTTAATACTACCTGCTCTTGCAGTTCCTGTTCCTTTTTGTTTTTTAATCTTACGTGTACTTCCGGAAATCTCATTTCTTTCTTTAGCTTTATGAGTTCCTTGTCTTTGATTTGCTAAATATTGTTTAACATCCAAATATACTGCATGATTATTAGGTTCAATAGCGAACACATCTTGAGAAAGCTCAGCTTTTCTTCCTGTGTCTTTTCCGTTTATATCTAAAACAGCTACTTTCATTATTTTCTAATAATTACATAAGCGTTTTTATGTCCAGGCACACAACCTTTAACAACCAGTAAGTTCTTTTCAGCAACTACCTTTAAAACTCTTAAATTTTCAACTTTTACTTTATCTCCACCCATTCTTCCAGCCATACGCATTCCTTTGAATACTCTTGAAGGGTAAGAAGAAGCTCCTACAGAACCTGGCGCTCTTAAACGGTTATGTTGACCGTGAGTAGCTTGACCTACACCACCAAAACCATGACGTTTTACAACGCCCTGAAATCCTTTTCCTTTTGATATACCTTGTACATCAACAAACTCACCTTCTACAAAGTGCTCAACAGTGATAGCATCACCTAACTTGTACTCCTTATCAAAACCTTTAAATTCAACGATTTTGCGTTTTACAGAAGTTCCTGCTTTTTTAGCGTGACCTAAGTCAGCTTTAGTAGCACTTTTTTCTGTCGCGTCATCGAAACCTAATTGAACAGCTTTATAACCGTCAACCTCTTCAGTTCTGACTTGGGTAACGATACATGGTCCAGCTTCGATTACTGTACAAGGAATGTTTTTCCCGTTACTATCAAAGATGCTGGTCATACCGATTTTTTTTCCAATTAACCCAGACATAATTATTTATTTAATTTATTACTTACTTATTTAAAAAATTCAGGGTCGAAATACGTTCAACCCTGAATGTATTTTTACCGTTTTTCCTTCGCTCGCAGCTCAGGACATGTTTTGCAAATTCTGAATTCAGAATTCTGAATTCATGAATTAGACTTTTATCTCTACTTCAACACCACTTGGCAATTCTAGTTTCATCAAAGCATCAATAGTTTTTGATGATGAACTGTAAATATCAAGTAATCTTTTGTAAGAACTTAACTGAAATTGTTCTCTAGACTTTTTGTTAACGTGTGGAGAACGCAGTACAGTGAAAATTTTCTTGTGTGTTGGTAACGGAATTGGACCTGTTACAACAGCACCTGTACTTTTTACAGTTTTTACAATCTTATCAGCTGACTTGTCAACTAAATTATGATCATAAGACTTTAATTTTATTCTGATTTTTTGACTCATTTTCTTAATTTTTTAAGATTGTAAACCTTTTGCTTCTTTAATTACTTCTTCAGATATATTTGAAGGTGTCTCAGCATAATGTGAAAATTCCATAGTGGATGTTGCACGACCTGATGATAATGTTCTTAAGGTTGTTACATAACCAAACATTTCAGAAAGAGGCACTTCAGCTTTAATAGTTTTTGCACCTGCTCTATCGCCCATATCATTCACTTGACCCCTACGACGGTTTAAGTCGCCTACAATATCACCCATATTTTCTTCAGGTGTAATCACTTCAAGTTTCATAATGGGTTCCAGAATAATGGCTCCGGCTTGTTTTGCAACAGCTTTAAAACCTAATTTGGCAGCCAACTCAAAGGATAATGCATCAGAATCCACTGCGTGAAAAGATCCATCTAAAAGGGTTACTTTCATACTATCAACCTCAAATCCTGCTAAAGGTCCATTAACCATGGCTTGTCTGAATCCTTTTTCAATAGACGGCACATATTCTTTTGGAACGTTACCACCTTTTACTTCATTAACGAATTCTAAACCTATTTTTCCTTCAGAGGCTGGCTCTAGCTTAAATACAATATCGGCAAATTTACCACGGCCACCAGATTGTTTTTTATAAACTTCTCTATGATTGGCAAGTTTTGTAATGGCTTCTTTATATTCAACTTGTGGTTTTCCTTGATTTACTTCAACCTTAAACTCTCTTTTTAAACGATCTACAATAATGTCTAAGTGAAGCTCGCCCATACCAGAGATAATGGTTTGACCACTAGCCTCATCTGTACGAACTTGGAACGTTGGATCTTCTTCAGCCAATTTAGCTAATGACATTCCTAATTTATCCACATCCGCTTTGGTTTTAGGCTCTACCGCAATACCAATTACTGGCTCAGGGAAGTTCATACTTTCTAAAACTATTGGATGTTTTTCAGCAGATAACGTATCTCCTGTTTTAATATCCTTGAAACCAACTGCTGCTCCAATGTCTCCAGCTTCGATGTAATCTATAGCGTTTTGTTTATTGGCATGCATTTGATAAATACGTGAGATACGTTCTTTATTACCTGAACGATTGTTCAACACATAAGAACCTGCATCTAAACGACCAGAATAAGCTCTAAAAAACGCTAGACGACCCACAAAAGGATCGGTAGCAATTTTGAATGCTAAAGCTGCAAATGGCTCATTAACACTTGGTTTACGTATTTCTTCTTTTTCAGTATCTGGATTTGTACCAATAATACCTTCTTTATCCATTGGAGAAGGTAAATAGCGACAAACAGCGTCTAATAAAAATTGAACCCCTTTATTTTTGAATGAAGAACCACAAATCATAGGGATGATAGACATGTCCATAACGGCAGCTCTAAGAGCTGCATGTATTTCATCTTCTGTAATTGAATCTTCATCTTCCATGAATTTTTCTAGAAGATTTTCATCATATCCAGCAACTTCTTCAATAAGTAAGGCTCTGTATTGTTTAGCTTCTGCTTTTAATTCTTCAGGTATTTCAATGATGTCAAACGTAGATCCTTGTGTTTCATCATGCCAAATAATGGCTCTGTTCTTCACTAAATCTACAACACCTTTAAAATCAATTTCGTCACCAATAGGCAAAACGATAGGCACTGCATTAGACCCTAACATTTCTTTTACCTGTCTGTTAACCATCATAAAATCAGATCCTTGACGATCCATTTTATTCACGAAACCAATTCTTGGTACTTTATAATTATCGGCTAATCTCCAGTTAGTTTCAGATTGTGGCTCAACACCATCAACAGCACTAAACAGGAATACTAAGCCATCCAATACACGTAAAGAACGGTTTACTTCAACCGTAAAATCAACGTGACCAGGTGTGTCAATAATATTAAAATGGTAACTATGTGAATCATCCGTTGGTACACCATTTTCTCTTGGGAATATCCATTCGCAGGTTGTAGCTGCAGAAGTAATGGTAATACCACGCTCTTGCTCTTGCTCCATCCAGTCCATAGTTGCAGCACCATCATGTACTTCACCTATTTTATGGGAAACTCCTGTATAATAAAGAACACGCTCTGTTGTGGTTGTTTTACCAGCATCAATATGCGCTGCAATACCTATATTTCTTGTATATTTTAAATCTCTTGCCATGTCCTATTAAAATCTAAAGTGAGAGAATGCTTTATTTGCTTCTGCCATTTTATGAGTATCTACTCTCTTTTTAACAGCGGCTCCTTCTTCTTTAGCTGCTGCTAAAATTTCGGAGGCTAAACGTTGTGACATTGATTTTTCATTTCTTTTTCGTGAGTATCCAATAAGCCATTTCATAGCTGTTGATACTTTACGGTCTGGACGAATTTGCATTGGAATTTGGAATGTGGCACCACCAACTCTACGACTACGTACTTCTACGTGAGGCATAACGTTTGATAACGCATCTTTCCATACATCTAAAGCTAATTTTTCTTCGTCAGTTTTCTTAGCTTCTACAATGTCAATGGCATCATAAAATACTTTAAAAGCTACGGACTTTTTACCATCCCACATCATCATGTTAACAAAACGAGTTACTAACTGGTCGTTAAATCGTGGATCTGGTAAAAGCGGTCTCTTTTTTGCTGCTCTTTTTCTCATGTCTTCTTCTTAAAAGTTTAAATTACTTCTTAGGGCGTTTTGCACCATACTTAGATCTACGTTGTGTTCTACCTGCAACACCTGCTGTGTCTAAGGCTCCACGAACGATATGGTATCTAACTCCTGGCAAATCTTTTACCCTTCCACCTCTAACCAATACTATCGAGTGCTCTTGTAGATTGTGTCCTTCACCTGGGATGTATGCGTTTACTTCATTACCATTGGTTAACCTTACCCTTGCAACTTTACGCATTGCTGAGTTTGGTTTCTTTGGTGTTGTAGTATAAACACGAGTACATACTCCACGCCTTTGCGGACACGAATCTAAAGCAGCCGATTTACTCTTCTTGGTTATTTTGGCTCTTCCTATTCGTACTAATTGTGAAATTGTTGGCATATAATTTATATGTTTATTTTAAATACCTCTTCTTAGAGGGCTGCAAATGTAGAAATAAAAAAGTATTTTTCAAACCCTAAGAGATTAATTTTCACAACATAGGCAATATTTTTTTAGAGGTGTTGTGTAATCCTTAAATTAACACCTGTGTTTAAGCGACTTATTCCTTATTTTATTAAAATTTTAACGAATATTTCAAAGGTGGAATTTATAGCGATTTCAATAGAATTTAAAATTTACCTATTTCATTGCATTATAAGTTTTGTTTTTCCGTTAGTTTTACATTACCATACTCTTGAATTTTAACTGTGAAAAAAACATTGTTTTTATTTTTTTTGTTATGCTCCGTGATTCCTACAAATGGTGTGTGTCAAAACCTTACCCTTAGCGTTATTGGCCATGATATTATGGAAACCCAAATGATAGACTCCTTAGGATATGTTAAGACACATAAGAATTTTTCTTTGTTGTCGTCTCAAATAGACACCATTCAAAAGAACCTTGTTAACATTGGGTTTCTTGAAAATGAGGCTTCAAAAATAGAGAGAGAAAACGACTCTACTTTTTTGGTTAAAATCCATTTAAAAAAGAAATATAACACAATATATATATACTACAACAAAAACATCCTGGATTTGAAGCTTCTCAATTTAATTTCCAGCCAGGTGTTTTCAGATTATTTTATATTACCTATTGACCAGGTTGAGGAGTCTCTTAGGTTTATAAATTCCAAAATATCCAATAAAGGCTATCCGTTTTCAAAACTAAAATTATCAAACATTGAGATCGCTAATGAAGGCGTTCTTAAAGCAACTCTGATTTTAAACCTAGAAAACCAAATCAGAAAAATTAACAATGTTACCATAAAAGGATATGATAAATTCCCTAAATCTTTCTTAAAACATTATTTGCACATTAAACCCGGCCAAATATTCGACTTAAATCTTGTTAAACGAAAAACCGAACCATTAAATAGTTTAAGGTTTGCGAAGCAAATTAAATCTCCTGAAGTTTTATTTACAAAAGATTCTACATCCCTTTATATTTACATTGAAAAAACCAAAAGCAACACCTTTGATGGTTTTTTGGGATTTGGAACCGATGAAAAAACCAATGCCTTGGATTTTAATGGGTATTTAAATTTAAATCTTGTTAACAACCTTAATTATGGCGAATCATTTAGCCTGCAATATAAAAGCACCCAAAATAGCCAAAAACTTTTTCAGGCAGACTTGGGTATGCCCTATTTTTTAAACACCCCTATTGGTATTGATTTGCAACTT
>Ga0210044_10000290_pt1 | contig 74978 bp, 73 predicted proteins | sample CryGey13umfilter_2_FD_183959 | JGI IMG/M metagenome (GOLD analysis project Ga0210044, IMG submission 183959) | Groundwater microbial communities from aquifer in Utah, USA - Crystal Geyser 4/9/14 3 um filter (SPAdes) (version 2) | ecosystem: Environmental > Aquatic > Deep subsurface >... | reverse complement strand
AGAATTCGCAGTTACCTGCTTACATGCCAGAGAAGAAAAATCTCCGCCTCGGATGCGCTTACCGCCATCTTTACTGGCGATGCAAACGCTGCAATCTCTTTGATTGCTCAGAGGGCTGAATAGTTACATAATTTGTTATCATATGATCGCGATGACGATAAACAGGTATTTATAATATATCATATAATGTAGCGTAAATCGTACCCCGCAAAGTCATGTCGCCATGCTAAAGGAGGAGGATTGATACAATGACCTCACCAGAATCCGCCGCTCCGCTACCCCGCAGCCTGGCTATGGGAACAATCCGCAGACACTTCATCATTCTTGCTGTGGTATGGTCATTACTGATTGTCGGGCTGCTTGGTTGGGGGATTCAGCAAACATCCAAACAGACTGAAAACATTCTCCTGTCGCAGGCGCGCCCGTTTTGGGAACAGATCGTAGTCACTCGCTCATGGAATGCACGCCACGGTAGTGTTTACGTACCGATCACCAGTGACAACCCTCCCAACCCCTATTTAAAAGTCCCCAACCGTGATGTCGAAACCACGAGCGGCCTGAAGTTGACTATGGTTAATCCGGCGTACATGACCCGTCAGCTGGCTGAATTATCCAGAAAAAATGATAATATTGAGTTCCACCTGACCAGCGAACACCCTATTCGTCCGGCCAATGCAGCAGAACCCTGGGAGGCTGCGGCACTGCAAAAGTTCAAACAACCCGGCGATGAGTTTTTCCAGTTGCTACGAAACACCAGCAGCAAGCCAATATTCCGTTATATGGCCCCCGTCTGGTTTAGCGATGCGTGTTTACGATGCCATGCAGCGCTGGGTTTCAAAAAAGGCGACATGGGCGGCGGTCTGAGTGTCACGTTGCCTGCCAAAGCCATCATCAACAATGAGAATGAATCCATTCTGCTTCAGCTCACCGGTTTTAGTCTGGTCTGGCTTTTCGGCATGTTCGGTCTTCATCTGGCATCACGTCAGATACGAAAGCAATCGCTCGAACAAGAGGAGCTGATCGCACGACTGGAGCACACCTTGCGTGGGCTGGTACCGGTTTGTTCCAATTGTAAAAGCATCCGCAATAGTAATAACCAGTGGGAGCAAATGGAAAAATACCTGTCAGAGCATTCGGAAGCAGAGTTCAGCCATGGACTTTGTCCAAAATGCTCGGATAAGCTTTATGGCTCCTTTCTTGATAGAAAAAATTAATAGCTTATTGCGACACGTCTGACGGCGGAACTGATGGGATGACTGACTGCGTGGCTGAGACCCTTTTTTCCGGTGGAAGAACGCCACCTGAAAGCACCAGCTTCATACCCTGCTCAACGCTTAAATCGAGATATTTCAGTGTTGATTCTTCAACAAATAACAACCATCCCGTAGTAGGCAGTGGCGTTGAAGGTACAAACACAGTCACATGCGGCTCTGTATCCTCCTGACCCGGCAAGGGTCCGTGCCCGGTCACGAAGCCAATCACCCATTGTCCGGGCTGCGGGAATTGCACCAGCACCACTTTTTCAAAAGCTCGTGATGAATTGCCAAAAATCGCTCCCAGCAATTGCCGTGTGGCTTTATGAATGGTCCGAATCAAGGGAATCCGCTCCATCATGCGATCCAGCCAATGGATAATACTGCTGCCGATAAAGTGCGTCGTCACGGCTCCAACGGCCAGAATAAACATCAGCGCCAATAAAACATCCATGCCCGGAAAGTTGATGCCCAACAGCTTTTCCGGACGAACGGCCGCTGGCAATACAGAAAAAACACTGACCGACAGACCAATCAGCCAATTAATCAACAACACCGTAATAAGCAGTGGTGCCAGAGCCACCACCCCGGCAATCAGATACTTCTTGAGTCTATGCATGGCAGTGCCGGAAAAACCGGTCAAGCCTGAATAAAGTCGTTGAACCGATCAAAAAGGTAGTCCGCATCGTGCGGGCCGGGGCTGGCTTCAGGGTGATATTGCACCGAGAAGATCGGCTTGTTTTTCACCTTCAATCCCTCAACCGTACCATCGAACAGGGAACGGTGCGTAATTTCAACATGCGCTGGAATATCGGCGTCGACCACAGCAAAACCATGATTTTGACTGGTAATTTCCACCTTGCCCGTAGTCAGATCTTTCACCGGATGATTTCCGCCTCGATGGCCGAATTTCAATTTAAAGGTGGACATACCAAGCGACTGTGACAACAACTGATGCCCCATACAGATGCCGAATATCGGAATATTGCTATCCAGCAGCTTGCGGATGGTATCCACGGCATAAGTCACGGCTGCCGGATCACCCGGACCATTGGAGAGAAAAATGCCATCCGGTTGTAATGCCAGAACATCGGCGGCTGAAGTATTTGCCGGCACGATGCTGACGCGCAAACCACGATCCACCAGCTTACGGAAAATGTTGCGTTTACAGCCAAAATCAAAAGCAACTACGTGCTTTTTCAGCTCCGGTGTATGAAAAGAAGTTGTAACCAGATGATAGGAGCCGATATCCCAGCTTTTAACCTTTTGACAACTGACCTGCCCCACCAGATCACGCCCTTCCAGACCTTCCCATTGCCTTGCCATGGCAATGGCATCTTCCTCACTCATACCGTTGGAGGCAATCACCCCGTTTTGAGCACCATGATCGCGCAGATGGCGAACCAGAGCGCGCGTATCGATGTCACAAAGGCCCACCACGTTACGCTCAGCCAGCCATGCTTCGAGATGATTTTCAGAACGATAGTTAGATGTAATCCGGGCCGGAGCACGTATAATCAATCCTCGCACCGATACCGTATCCGCTTCCATGTCGGCATCGTTAATACCTACGTTGCCAATGTGCGGATAAGTAAAAGTCATAATCTGGTCAGTGTATGAGGGGTCTGTGAGAATTTCCTGATAACCGGTCAACGAGGTATTGAAACATACTTCTCCGACTGTAACACCTCTGGCACCGTAAGCTTCTCCGTGAAACACCCGCCCATCCGCCAGTGCCAGTATCGCGCTATCGCGCCTGCTTGTCCCGTCAGTCATAGTCTAACCTCAAGTAAGAAAATTCGAGAAGCACCCGTAGTTCGATCAGGAGCCGCACGAGTTCGGCAGACTACGCAATAGCGCTATTTCTGTCGAGCAAGCAAGGTATGCTTTTACCTGCAGAAACAAATATTTTTCATCCTCGCTTAAAAGTACAGGCTCGACTCGGCATCACATTCATCAGCGAGCAGACTTTAAAACAAAATAACCCACGCAGGCAGATAGAAAAGAACCCAGCAGAATCGCCAGTTTATCGGTATACTGAAACATCTGATCATCTTTAAAAGCCAGTGAAACAATAAACAGACTCATGGTGAATCCAATGCCGGTTAACACAGATACGCCGTATAATTGTCGCCAGCTACTACCTTCCGGTCGTGCAGCCAGCTTCAGTTTGATAGCAACCCAGCTGAAGCCGAACACGCCAAGTTGCTTTCCGATGAACAATCCGAGCACAATCCCCAGCGGCACTGAGGTAAACATCTGGCCAAAAGAGATCTGCGTCACGTTCACTCCGGCATTCACAAAAGCAAACATAGGTAAAATAAAGTACGCAACCCAGAAATGCAGCCCGTGCGCGATTTCTTTGAGCGGCGAAAATGCCTTTCCATCTTCATCCTGCGCATACAAAGGGATGGTAAAGGCCAGCGCCACCCCGGCCAGCGTCGCATGCACACCGGACTTGAGAACACTGACCCAGAGGATCATACCGATAATGAAATAGGCGGCTTTCTTGGCAACACCGAACACGTTCAGCAGAATCAGCGCAAGCAAGGACACCCCGGCGACAGAAATGGACAGCGTTGAAAGTTCCGTGGTGTAAAACAAGGCAATAATCACAATTGCCCCCAGATCGTCCATGATCGCCAAAGCCATCAGAAATACCTTGATCGAAGCGGGGACACGACTGCCTAACAGCGAAAGAATGGCTAAGGCAAAAGCAATATCTGTGGCTGTAGGTATCGCCCAGCCATTGACGGCGATGGGATGGCCAGCATTAAAAAGCAGGTAAATGGCAGCTGGAACCAGCATACCGCCAAGCGCAGCAATTCCCGGCAGGGCGATTTGGCGCATGGAGGATAAATGCCCCTCCAGCATTTCCATTTTCACTTCCAGCCCGATCAGCAAAAAGAACACCGCCATCAGGCCATCGTTAACCCAGTGATACAGTGACTTATCCAGATGCAATGAACCAACGCGAATTTCAACCGGAAGATGCAAAATCGACTGATACACAGATGAAAGCAAGGAGTTGCTCAACAGCAACGCCAGAATGGTCGCAGCAATTAATAGCAGGCCACTTGCAGATTCTTGCCGGAAGAAATCTTTGATGATTTTCATCGCTTTGTTAAATCACCCGACTACACTGCTTTTAATTTATTTTCATCGGTGTGTTCAAAAATTTTACCGTAAATATCGACCGTTGTTTTCTGTGAATATGAAAGTTCACCTTTACCAACAACAATGTGCATTTGAAACGCAATCGTCCGGGCATGATCCCGCATGAATGCCGACTGCACGATTTGCCAGTCTTTATTATTGATACCAGCTACAACGTCGAAAATAAAACTCCCATCACTGTTTCTTTCACCCGAATGCTTACCTCCGGCAAGCAAACCGACCGCTCGAGGGATAGTTAACGAATGCATCATGACATGCGATTGTGCATCCCACATCCAATAACCGGTTTGATCATGAAACACCCGGTGATCAGACTTTCGACTGACAATCTGGCGATAATGAACAGCAACCAGCGTTTGTGATTCAGCATTTTCAACTGCCCCGGCAGCGGCAAAAGTAATTGTTTCGTAATATGGGTTTTGTTCAACACCATCGGGGTCAGGCGCAATATCCAAACCTTTATCGCCTTCCCATTTGCCAATCAATTCTGTTAACGGACCATAATCAACATCTGCCTGATCACTCATATTGCCCCCTTGAACGTTGCTGGGTTAGATGAAAATCCACCTGAAGCCGAACCATACCTAAACAGTTACCCTGCCTCAGAATGACAAAAAAACATCCACTTTATCACGTAGCATCTACCCTACTAACAGTAAGAACTGAATACACTTATACCAGCGAATATTTTGCCGGGGACACCGAAAACGACATAAGCCCGTTTATATATGCCAATTTATGTGGACTCCGAGCTGTCCGGTGAATCCAGACGCGCCGTTGCAATCACTGCACCTGCAAGCCCCATAAAAGCACCACCGGGCAGCAGTGAAATCAACAATATCCAAAGATTTAAATCAATAGCGCCCGCCTCCAGCCAACTGGCAGCAATCCAGTCCAGCGGCCACAGCAGAAGCCAGGCTAAAACGCCAGAAGCTGCCCCCAATGCCAGCCCTTCAAGAATAAAGGGCATACGGACAAACCACTCTTTCGCCCCGAGTAAGCGCATCAAATGCACTTCATCGGCTCGTGCCAGCAAAATCATACGCAAGGTATTGGAAATAATCAGCGCCATGGCCAGAGACAACATCATGGTCACAAACCACGCCATTACCCTGACCTGATCGAGAACATCATTCACCTTTAACAGCTGAATCTCTTCCTCATTCAGTGAACCGCCAAAACGTGATGCCACATCCCGAATATCATCGACAGTAAAATCACCCCCTGCACCATGGAGCGTCACATTAAATGTAACAGGCAAGGCTTCCACCAACTCGGAAACATCCGCCAATGAATTACCCATCCATTGCTGCAACCATTGCCGCATATGCGGCAGTTCAATTTGCTGCACATCCAGAACTTCAGGCAAGGCTTTGAGTTCTTCTGCTATCGCTTTAAGTCGCTGCGAATCAACTGCATCGGTTTGTGGAATATAGACATGCAAACTCATCTGATTCTGCCACGAACCTACCCATTGGTTTGCAGCCTGCATCCCCAGCCAGAATGACCCCAGAATCCACAGCGCGACAGCTACAATAATCATCGCCAGATATTGATGCACACCGAATGGCGGCATACTCCAACCACCGGGTAAAGATACTTTAACACCCTCGGGTATGCTATTCATGGGCACCCCCGCTGTGCACGTGGCTGCTATGCGTATCGCCCACCAATTGCCCGGCATGCAATTGCACAACACGGCCCGGATGTGATGTAAGCAGATGTAAATCATGGGTTGCCATAATAACTGTACTACCAAGCTTATTCAGCCCGGTCAGCAAATCGAGAATATGTCTGGCCGTATCTTCATCCAGATTCCCCGTCGGCTCATCAGCCAGAATCAGCGGTGGTGTTGTTACCATGGCACGGGCAATGGCAATACGCTGTTGCTCTCCACCGGATAGGGCTTCCGGATATGACCAGAGTCGGTCATCCATACGCACAAATTCAAGCACCTTACGTACGCGCGCCACAAGTCGGTCATCTTTCCAGCCCTGCACGCGCAAGGGCAGGGCCACATTTTCAAAAACAGTTCTGGAAAACAGCAAGCGGTGATTCTGGAAAATAATGCCGGTACGCCGACGGATATCCCGCACCTGCGATTCTTTAGCTTCACGAATTTCTGTGCCAAGCACCCGCATATGACCAGAGGAAGGTCGCAAACCACCATAAATCATACGTAACAGCGACGATTTTCCGGCACCACTTTCGCCAGTCAGGTAAACAAACGAACCCTGATGAATATCGAGTGTGATGCCGGAAAGTGCCACCTTTCCGGTCTGATAGCGCAACATCACCTGTTGCGTAGAAATTAATGTATTGGGTGCCGACATGGCCCAACATTAACGACATCATCATGAACTGCCAGTGTTTGATACACAATCGGCTGACGCTGCAGTCAAATCAAAAAAACGAACTACTGACAAAAGTTAACGTAAGCTTCAGCATGCATGCGATGATCGTCACTTGCCCAACATGTGCCGCTAGATATCGCTTTAGTGCGGTTATTCGAAATGCTGTTCTGGTGTGTCACCATTGCGGTACAGAATTTGATTTGTCCGATCAGGATAGTTCCGCCAAAAAGAACGATGCCCCCCAGCGGCCTCATGCCAATCAAAGCCTGCCATTTGACCGCAAGCCGGAACAAGTGGACGCTACAGTCTCCCCGCCAAAAAAAGTTATCACCCCAAAAAAAAATGCCACCCTTCCCACCCCAAAAGAAAAGGTGGAAGCAAAAGCAAAGACAAGCCCTCCTCCCCCCATTATCCCCGCAACCAGTGTCGAGCCGGAATTACCTGAAATTTTACCGCTGCGCAAAAAAGCCAGAATTTGGCCATGGGCGATATTCGTACTGCTACTTATCGGAGCCGTCGGCATCTGGAATAATCAGTCGTTATGGCGACAGCATGCATGGGTAAGAGCTGCTGAAATTGAAGCGCAGCAGCTATGGCATCAATGGACAGGCTCTACGATGAGGGATGTGCAGACAGATGGCTTGTGGGAAATAAAACACGCATCCATGCATATCGAGTGGATCGAGCGTTTAGACGGCAGCAAAGTACTGGTGATCAGCGGCACGCTGAAAAACATGTTACCCATTCGTATGCCACCACCGACATTACGTGTGGGTTACACCGATGAATCGGGGGCCAATCCACTGCCTGTAGATCTGACGCTGGCTATGACTGAGCCTCCGGCCATGCTAACAATACAACGTACACCGTTTATTTCGCCCCCCGTCGACACGACGCCGATTCGGGCACAAGGGCAGCGAGACTTTTTACTGGTCCTTGAGGCGGTTCCTGAACATGCAGCTCACCTTGTTGTAACAACGCAAAAAAAGAGTCAACCCTGATCAAAAGTCATGGAAGTATCATCACGCCGTCAGCAGTACGCTTGCCTGAGCCGCCATACCTTCTTCCCGACCTGTAAAGCCGAGCTTTTCTGTTGTCGTGGCTTTGATATTGATGCGCTCAAACGACACACCCATCAAATCAGCCAGTGATTGGCGCATCGATTGAATATACGGAGCCAGCTTTGGTTTCTGAGCAATCACCGTCGCATCCACGTTGACAATATGCCAACCGGCAGCGTGAACATCCCGCATCACTGCGACAAGCAATTTGCCGCTGGCAATACCTTTGTAAGCCGGATCATTATCGGGAAAATGATGACCGATATCGCCCATAGCTGCCGCCCCCAACAAGGCATCGCAGATGGCGTGAATCAATACATCCGCATCAGAATGTCCGGCCAGCCCGAGCTCCGAAGGAATCCGTACTCCCCCGAGCATCAAAGCTCTGTCTCTGGCAAAAGCATGGACATCAAAGCCCTGCCCGATTCGTAAATTCATGCCCATGGATTCATCCTCACGTTGACCTGTTAATCGTTGCTCCAGCCAGTGCATATCATGCTGCGTGGTAATCTTACGATTATTGACATCACCCTGACTGATCATGACCGGAAAACCTGCCGCCTCCAGCAACGAAGCATCATCGGTGTGTTCTGCCAAACGATCGGCCTCTCGCCTGACCGCCTCGATAAACCAATCTCGTCTGGCAACCTGCGGCGTTTGCACGGCACGCAACGTTCCCCGATTCAACGTGCTTACAACCTGCCCGTTGTCCGCCACTTGTTTAATAGTATCGACCACAGCCAGTCCCGGCACTGCAGCCCCGTGAGCTTCCGCCTGATCCAGCACGTCTTTGAGCAATGCGGCTGAAGGTGTCGCCCGGGCTGCATCATGTACCGCCACAAGTTCAAATGATTCCGGCACAGCTTGCAATCCACGCATCATGGATTCTGACCGCTCCTTGCCACCGGTAATCGGCGCTATCAACTCAAAAGGAAATACTTGTCCGGCCACGATGTCGCGAAATCGCTCATCATGCGGAGCCAGTACCGGTAATACCGCTTGTATTCTGGGCTCGACCGACAGGCTGCGCAGTGTGTGCAGAATCAATGCCTCACCCGCCACATCCAGATATTGCTTGGGAATATCGCTGCCGAAACGTTTACCGCTCCCGGCAGCGAGTAATAACACGATTGTTTTCATATCCCAAGTGTGTCGATTCAAACTTACCGGTCAATACTGTCCACTGTTTTAATAGGCACATGTAACATTCAGCATCAATTTGCATTGCACATCGACGGTGCTTGGGATAGAAATCAACCCATGAATTCGATGATGATTTTCCTGCTTTCCGGCATACTCTGTCTGGCTGGAGCGACTTTAGTCTGGCGCCAGATCTATCATGGCAAACACCACGCACATCAAAGCACTACCAATTGGCTGATTGCTATTCAAACGCTGGCCACATTATTAAATACACTCGGCGTTTTTATGCTGAGTCCAGTCACCGAGACCGGCATTCATTTTTCCATTGCAGAATCCGCCGCAACAGCCACTTTACTGGTACAAATCATGTTTCTGGTCGGACTGATTCGTCATGGCATTCAGGGACTCGGGCTTTTCCTGCTTCCTGTCATTGCTATTCCCTTGTTGCTTATGCCCTGGATCCCTGATGATGGCATGGGTCAGGGCATCACCACGACGTCTTTCCTCGAAACCGGACACCTGCTTATTTCCATGCTTGCCTATGCCGTGCTTACCATGGCAACTTTTTACGCCATCATGCATCTGATCCTTGATCAGGCTTTAAAACGCAAGCGCATGCATCCGATGATGCAGGCCATGCCTTCGCTGTTTGAACTGGAAGCATTAATTTTCACTCTTTTGCTCTGGTCTGTTATTCTCATTGGCATCAGCATCCTCAGTGGTCTGATCTGGCAATGGGTGGACTTTTCCGCCTTTGCGATTTTGAACCACAAAGCTCTATTATCATTCTTCACCTTCTTTCTCCTTGCCTGGGTAGCCTGGCAGCACAAGAAAGCAGTTTGGCACGGTACACTTGGCAGCAAAATCATTGTCGCATCTTATATTTTGCTACTTCTGGCATATTTTGGAGTAAGACTCATTCATTCCTGGATGCAATAAAGCGAGCTTAACAACACATGAACGAAGCATTCATTCCAATGCCCCTCGCAGTAATATTATTGCTTATATTACTGCTGCTTTCGGCATTTTTCTCCGGTTCTGAAACCGCACTGACACGTGCCCGTAAAACACGCCTGCGTATTCTGAAAAATGAAGGCAATGAAGGTGCACACCATGCAGAAACCCTGCTGCAAACACCTGAAACACTTTTGACCGCTATTCTTCTGGGTAATAATCTGGTTAATTTTGCTGCTTCCAGCATCACCAGTGTCATTTTTTTACTCGCTTTTGGCGAAGCAGGCATTGTCTATGCCACGCTATTCATGACAATTGTAGTTGTCGTATTTTCCGAAGTCCTGCCTAAAACCATTGCTGTAGCTTATGCCGAACCCATCGCCTGCAAAATCGCTCGTCCCCTGCAATGGATTATTCGCATCCTGAATCCTATTATCATACTCGTTCTGGGATTCATCGGCATAATAAAAAAACTACTCAAAATTGCTCCGCATCAGGAAAAATCATTTACACATCAGGAACTGGCCACGATGGTCGGACTCAGTGCCGAAACAGGTGGACTGGACAGCGCCCGTGAGCAAATGCTGGCTAACAGCCTTCGATTACATGAAGTGCCTGTTAAATCGTTGATGACACACAGAAAAAACATGGTGATGCTTGATGCCATGCAAAGTGTGACGCTCGCCAAGCAGGAATCCCTGCAAAAACCGCATTCCCGTTACCCCGTTTACCAGCATGATCAGGATGATATTCTGGGCGTATTACACATCCGCGACCTGATCAGTATGGACGATTCAGATCAACCTCTGGGGCAAATGCTGCAATCGCAACGACCTTCTTATGTGCCTGCCAATCGAAATGCACTATCTCAGTTGTTCGATTTCCAAAAAAGCCGTCAGCACATGGCTATCGTCGTCGATGAGTTTGGTGATCTGGAGGGATTGATCACGCTTGAAGATATCCTGGAAGATATTGTTGGTGAAATTGTCGATGAGCATGATGCTCCTGAAAACAGTGAGACATGGAAACAAGCCGATGGCTCTATCATCGTCAGTGGCACAGCTAATCTTCATGATCTCAACCAACTGCTTGGGTCCGATATGCCGGAAGATAAAGCCACCACCATTGGTGGTTTGATTGTCCATACACTCGGCTTTCAGCCTGAATTTAAATTATCGATTCCAATGGATGATTTGCGCGTTGAGATTCTTCAAATTCAGCACGAGCGTATTACCCGTGTTCGCATACACGAGGCCGCACCAGAGTAAAGAGCCCACCCTCGAACTATTTTCTTACTGCCAGCAAACGTAATTTAAGCGCCTGCAAATCTGACCATGCCTTTTGTTTCTGGCCGGGTGATCGAAGCAGAAAAGCCGGATGGTATACGACATAAACCGGGATCCCGTGATAATCATGCCATTGTTCACGTAACTGCCCCAGCGGAGCATCTGTCTTCAGCACGGCTTGAGCCGCCACACGGCCGAGCAAACAAATCACTTTTGGAGCAATCAGACGTACCTGCTGGTCAAACCAGTGTGCGCAGGCTTCAACTTCTTCTGCTAACGGATCGCGATTGTTCGGAGGTCTGCATTTGACTATATTCATGACGTAAATTTGGGAGCGCTCAAGCTCTATAGCCTGCAACATTCGATCCAGAAGATTTCCGACTGTGCCTACAAATGGTTTACCCTGCTCATCTTCATGCAGAACAGGAGCCTCTCCGATCAACAACAACTCTGCATCGGGTTTACCAACACCGAAAACAGTTTGAGTTCGCCCCTGAGACAACACACATCGGGTACAAGCAGAAACATCTCTTTCTAATTTACTCAGCGTGCTGGTATTGGATGGTTCAGGAAACCTGATATGACTTTCGTCCTGCTTACTGATTGATTGCTGCATACTATTGCCCTGTTCGGTTTGCCCGGCATCAAAACAGGAAATCGGCGTATGAACGCCGATTTCCTTTAAATACACCTGAGTAAATGTTGAGCGATCTGTCAAAGCAGCAATTATTTCAACAGCAAATCAACATAGGCAACAGAACCGAGGTAAACAGGAACGCGCTGATGCAAAGCTTCCGGGTTGATATCCAGTACAGCGATATCCTTGCTCATCGCCTTACCACCTGCCTGCTCCATCAAAAAGCCCATAGGAATGGCTTCGTACAGCAAACGCAATTTACCCGTCGTATTCTTACTATCGGCCGGATACAGGAAAATACCGCCTTTTAACAACGTACGATGCATATCAGCCACCATGGAGCCAACATAGCGCATACCAAGCTTACTTTCTTTCTTCATGCCATCGAGCTTGTCTCCCATCTGATCCAACCAGTCTTCCGAATTGGATTCATTGACGGAATAATAACCACCGCTGGCGGGAATCCGCATATCCGGATGGCTTAATTCAAAACGCGCTGAAGCCGGATTGAATGAATAACCATGAACACCTTCACCAACCGAACACACCAGCATCGTTGATGGGCCGTATAAGACATAACCGGCTGCAATGACTTCCTGACCGGACTGTAAAGTATCTGAAACATGTGGTTGATCAGTAATGCAGGTTTTACGTTTAACCACAGAAAAGATAGTTCCGACAGGGCCATCGATATCCAGATTGGAAGATCCGTCCAGCGGGTCTACCAGCACTACATAGTTAGCATGTGAATACTCTTCGATCACCAACAATTCTTCCTGCTCTTCTGAGCCCACGGCACAAACAAAGCCGGTAGCGCGCATTTCATCGAGAAAGATTTCATCAGACAAAATATCCAGCTTCTGCTGTTGCTCACCCTGTACATTTTCAGCACCGGCCGCACCCAGAGCACCATGAAATACAGCCCCGCGCAGCAAAGCGGAGATTTCAATTGCAGCTCTGCCAACGCCTTGAATAATCGGCATCATTGCCGATCCATTACTTCCCTGTTTAGCAATACTGTTTAATGTGATAGGCATAGAACCCTCCCCTTTTAAGAATGACGGCATCATAGCAAACAAAGGCAATACTTACAAAAAAAAGCTGCACAAAATGATCGCTACCGAGCAATGATGCTGAATATCAAAAGCGGTCAATGTTTCTTATCTCACTTATTGTGTATGGCAGTGTGACTTGATGACTTCCCCTTGAAGGGCATGATGTCTAGATTCAATGGGGCGAGAAAAACAATACCCGGAGGTCTCATTGCCAAAACGAGATTACCTGATATGCCCCCTACCCTGACGAAAGGAGCTGCCCGATTTCATTGGCTGTTTTTTTGTTTTATGGCGATTTCAATTGGCATGGCCGGAAATGTTGGTTTCACCCCACAATTCCTCGCTTTTATTGCTTCGAAATTTGGCGATGATGCGAAAGAGCGCGTGATTCAATGGCAAACGCTTATTGAGGAGAACAGTGGCCATAGCGAATGGCAATCGATCAATACCGTCAACACATTCTTCAACCAGCTTCGTTTTATTTCAGATGACGCGCACTGGGGCCAAACCGATTATTGGGCAACTCCGGTGGAATTTCTTTCGACCAACGGAGGCGATTGCGAAGATTTTTCCATTGCAAAATATTTTACACTTTTAGAACTGGACGTGCCCGATGAACGCATGCGTATCACTTACGTCAAAGCACTTAAACTCAATCAGGCGCACATGGTACTGGCTTATTACGAGACCCCCACCAGTGAACCTCTGATTCTCGACAATCTCGTCCCCGGCATTTTACCTGCATCGCTGCGAGACGACCTGCTTCCAATCTATAGCTTTAATGGTGGAAGTTTGTGGATGTCCAAAGAAAAAGGTCAGGGCCGCATGATCGAGGGCGGCTCAAATCGTATTAAGCTCTGGCGCGATCTGAAAGTTCGCATGAAACAGGAAAGAGAGCTTGGATATAGCCATACAGCTAAAACAATCACTGAATAGGATGAAAACATGACCTTTTCGAAACAACTCTACACTTTAATTTTACTCACCTCACTACTGATGGCCGGGGGCACGCTCTATATCAGCATCGAAAACACTCGCTCCTACCTGACATTACAACTGGCCGCCCAGACACAAAACACGGCAGATTCTCTTGGGCTTTCACTCGTGCCATACATGAAAAACAAAGATATCGCCGCCATGGATACGATGGTGAATGCCGTATTCGACAGCGGTTACTATAAATCACTGACGCTTAAGACAATGTCAGGATCCATCCTGATTGCTCGCGAAAATACCAGCCGAGTTGAAAATGTCCCGGAGTGGTTCACCCGTTCACTGAGGCTTCCAACGACGGAAGCAGAATCAGTTATTACCACGGGATGGATTCAGGCCGGAAAATTAACCCTCTCTGCTCACCCCGGCTTTGCTTACAAAAAACTATGGGATGCAAGCAAAGAAGTAATCTGGTGGTCACTAATGGTCTTCATCCTCACCTTAATACTGTCCTTCCTGCTGCTTAGAGAAATTCTCAAGCCACTCAGCGCCGTTGAGCAACAGGCTCTTGATATTTGTAATCGGGAGTTTCCCATTGTCCGGGAGATACCCAAAACACGAGAACTGAATCGCGTTGTACTGGCGATGAACAAGATGTCATCAAAGATGGAATCGATAACAACAGAGTTGACCCGACGCGCTGAACGCATCCATAAACAAACGGATTACGATGAACTCACAGGCCTGCTTAATAGCAACAGATTCTCAAGCGCGCTGGAGTCAGCCATCCGGAACGTTGAGCAGGCAGGCAGCGGTTATATCGCCATGATCAGATTACATCACTTTGATAATTATAATAAGCAGCATGGTCACCTTGCCGGTGACAAGCTGCTTGGAGAAATTGCCAAACTGTTAAAAGAGAGCTGCGTGAAGCTGCCGTCGGCCAATGCCGCAAGAATTTCAGGTGTCGATTTCGCCATGATTTTTCCCTTAGCCACCAGCGATACTGTCACTTTATTCGCCGAATCACTCTCTGCTAAATTAGCCTTATTGAACCTAAAGCCGACGAGCATCAGCATCGGCATTGCACCATTCAACGAACAAAGCAACGTTGAAGAAGCCATCAAAGATGCAGACGTTGCCGTGACTTCAGCTCAGTATCAAGGCATTCCCAACTTCCACATTCTTCCATCTGGCAACATTGCCATAGAGCAACTCGACTGGGAAAAATTGACTCGTGAGCTGCTTGAGCATGAACAAATCGAACTGTGGTCACAACCGATAATGACTCCGGAAAGCAGACTCATCTATAGTGAAGTACTTATGCGAATTAGAGACACATTCGGCACCAATATGTCTTCTGCAACATTTGCCGCCATAGCAGAACGCATGGGGCTTCATATCGAGCTGGACAAATATGTGATCAGTCACGTTATCAACATCATCGAACAACTTGGAACTTCTGCAACCCCCATGGCAGTCAATATCTCAGCAGGAAGCATCAGAGAGAGCAATTTCACGCTCTGGCTCCAGCAGCAGATGAAGGCTCATCAGCAAGCCTCAGCAATGCTTCTATTTGAGATCACGGAATACGCAGCAATGCAAAACATCGAGAACACCGGATATCTGATTGATCTTGCACATCAGTATCACGGACGCATTGTAATTGAGCATTATGGTACCCGCCCCGAATTCTTCCAAACCTTACGACAACTCAAAGCCGATTACGTCAAACTCGATAGCAGTTATGTCAAAGACATTACCGAAAACAACGAAAGGCGCTCCTTTTTGCAAACCATTATTGATATTGCGAACAGCCTCGATATGGGTGTTATTATTGAACATATCGAAACAGCAGATGATGTTCAAAATTTCGAAGCGCTTGGTATAAAAGCCATGCAGGGTTTCTACTTCGGTAAACCATCACCTATCAAGTAAATATGAAATATAGATTTTCTATTGAAGAAAATACCTCTTTGGAGTATATTAACTTTGAGTTCTTCTCTTGCGTAGAGAAGCTCATGCGAGGAGTACGTATGAAAACAGTCCTATTCATCATGGCGGTTTTTGGTTTCATTTTTAACGGATTCATTATTAACGGATTTGCTGCTGGAGCTATAAGCCCTCCCGTTGAAAAGAGTTGCATCAACATCGAGCAATCTCTGAATATGCAGATGCCTGAGTTGGATATTCTTGAAGCACTGCTCACTGAAACGTGTGGAATGGCTTTAGATGAAGCTGTCGATGCCATCATTGCTGCAGGGGGAAACTTCCAGAGAACACTCGCAGCCGCACTGATCATCAATCCTGATTTTACATATACTGATCCTACTGCAGGCCTTAATGCTACGCTAGCGGGACCACAACAAAGCATCAACGTTAAGAGTGTAATTACCACCACAACAAGCCCTGGTGGCGGCGCGAGCCCTTCATAAAAAGTTTTTCGAGCAGCAAGTTGCTGAAAACTGTTTTTTTCCTGCAATCAACGTCTGCGGTGAGCCATGTTCGACCATAAAACGATGACACATCCCTATTTAACCATGCTTTATTTGGGACTGATCTGCTGGATACCTATACCTTTTGGCAGCAATCGAGCGTGGGCCTGGTCACTGATGGAGATTTGGATATTCGTGATTGCCATAAGCATCATGATACTTTCATTTCAAAGAAACATTCCCCTGCTAACTGGTCTACTGTTGAAAAACGCCAAACCTCTACTTCTATTGTTTGTGGGTTTCCTCGTCTGGACAGCAGTACAGCTGATTCCTTTGCCTATCTCATGGCTCGAATTCGTCTCCCCCTACGCCGCCTCTATCGCAACCGTGTCTGGAAATACATTTTCTACGATCTCTATTGACCCTGATACAACTGCCAAGTCACTTCTCAAAAGTCTGGCTTTAGTAACTTTTCTGTTTCTGATGTTTATTCTAATCGATAGTCACATGAAAATTCGCTGGCTTGCTTATACAATTCTTGTCTCGGGTCTGTTTCAGGCCACTTATGGTTCTTACATGGTATTATCCGGCGTTGAATACACTTTCTTTCTTGAGAAAGAAGCGTACTTAGGCATGGCAACGGGCACATTCATCAATAGAAATCATCTTGCCGGTTACCTTGAAATGGTACTTGCCATAGGAATCGGATTGTTGATTTCAAACCTCAGTGACAATCAATCCCTAGGCTGGCGTGAGCGAATTCGGCATTTAATCAACACCATACTCAGCCCCAAGGCATTTATTCGCCTGACGCTGATCATGATATGTATTGGTCTTATTTTGACAAAATCACGAATGGGCAATACAGCTTTTTTTATAAGCATCTTAACTACAGGTATCATATTTTTGATTACGGCACGCCATGCGACACGCTCAACGAGCATTTTCCTGAGTAGCATCATTGTACTTGATATACTGTTAATAGGCTCATGGGTCGGTATTGACAAAGTTGTTCAACGCATCGAGAGCACAAGCTTTATTGAAGAGCACCGTGATGAAGTGATACGTGATACACTTACTATGATAAAGGATCAACCACTTACCGGCATTGGAAGCGGTAACTATTTTACGGCATTCTCCAATTATCGACAGCAGGATATTTGGGATAATTATTACCATGCACACAATGACTATCTTGAATTTTCAAGTGAGTCAGGACTGATTGGTTTTTTACTTCTGGCAACTGCGGTGCTTTACAGTCTGCTCGCAGCTTTTCAGGCCATGTCTAAGAGACATTCTCCATTACTGTTAGGCATGGCCTTTGCATGCATGATGGGCATCCTATCCATTCTGATCCACTCCAGCGTTGATTTTAATCTGCAAATCCCGGCCAATGCCGCAATGTTTATTCTTTTAATGGGCCTTGCCATTATAACTGCCTCAGCACCTCATCCTTACATAAACAGGTGACCATTTAACTATTACAGAGCCGGTCCCGCTCAGGAGAAGGTAAAACCAGACAAAAATAGGGTGCCATCCCATAGTGGACAATGATTTTAACAAAATCGCCTTTCCATGGACTTTTCAGACCCACCCGGATGACCAGCAATACTTTTTTTCGCATCGGCACAGTCATTTGTCGCCAGTTTGCAACAGCAAGCTCAGTAATAGTTAATTGGACAGCAGGCACGCTGGCTCCAAACTCAATAGCACGCAGCATGGACTGATAGAAAGACTCGTCATGGATTCCCATTCGATGCTCAATTAAAGCCAGGTTTGCCCAAGCCAAGCCCCAGGAGGGGCGCAACCGAACGGCATCATGAAAATAAGAGCGTGATATTTCCAACAAAGGCTTTTCCTGACTTTCATGCTCAATCATATGGATGGCTGTATACTCATAAAATCGCCCCATATCATTTCGATAATCGGCATTGTTCTCATCCAGCTTGATTGACCAGCGAAGTGCTTCATGAGCCAGCTTCCAGGTTCTGACTTCAGGCGTATTTGTCGATTTTAGCCAACTTTCAAAATGCCACATTGTAAAAGCATGCCCGACCGAGGCCACACCCCATGTTCCGGCATAAAACACAGCGAATATCATGAGCGCAATGAGAGCTATAATCCCCAATCGATGAGAGGCGAAGCCGGGTTTAATGTGTGTATCAGCCATCAAATCAACTTCAGGCAATTACAAATACATAGCTGTTTACTTTTCGGCTGTTGCCACATATTCCCGGTTGCATACGCATCCTCTCCTGTAGCAAACACCTGACCACACCAGTGATTTATCCATTGAGCAAAGGCTGTCGTTAATAGCAAGGTAGAGATAGCAATAGAAACTCGCTTCATGCCCGGCTTTGCAACAGCTTTACCCATTCTCTTCATAGGTAGGGCCATAGCCATACCTCTCATAGTATCCACCATAGCCATGCTTGGTAGAATTTTTCATATCCACCATATTGAGCACAACTCCGATAATCGGCACATTAACTTCATTCAATCGTTTCAAACAACGAATTGCCATGTGCTCTGATGTCGAATCCGAATGAATGACATAAACAACACCGGATACATATTGAGAAAGTACCAGTGCATCACTGACATACTGTACTGGCGTTGAATCAATGATAATTCGATCATATTCCTCCTTGAAGGAATCCAGAACCGTTGCAAAACGTTTCGATGAAAGTAATTCGAGTGGATTAGGAGGAATCGTCCCTGCATGGATGATATCAATGCCAAATTCTTCATTGTGCTGGATTACGCTATGATGTTCCGCCGTGCCAGCAACCAGTTCGGAGAGTCCGTCATCAGTCAAATCGAGACCAATTTGCTTCTTAATCACAGGCCTTCGCATATCCGCATCGATGAGCAATACTTTTTCCATTTTCCCCATTGCAATAGCCAGATTAGCCGCAACCGTAGATTTCCCTTCGCCTGGCAACGAGGATGTCACCAAAATAACTTTATGCGGATTATCAATAGCCGAGAGCATGATTCCCGTCCGAATCGTCCTGATAGCTTCACTGAAAAAAGGATTATCTCCACTTACTAAATTTTTCAACACTTCTTCTCTGGTGATATCCTTGTTCTTAAATTTCACCTGAGGTAATAGTCCCAGTAAAGGCAAGCCCAGTTTAGACTCAACTTGTTCAACTGATCGAATTGTAGAATCAAGCATCTCTTGCAAAAAGACCAACCCGACACCAAAGACAAGTGTCAAAACGAATGACACAATCACGATCAATTTCTTTTTCGGTTTAATCGGATTCGTTGGAGCAATAGCTTCATCAATGATACGTGCGGTTGCAGTTCGTAATGTGCCGGATTCTTCCGTTTCTTTTACCCGGCTCAGATATGTTTCGTAAAGCTCTCTGGTAGATGTGACTTCATGCTGTAATTCTTTGAGTTTTATATCCGTGCGTCCCAGCGAACGAATGGCATTTTTTCCCGACTGCATCTCACGTTCAGCTTGCGCCAGCTCGGTTTTAGCAGCAATCAGCTTGGGATGTTTCGCGCCATAGCGCTGGCTCAATTCATTTACTTTTGCCTTAGCAGCCATTGCCCTGTTGGTCTGCTCGGTTAATTCCTGTGATGTTAGAGCATTTACACCCTGATCGAGATTTACCAGCCCTTCCGCTTCGATAAATGACTGGAGCTTATTTTCTGCCACAGTAAGTTTTTCTTTAAGCGAAGTTGTTCGCTCCCGCATCCATGATGAGGCTTGGCGGGCCATTTCCATACGGGCATCCAGTGTCTCCTGAATATACATGCGAGCGAGAGTATTGGTGAGAATCGCAGACATCTCAGCCGTGCTCCATCGCACTGACAGTTCAATAAGCTTGGATTGAGGCACTTCATAAATAGTAAGATTACTTCTCACCGCATCAATTAACGCTTGTTTCGACTCAAGTTGAATACCTTTGTCCTGATCCACGCGATTGAACAGAGCATCAATCCACGATGTATCCCCATATTTATCGGTAAGCTCCGTGTTGGCTTCTTGCTCAATCTGAAGCTCTTCAACCAGAGCATTGAGAATTTTCCGCGATCTGATGATTTCTTTCTGCGTATTTACATATGCCGACCCGCGTGAATCAACATAAAACAAATCGGCCAGAGAGATGTTTTGAGCCTGCTCAGGCTCAAGCAACAATACCGCCGTAGATTCATACACCGGCTTCATTGAAAAGACCACAACGGTAGACAATATTGCGACTGCCAAAGCCAGCGTAATTATGTGCCAAATTCTTCCACGCATGAGTTGCAGGAAATACATCGGGCTCAATTGACTTTGCTCAGCATTCAGTTGCAATGATCACTCCTTACCTTTATCAATAAAAAAATCTCAGAAAAAGCTCTGTTTAACACGAATAGAATCACCTGACTCAATTTTTGTACTCATCACATCATCTTCAACAGCACGCTCAGTCCCATCTTTTGAAATAATGTCTATTTTTCGCTCTGAGGCTCGTTCTGTAAGCCCGCCGGCCAGAGAAATCGCTTCACGCATCGTCAAGCCCGGACGACAAGGGTAACCATCGGGCTTATTCACTTCTCCCGAGATATAAAAAATACTCTTACCCACCGTGATCGAATCCCCGGGGCCAATGGGTGCATCCACGCCCACATTGACTGAAGAACGACCCGCTGGCTTTTCATAAACCACATAGAAGCTCTGCCTTGTCGCATATTCCGTGAAACCACCAGCCAGTGACACAGCCTTTCGAATCGTCAAACCCGGCATAAAGGGATACCCACCTGGCTTTTTCACTTCACCTTCAATAAAAAAAGGTCTGTGCTCAACAATTGAAACATTAACCTGTGGCGATTTAATATAACCATCCTGCAAGCCTCGGGTCAGTCTGCTTTCAAGCTCATAAACGGAAACCCCCTCTACATGCACCCTACCCAGAAATGGATAGTTAATAACACCGGTTGCATCCAAACGAACCTGCATATTCAGCTCATCTTCACCAAATACATGTATAAGAATCGTATCACCGGAAGCAAGTCGGTATTCCTGTTCGGCCGCATCTATCCGATCAGCTGAAAACAGCATCACACTCAAAACCAATACAGCAAGAGTTCGCAATAAAATCATCTGGCCTCCGTGCCCATTGTTTTCATACAACCATCGGGTAACAAAGTATCATGGATGAATATCAACACAAGGAAACCCCTATATATTGTTTAGCAGAAATCATAGCCGTTTCTCAAGCGAAATCTTAGTCATATTCTGTCTGTAGCTTGAATTGAACACATTGGATGTCCGTTCCGAGTAACTGTAAGCGGCGACAATATCGAGTCCGGGTCTAAAGCTATAGTTTATACTTATACCAGCGCTCAAATCTTTATCTTTTCTCAACAATCCGATAAAAGCATCGTGCTGATACTGTAATTCAGCCAAATGACTCAGGCGTGCCAGCCAATAGTGCTTCCAGGTAAACGCAATATTCTGGCTCTTGATAAAAATACCTCCACTGCCATCAATCTCTTTTGCTGCATAACCAGTATTCAGCTTCCAAACCGAATACGTCAGGGGTGCCCACTCCGCTGATGCATCCCAACTGAAATATTGTGATATGGGATAATAACTTGCCTTAAACCTTTTACGTTGCCAACCAAGCTTTATTGTTGCTGAAGTTATGCTCGATGGCTTCCATGCTACCCCCGTAAAGAATGTAAGTTCATTACTGTCCAGCGTCGATTGAGCCCATCTGTAATCAAGCACTTTATCTTTCAACTCGAATAAAGCCGCAGTTCTCGCTCCTAAACGGTAGTAGAAGGCCGCGCCGAATTCAAACGTATCGAGATCACGGCCCAGCGTAAGGCTTCGGTGATTATCATAACGCCTTAAAGCATATCCGCCTTGCATAACAATACGCCCAGTCGCATGATCACCGCCATAGGTGAATTTCAAATTAGCAGCATTCTCATTCCACAAATCCGGGGTTGTAAAGCCAGTAGAAAGCCCTGTATATGTTGTCCCTCTGGCATCATGGCTTTTTTTGTATGACATAGCAGTTTCAAGTTTTGCCCTGTGTGTAAACTCCCTATGAGAGCCAAAATTAATTAAATGATCCGAATATGAATCTCCCTTACTGTCTCTGTATATCCCTCGTTCAAAAGCATAATTCAAGTTCATATAATTGACTTCACCACCGGCAACAACGTCAAGTGAAGGTTTTGCTACGGTAATATAAGAATAGATAGGCATTGATTCAGCAAAAGTTATGTTCGAGTCATTTATACCCGTAAGCTCAAAGGCCGGTTTAAACTGTAAGCCGCCCAAATAAAAGCCTTCACCTGATGCATAAGCACTGGCTGAAAACAAGGAGAGCGTTACTGCCGCAGCGAGCATTATCTTTAGCATTTCATACCATATTAAACACTATCATCTATGCTCGCGGCTTGATTCATCTCGTTCCCATACGGCGTAACCGCTCGACACTGAGATGATTTTTGCCCTGAGACGAGCCATAAGATTGATACACAAATACACAAGCACCTCAGGCCATGTTTGCCATGCACGAAGAACACCAGACATCGCTTGCGAATATTTTTTACCATCATTGCCAAAAAGTTCCGGAAATTTCCGTCTTAACTCATACTCACCCAGCCTGCTTCGAGTCTTGATTTTAATCAGCCCTGAAACATGAGAGGGCGCGGTCACGATAGAAAATACGCCATCGACTGCTCCTCGCTCTTCAGGTGAAAACTGGAGTCGCACATAACCATCGTCAGCAATAACATCTGGAAATTGCCCGAATCTGCCTCTTCCCTGTTCAGACAGCGCATAAACGCCAACGCCTATCATACCATCACGACAATATGGCAGTTGTGACCAAATGTTATAGTACGCCCTGACCAACAATGAGGAGTGCGACAAATCCATCTGCATGCCTGGCGAAACTGCCAGCAACTTTCCCTCTGCCAGGATTCCTGCCAGCGCAAAAATATCCGTATGAGACAGGCGAATATCCGCATCCATATAGATACGGGGAAATCCATGCACTCTGGAATCTCCGATATTAAGGGCATTGGTTTTGGATGGTTTCTCCACCTCAATGCAAGCGATGCGATCACTAAGCCTGCGAACCACATCCGCAGTGCTGTCAGTACAAGCATTACAAATCACAACGACTTCAAACTCCCCGGACTCAATACCCGGCAACAAACCGGACAGCGTCGATTGAATGACCCGGGCTTCATTGTGGGCCGGAATGACGATGGAGATCAAACGGATCTTCCCTCGATAAAATCCCTGATCGTCGTGATCAGCGCAGCTGAAGCGTAAGGCCCGACACCATCACTTGCAGAAAGTGTATTTAAATTCTGCAGGACAGCCAGCAGCTCCGTTTCATCCATCGCCACATGAATACCCCGTGTTTCCCTGAAGCGGCCAGCCGTGGCAAGCTGATGGTCATTCCTGTGTTCGTTAAGCGCTGCTTGTCTGGGCAAAATAACAATAGGTTTCTGAAGCTGCAATGCCGTCAGGATCGACCCCATACCGGCATGGGCAATGATGGCTCTCGCCTGGTCCATATATGCTGTAAATTCATCCGGGGTCAAAAACTGCTGATATTTCAAATGTAAGGGCTTCAACCCGGATGGCCCGATCTGAGCCACCACCTCCTCATCGGATGTAGCAGCCCATTCATCAACAGCCTGAATCATACGATCAAAGCTCAATTGAGTTCCGACAGTCACAAAAATCAAAGCACACGCCCCTTAAAAACCGGACCATCAGCCCTTTCAAGCTCCGGCCACTGGGTCAGCCACAGATCGGCATACGGACCTGCCAGCTCTCCCGACATGGATACCTCTTCGGCATTGGCAATACTGTCGAGCCAAAGCGTTCTGGCACAAAAAAATTTAGCCAGACGAACAGCAAAAACACCCGGAGCCGCGCCGGTAGTGATCACAACATCAGGCCGAACCCGAATAAACACCGTGAGCAGTTGCAGCAGCATGACAAGCAAGCCAATTTTATCCCAACGGGAAGCATCTCGCACAACAAAACAGCGCGCACCGCCCAGAGCCTCCTGATATCCATCTATCGTGGTCACGTAACTGACCTGATGCCCTTCAAATGCGGGCCGAAGCCGAAGCAGTTGAATGAAATGCCCGCCACCGGAAGCCACAGCAATAATCTTTTTAGTCGGTGCCATGTTTATTCGCTGATTAACGCATTGTGAATAAACAGGTAGTTATCTTTTTCAACATGTATGAATTGAAACCCCAAGTCTTTTAGCGAGCGAATGACTTTCAACACCCTGAGCAGAGAAACAGGAGAATCGAGTTCCACGCACAGAATTGAAACTTTGATTCTTTCTTCAATAAGATTTTGAATAACATTTCTCCATGCTCCCTCAATATCGAGTTTTAGCAAATCTATATGACTATGCCCAAGCTCAGACATGATAGTCGACAGCTTTTTACATTGTGCGGTGAAATAGTCGTTTGTGCCATGAAGATCAAATGCAGAATGTGAAGTCTGTTCCTTATTGGCGGGCGAATAGAATCGGAGTTCGGTATTTTCATCCCATACACCCACAGGAAAAAAATGCAGCTTTTCACTGTTATATTCTGAGGACTTCATATATTCGATTGCCCGAGGGGTTGGATCAAAAGAAAAAACTCTGGCACCAAACTCTGAAACAAGGCAAAAATCAAAAGATGCATCCGCCCCGACACCTACACAATAACAAATCGAATCGGCTTTCATAAGCAACGTTGGAACATGCCACCCGCCATAATCTGTACCTAGCCTGACCAAATCTATATCTGATTTTATTGGCGGTGATATCAATGGTAACAGAAGATGAATAAGCTCTTTATCCAATTTTCGGCGCACTCTCCAAAGCAGCGCTCCGAAGCGACGAAAAACTTTTATCACAATATTTTCTTGAGACACTGTTAACTCCAATAATTCATTTTTTAGCCATCTTTCCCGGTAACGTTACCCTTGCCATTCGCGCCTTCTCCGCCAAATATTTCGCCATGTAGACAGATCTTGACATTTCCCGAAACGAACGATGAAGAGCACATAACCAACAAACAGTCTTCGAAAACTCCAAACCGTCAGCATGCTGACCATAAACCAGGAAGTTATACCCCCCCAGTGTTTTTTATAAAGGCGCGATTTAGCTTGAAACTGACGAACGGTTTGATCCTCTCGAATAGTATCTGACCGGCCCCCATAATGAATGATCGTTGCCACTGGAGTAACCATAGGGCTGGCACCCATAGCGCGGGAGCGAAGACATAAATCAACCTCCTCTCCATACATGAAAAACGCCGCATCGAATCCAGCCAAACGCTCCCACAAATCACGATCAATCATGAAAAAACAACCTGAAACAATATCTACATGCCTGATGCTGTCGCGTTTCCAGGTTGCCATGGATTCAGAATCACACCAACTTGCATTAAGAAACAATCGGGAAATTCCTGTTGCACGACAAAAAACGCTCCATGGGGTTGGCTTCCCCCAGCAGGAACCGGGGTTTAAAGTTCCATCTTCAAAGACAGTACGGCCTCCCCATATATTGCAATCAGGATTTTCCTCTGCAAAAGCAAATAAATGATCGATAGCTCGATCAAGAACAATCGTATCTGGATTAAGAAGCAGAAGACGCCTTCCCTGAGCTTCCTTTACCCCTAAATTATTGCCACCGGCAAAGCCCAGATTTTCATCCAGCGCCAGCAAATGTACCTGAGGAAAGTTTTCAAGAATGGCCTCTTCCGATTTGTCGGTTGAGTTGTTATCCACAACGATCACTTCGAATTCAACTTCTTTGGTTTCCGCATACAACGAACGAAGACAGTCGACGGTTAATTCCCGAGTGTTATAACTAACAATAATAATACTCAGATCTACCATCAGTGAAGTATATCCCGAAGTATTCGGGCGATATGTACCCGGAAGTTATATCCATCCATATCGATGATGTTTTCTTTAGGGGCTGAAGAAAGGATTGAAGAGATATAAGAAAATGTCGAACCCTTAGGATATACCAGCCAATGACAATATGAGAGCAGATACATATCGACAAGGGCCTCCACGCCATTCTCAAAGGCATTTGGACATGTGCTATTCTGGTGCATGGGTACCCCGCTATCCGGATACCACTTATCAGTTGAAATAACCTTTGGAAAACCGGCTTGAAAGCGGGATAGTACCGACTGATTATCCGTAGCTACAAATATGGTGACATCATCATTGTTTTTACACAATCTCTTTACCCTATCCAGATAACGATCAACATTTGCGGACCTATCACTATGTCGCACATGTACCCCGATTACATTACCAGAGAAATTCTCATTTCTAAATGCATCGATACGCGCTTTAATTTCTGGTCTTAGTACCATGTAATGAGTCAGCAGATGCCGAAGAATATCATCCACCCTCGCATCCCGCCCAAGTTCAAACTGCTTGCTCAAAGCTGATTGTAAATCCTGAATCCGATGCGTATATGACCATAAAACAATAATATCTTCCGGATAATCCAAACGCCTGAGGTTGGCAGAATATTTGCGATGAATGCGAAAACTACTGTGTTTATCAGGATCATAAGCATGCACCATGCGACTAACAGACCAGTCTAAATGACCTTGCCAAATCTTTGGAAATACTCCTCCATCACTCGGAAGGTTGCCACTCACCTCAACTAAAGGCGTATTAAAATAAGATAAAAACACATTCTCGCCATGCTTTGAGTATGCCTGATCAGTCCAGTCAATCACCACCTGTCGCCTGGAAAGCAAACCATAAGCAATTCCTGTGACAGCACATAGCATTCGGTTGCCCATCCCGCCCTTTGCCTTAACAAGTAAGATCTGATTACTTTTCATTTTCAATGGCCCGCTCCTTTTCAAGGGTTGAAGCAATCAAAGCAAGCATCAGAGTTAAGGAGAATAAAATTTGCCCATAAGCTGATATGGAGAAGAAGGTTACTGTGAATGAAAACAGTGTTGCTCCAAATGCCCAAACAACTGCAAACTTTACATTCTTTTCATCAAACTTATCGACAACCTCATGGACAGCACGAAATGCAACCACAAGCAGAGCAACAAAAAGCAACATCGACGCCAGTCCTCCCTGAGCACCTTGCCATATATATTCATTTGTAATATCCCAGAGTCCCCATCCCCAATATGCCGTGCTTGGAGTGCCAAACATCCACCAGTCACTAAAATGTTCAATTGCCATATCAATCAAGTAATAGCGCTGCCAACCTGTAGAGGATGACAGAATATTCACTTTCGCCAAAAGACTCCATACAGGCCCATTCATCACCAGATGCAAAAAAATCAAAATTGGCACCAAGCTTATAAGGATTACTTTAATCGCGCCTCTAAAGCAAACAAACAGCACCCCAATCAATGCCATCATGATAGCCATCAAGCCCGTACTGGTCGCAGTCGTCACCACTGTGATTGAAATGAACAAGATACTTAAATTGGCTACAAACTTGCTTCCCATGTATCGATAAGCAAAACATATCGGAATTAAAGTACCCCAAAATACACCTGCTGTAATCGGATGATTAAAGGCTCCCTGACAGCGCAGCATACCATCCCGGGCATATGTCCTTTCCGGAACACCTCCGAGAATCGAAAACAGATTATGCCCGGTTTTCCATTCGTATAAAAAAAACAGTGCGACCGGAAAGCTTATTAGCACCAGGCTGCGAACAACATAATACACATCATCCCAACTTCTAAACAGAGCTCGAAACAATAAATATAAGCCCAGAGAATCAAGCGCGTTACCCAATTTATAGATGAAAACACTAACGCTAAGTTGCCCCATCGTAAAAAAAACAACCGAAGCCATTGCCAGAGCCATTGAGATATAATCAAGGTTATTGAATTTTACACTGGAGTACTCTCCACGAATAAGAACACGCATTAGGCCAGCCAACACAAGTATTCTCAAAAAACTGAAGTCTATACCTGCCAAAACAAGCCTCTGGGCGATTGGAACAAAACATACAAACGCAATAATACTAAAAATAGCTTTTTTCCTGTTCGCAAAAAGTACAAACAACACGGCAATAAATAACAACGACAACCCCAGCATTGAGACCGAGGTTACCCCGTATTCAGTTAGATTTGTTCCAATCAAAGTTCATTCATCTCTATAACATTTCTTCACAGCAATGACCCATTGGGAAGCAAAAAAACCTTCAAAAATGCCCCCTGCAATAACATTCAAATACCGATCTCTTCGACGGTTTATGACCGGAGAAATACTATCCGGTTGCAGCCCGGCTCCTTCAACCAGAAGCAAGGCCGTTTTTTTCGTGAAAAAGCGAAGGTGTGTTGCATCAAGAATTCCTGAATCCAGATACTTCCAGTCACCTCGAAACAACAGGGGAAAAACAACTGAATAGTGCCTCACATTCGGCAATGATATAATAATATAAGCATTTGGTTTGAGCAGCGTAGATAACCTTTTCAATTGTAACCATGGGTCCTTCAAATGTTCAAGCACATCACCACACAATATATAATCAAATGATGCCTTGCTTATAAACGGCTCATCCAGTGGTAATTGCTCCAAATCGCCGAAAATCACATGATCCAGTCGAGACTCAGCATTTCTTGCCGCCTCAGAGATCAACTCGATGCCTACCACCTCCGATGCCCGGCCTGACTGCTTGAGTAGAAATCCGGTGGCTCCTTCAGCACAACCCACATCAAGAACTCGATTGCTGCCAATGGGTATTTTTTGAACCAAATCATGTCTTACATGTTGATAGTATGTTTCATCCATTACCTTATCCATTTACGCACCTGCCAAACATTTGAAGCCTGTCTTCAACAGATGGAGAGAGAATCTTATCCTTAGCTGTCAGTAGGGGCCCTGTGTAACGAGCCAATACTTGAGTCGAATCATGTATTAGTCTGCACAACATTATTCTCATCCGTTGCTCTTTGTTAATCTGGAAAGAATATTCATCAATTTAATTCTATCCTCCGGAAAGATTCCCCATTTCAGGGCTGCAAAAATAATCATGCCGTTCAAGATAAATAGTACAATTACTTTCAGCAAAACTGCGCTTACAAGCGTAACAGAAAGCAATATTGCAATAGCCACCAAAACTTTCAGAAATATTTTAAAAGCATCTTTATTTACATCAGGAAGAATCTCGGAAGCAATGAATAAGAAAGCAAGGGTATCAACGAACACTCTCAGGGACCAAACAAATGCCGCGCCTTCGATACCATAATACTCCAATGCATACCAAAGCGCCGCCAAATAAAATGGAAGTTCGACCAAATAGAGCTTCGCTGGCAAGTCAGGGCGCCCCGCACTTTGCACCATTATTGCAGGGACTCTGGCCAAACAGTTTAAAAATACTCCAATGGATAGCCATACGACCACATCCGAACTTTTCTCGGCAAATTCCACCCCCAACCATAAATCCATCCCTTCATAGGCGAATAAATTAATGACTATGAAACAGGGCAGCATCGAGTAAAAAATCAGGTTGATCGTCCGATTAAAATATAGCGCCGCCCTTTTTTTATCTGAAATAAGCATGGTAGAAAATGCCGGGAATAACACGCCTATCAAACCCATTGGAACCAACCATAGCTTAGTTACCATCTCATATGGCGCTGCATAATATGCAACGGCTGCCATTGTAAGTAAGGAGCCGATCAGAAAGCGATCCAGATACACCATTAAAGGCCCGATTATATTGCCCAGGGTCATCCATCCGCCGAAGCTTAATAAAGGCTTGATCATGGCCTTATCAATAAAGACCGTTGCCATAAGCTCTGGTACAGTTTTTATACAGTAATAATAATAAGCATATGCGCCAACCACGCGGCCCAAAAGCAGCACGATAACAATGACATCGAGAGAAACCGAAAATGGCAAGACAGCCAATGGACCTAAAAAAGTTAGAAGCCCGAGAGGGACACGAATAATATTAATAATGGCAAATTTCTGATATGCCTCCAAAACGCCTCGAAAACCTGTAGTGGCAATCACAAACGGAATTGAAGCAGCCAGAATATAAAAAGTATTCAGCGACTCCGGTTGAAGCGAATCAGGAATATTTAACCAGCGAAACGCCATCTGTTCTGACAATAATGCGACCACCATCGAACCAATCAAACCGGCGCAACCCATCAGCGCCAGCCCTGTCCAGATAAGGATGGGAATTGAACTATGATCATCACCGCCAAGTTTTTCCGCCACCAGTTTGGTGAGAGCCCGACCCAGACCAAAATCAAAAATACTGAAATACCCGATCACCATCCAGGCAATCGTCAACACACCAAAACGCTCAGTACCAAGACCATGGATGAGAAATGGCATGGCAAACAAACCCATGATAAGCGGTAAAATAATTCCGAGTGTATTCCAGATAGTGTTTCTGGCTAACAGGGAGGCGCGAGTAATCTCGGTTCTGACATCAGCATTACTCTTGCCTGTTGGTTTTTCAGTCATTGCCGAACAAGTCGCGAGTATAAACTTTATACTGAACATCCCGGATATCATCCGTCATGCGATTGGCGAGAATCACATCAGCTTCATCTTTGAATGCCCTCAAATCGTTGACAACTCGCGAATGAAAAAATTGTTCTTCATTCAAAACAGGTTCGTAAACAATGATCTCAATTCCTCTGGCTTTGATCCGCTTCATAATACCCTGAATGCTGGATGCCCTGAAATTATCCGAGCCGGTCTTCATGATCAGGCGATAGACTCCAACAACCCCTGGATTTTTCCTGATAATACTTTCTGCAATAAAATCTTTCCGCGTTGCATTGGACTCGACGATGGCGCGCATCAGGTTCTGAGGCACATCCTGATAATTGGCCAGTAATTGTTTGGTATCCTTAGGCAGACAATATCCTCCATAGCCGAAAGAAGGATTGTTATAGTGTCCACCAATTCTCGGGTCCAGGCAAACACCTTCGATAATCTGTTTTGTATCCAAACCACGCGTAAGCGCATATGTATCCAGTTCGTTAAAATATGCCACCCGCATTGCAAGATAAGTGTTGGCAAACAACTTGATGGCTTCGGCTTCGGAGGAATCGGTAAACAGAACCTGAATATCTTGTTTGAGAGCCCCTTGCTGCAGCAGTTTAGCAAATGCTTCGGCACGCTCGGAGCGTTCCCCGATGATGATACGTGACGGATAAAGATTATCATGCAAAGCACGCCCTTCGCGCAAAAACTCGGGTGAAAAAATAATATGATCAGTGCCAAAGCGGGCTTTAACCATTGCGGTGTATCCCACAGGCACAGTGGACTTGATCACCATGACTGCATCGGAATTAATCGCCAACACATCCCCTATCACTGCCTCGATTGAGCTGGTATTGAAATAGTTGGTTTCCGGATCGTAATCGGTCGGCGTGGCAATGACGATGAAATCCGCATCCGCATAAGCCTCCTGCTTATTCATCGTAGCATTCAGATTCAGTGATTTGTTTTGAAGGAAATCTTCAATTTCCGCATCAATAATCGGAGATTGCCGACGATTGAGCATCGCCACCTTCTCTTCAATAATATCTAACGCCGTAACCTGATTATGCTGGGCGAGCAGTACTGAAATGGACAGACCGACATACCCGGTTCCGGCAACTGCTATTTTAATCGCAGGCTCCTTAATCTTTTGCATCATGTATATTCCTTACCCACTCTAATAAACTTCTGAGCTTATATTCAAAGTGCAGCGAACTTCCCGGGATTGAGGACTTCTTATATTCACATTCAGAACATTCAGGATCTAGCCAAATCAATATTGAACAGGTGAGACCCCTGTCTTCCCAGCGTTGTATCATCGCTCCTGCATCCATGGCAATTTTCCTGGAGCAACACTTTCAACAATCAGGTATCCGATACCAGCATGCCTGTATCGACCTCTGTCAAAATCAGGATTCGCCTCTGCCATCGTCAATTCCAGTGCATCCGTAGCCGCCCCTTTACCACCGGGATGCTGATAGTTGCAAAAAATGTACATAAAGCCATTAAGGTTCTCGACAACCTGCAGGCCACCAATTTCCGCACCCGCTGGTACGGATAACAGACGCACCAGCTTACCTGAATCGATATGCCAGGCCCAAAGATAGTTATTCACATGCTTGCCAGTATCCTCACCGATAAAAAGGTAACGGCTGGATGGTGAAAAGCTGAGATTGTCAGGATTCGCTATCGCATTGACATCAGCCGTATTGCCCCATTTGTCCGCAACAGCTCGATCAACACCAGTAAGTGCCGGGATCGAATGCATTGAACCAGCCACCCATTGACTGCCTATCTGATCACCAAACTGATCTTCCGGCCTTTTAGCATTGAGTGCTACTTCATAGACAGCACCAGAGACAATTTCGTCCAATCTGATATTGCCATGATCATTCGCCATCCCGGCCACAACATTCGACATGGCCAGATATATTTTCTTATCTGCCAGATTAAATGCCATCCCTTCCGGTTTTGAAAATTCAGTTGTAGCACCGATATAAGCGGCATAACGCCTGCTTTCAAGAAATGCGGCAGCTGTTTCCATACCCGGCTTCAAGCGCAGATATTCACGCTTATGCCCATCACCGGTGCGAACCGTAACAAAGCCAATCGCCGGCACCGGCGCTGTATCAAAGATATCGAGAAAGGATATACCATCCTCGACGATTTTATTTATTTCAGCGTCAGTCGCATGCCCGAGTCTGATCCACTGCAAATCAGCACGGCCCGCAGCTGAACCGGAAGTCTGGTCCCATCGGACTGCATAGAGAGTATTGGCGGAGAGATCACCGGCTTTATCCGCAATAGCCATAAAAAAACCTGCGAAATCTCTGTCGTCGCTCATGTAAAATGTTCTTTGATCCGGCATCACAAGAATTTTCTCATGTGAGAAGCGTCCCAGACTATAATGCCGAACCCCACCTTCTAACTGGCCTTTTCCGCCGAGCCGGGCTTCAATCATCTGACCATAACGATATGGCACGGATGTCGTGACTGGATATTCATTGAGATAGTGTTGCATAAATGGAATGGCATCCAATTGCGCTTTTCCACCGGGTCTTCCCATCGCCCATAACCGTGCATCCGGCTCAAACTCCTCATCACTGAGCACCGTACCCCAGGCGGTTGCTGTAGCCAGACATGGTGTCCAGATTCCACCGGTCTCACGGTATTGGTGTTTATCAAAAGCGCTCACTTTCAAATTTCCATCCCGCTGCTGTTGAAGCGACGTAATAGCGGAGAACATCGGATAATTCCGGAAAAGGCTTTTTCCTGTAGAATCCTTTGAAACATACTCAAAGTGGGACATCAGATAAATCTGGCCCTGTTCATCCATAATCAGGGTGTTTCCATCCGGCACATCAGAAACGATTTCTTTACCGGCTTTATCCTTCAAAGGGTTACCATCTGCACCAATCAACCCGCCAAAAAACTGCCCGGCAAATAACCCCGATGGAACAATGTCATCCGTATAATAAAGATGCTGATAACGCAGTGAATATTCAGATATTTTACCGGCAGCATCAGTAAGCTTGATCCGCGAACTGGTGTAAGGATACGTTCGCTCGCCAGCTGTCATCTGTGATGGCGTATCAGTAAAAGCAATTGAACTGCCTGCCTCCGCTACTGCCAGAGGCAGCAAGCTAAACAATATAAGTAGAATTGTTTGCTGCATATTCATTGCATAGTCCCCTGAGATAACGATACCTTAGCCACAACCGGATAATGATCCGATTCACCGGCATCGTCGACAACATAAGCCTCATGTACTGCAAAGTGATGGCTGACAAAAATGTGATCGATACGCATGAATGGTATGAGAAACCCGACTCTGCGGGCAGGAGACGGGAAGGTGAAACCAAAACCAAACCCGGCACGCTCGAACGCATTGTCGAGATGGCGGGCCATCCTGACATAAGGGTAATTGACAATGGTTGCATTAAAATCTCCTGCCACGATCAAGGGGCCGGATTCAGAGGCACATTGCTGTGCCAGTTGATTGACCATTGTGTACTGAGCCGTTGTGTCACCCATCGACTTTTTCAGGTGCACGTTCCTGGCATGCACCACCCCCTCGGGTAATGCAATGCTCACAGCCAGTGTGGTGTCTGCCTTAAGCACTTCAGAGACCAGCGGAAAACGGCTTATTACCAATCCCAGATATTGATGGCTTATCCAAAAAAAATTTTGACCGTAAGTTGCAGTTATCAACGCCAATAAGCGCGTCGACTCAGCTTCAGATATTTCCTGCACAAACAAAATGTCCGGATGCTCATTATTCACCACGCGAGCAACAGCATCTATATCATGGTTGCGGCCCATCTTGCTATAAGTCATCACCTTATAAATATTCTGAGCTGGAAGCATTTCAATGCTCTGCGAGAAAAACCTGGGCATAAAAGGGAAAAACATCAGAGCAGCCAGTGCAATCAACACAGCTGCCAAGCGCCATTTTCTGACGATAGCGACAACAGCCGAAAAGATGAGAAGAAAAATGGAAACCCATGGCAACAAATAACTGATCCATCGAACCAGAAAAAAACGTTCGCCAGTAAACACAAAAAATCCAAGCCACAGCAACACTGCCGCAACCAAAGCCCAGCCAAAGGCTCCGATAATCATCGACAATCTATTGTTGATCAACAAAGAACCCTGTGAAAAAAAATCCTAATAGGCATCTTTAGAAATGAGGATAGAGAATGTTTTGATGAGGATCGTGATGTCGAGCCAAATCGACCAGTTATTGATATAAGTCATATCATACTCCACTCTTTTCCTCATCTTAGCGATGGTATCCGTTTCTCCCCTGCAACCATTAATTTGCGCCAGCCCGGTCATACCGGGAAGAATACGATGACGTGACATATAGGCCTCGATCTTTCCGGCAAAATATTCATTGTGCTCCTTGGCATGAGGGCGCGGACCAACGAGCGACATCTCACCTTTAAGCACATTAATTAATTGTGGCAGCTCATCAATACTGGTTCTGCGAATAAATCGCCCGATACGGGTCACGCGACTATCATTTTTCCTGGCCTGCGTCACCGTACCTTCTTTTTCCTCATGTACTACCATACTTCGAAATTTCAGTACCTTGATAATTTTCCCGTCAAGCCCATGCCGTTCCTGCCGATACAGGATGGGGCCCGGGGAAGAGAGTTTGATGGCTACGGCCACTGCCAGCATGATCGGAAAGCACAAAATCAACGTAATAAAAGCCAGTGATTTATCCATCAGCATTTTACTGATGCGTGCCCCCCCGACTATCGGACTTTCAGAGAGGAAATAGAGCGGTACCCCTGCCACTTCTCTTACACTCGGGCTAACTGTGTGCAAGCCATAAAAATCCGGAGCCCACACCACATCAACATTGAGATCAACAAGATCAAGTTGCAGGTCACGAATCTGGTGAGCATTCCTCATAGGCAGAGCAAAATAAACCCTCCGAGCCTTATGTTTTTCAACCACAGAGCGTAAATCAGCGATACTACCCAATTTAGGTAAATCTTTTTCATACCAGCTCAGCTCAGCGTCATCACTGACTACACCGACAATCTTGTGATACATCCAGGGATTATGATTGATATGCGTAGCAAGGTGCCCCCCCAATTCACTGTTACCAACCAGAATCGAAGGAATTTTTTCATGACTGATATACTGCGTTTTAACCATATCTATCACAATATGTGCGCCAATCTGGGCGGCCATAGCCAGGAAATACCAGGCTACAATGACCGGGCGGGAATAGTCCTCCGATACTTTTGTCACAAAAGCCAGTACAACCAGCATCATCAACACCTTACTCCAGGCCCAGGTCAGGCTCATTGCCATACTGGTTTTGCCTGAATGTCGGCGATATACGCCCGAATTAAAATAACCCAACCACATAAAAATCGGTACGATGGCTGCCAGGTAGTTGTAAATGGAAGTATCGAAAATATGCCGAATTTCCACACACAAAAAGAGCGCCCCTTCGACAATGGCTATATCTAACAATAATTGCAGCTTGATTGAAACCTTACCGGATGACTGAAGTTTATTCCGGAAATGAATTGGATGATGTGCCCCATCAGAAGATTTTTTTGACTCACTTTTCATTTACACTGCCCCCACCATTGGAAAACATGACATACTTTAAACAGCTTGGCATCCACCAAAAATAGAAAGTTTTTATATCTGAGCTTTTAATCGTAAACATCGATCAATGCAGTCGCCAGAGCCGGCCCGCCGTAGTACTGATGTGCATCCACTCCCCAGCAGAAGTTTCCTTCCAGAAGCCTGACTCCGGATGGCGTCATCGCGATATCCCAGCCAATGCTGGAAAGATCAGAAAAACTGGCATGCGCCCTGGTGGCAATATCCACAGCATCCTTCCAGAAGCGCAATTCTTTCCCGCCGGCCTTGCGGATAAGATTTGCATACTCTGCATCAGATTCATCACCTTCCCGAAGGATTCGCCCCGAACTCACATCCACATCCAGGAACAAGCAAGAATCAGGTTCATCTAAAGACGGAACTTCCAGCCTTGCAAAGATTGCGCCTGATTTTCCTCTGATAACACCTGTAACAAGGCGCAGAACGACCAGCTTTTGACCATACAGGGCAGTAATTTCAGGGTGATTTTGCAGTAAGGGTTGCACCAGATAATCATACTGCTGAATCTGGTTGTTCATAAATGCCAGAATTTTCTCGTTACTTTCAGTGCTACCCTTTCCGATTAACGCATATTTTCCAGACACCTCATCAAAAGAGAGTATATAAGCTCCCTTGGCCTGGCTTCCACAATTGGGTTTAAGAAAACATGAACTGCCAGAGAATAATCTCTCAGCTACCACTGGCTCACCTTTACACAGAAAGTCAAAGGTCTCTACCGATGCAATACTAAGACTTGCCATCATCTCAGAAAATGCCTTTTTATCTCTCATGTAATGCAGTGTCCGCTCACTCACGCCTAGCGAATGAACCAGATGCCATTGAGCTGATTCATGCGGGTAAATATATTCCAACCACTGTTCTCGTGGCCTGCAAAACAGGGTAAACTCATAATAAGCGTATGCAGGAATAGCATGCAGTAATGCAAGTCCGACCAAATCAAGACATTGCCTTCGTGCAGATACGCCAAACTTCGAAGTTACACCACCACTATGATCTCTCATACAGGTGTAAATCTGTTTCCAGCTAAAAAAAAACATCCAGGTGATAGCGCTATATAAAACAATCACTACCCAGCTCCATCTGGACAATTTCGGCCATGCCCCCAGAAATACTCTGCGATGCAGTCGAATAGCCTTGCTCTGTCCGGGAAGAAGAAAACGCCAACTCACAAGCGTGTGTGGCTCCGGGTAGCATAACACCTGCTGGCAAAGCTTTTGCCAGAAACCGGCAATATGGGTTTCAGCCAATTCCGCTTTCTGCATCTAGCACAACCCTATGTTTGACATGCTGAATGGTAGTTTCCCGGTGTGCGATGATGATGATGGTCAATTTACCATCCATATGTTGCAGTGCCTGCTGGATTTTCTTCTCGTTTTTCCGGTCAAGCGAACTTGTTGCCTCATCCAGAATCAACAGCTGTGGTCGTGAAAGAAGTGCTCTGGCCAGAGCCAATCTCTGGCGCTCACCGCCTGACAAGCGAACACCCCGATCTCCAATGGTTGTATCCAGCCCGTTGGGAAGCCTTCTCACAAACCGGGCCGCTTCAGCTAACGCCAATACTTCCCACAACTCATTTTCATCCGCCTGCGGTCTAACCCAGCTCAAGTTAGCTCGCACACTGTCGTGAAACAGAAATACTTCCTGAGTGATGTATGCGACACCGTGTCGCCATGCCAGACGCTGCTCGCCCTCCAGCAATATTGAGTCACAAAAAATCTTTCCTGAATCGGGTATCAGCAAGCCCGCAATCAAGTCGGCCAGTGTAGATTTCCCTGCCCCGGATTCACCTATCAATGCCACCGTTGAGTTTTTCCTGATCGTCAAAGAAAAATGATCGATCACCTGTCTGTTGCCACTTTTATAGCGAAACGACACATCTTGCATGACAAGTTCATTTTCGATTCGAGGTGCTTTGGTATCGCGCCCAATCGCGGGCTCTCCTGCTGCTTCACATGCAGTTATCATCTGACGCACGTCTTCAAATGATGGCAACTGATGTAAAATATTCTGGTAACCGGATTGAAGGCTCGATATTTGCGGCAGTAAGCGGGAAAAAATCAGCAACAGCAATAGCAGCGTTGCCAGAGAGACCGATAGCCATTCAACAGCAAAATAAAAGAAAATTGAAAATGACACCACTGCCCCGATCATATAAATCATCTGGGTACGTGCATTGATGCGACTCAACGTCACATACTGTTGCTCAAGTGAATTACTTACGCGTTCAAATTCATCAGCATATTGCTCTTCACTACCGTAGCTCTTGATCATCTTCAGGCTAGCAAGCTGCTCACTGACCATCTGAAAAATATCTTTATAGCCATCAAGCTCCGCTTCTCCCGAGTGAAGCACAGCTTTATGTAACGGCAGTAGAATCACCAGCAAAGCTGCTCCACAAATGATGGCAAGCAAGCTCATTTGCCATGACAGCATTAGCGAAATCAGCACATACACCGTAATCAGAACAAGCTGACTCATCAGATTAAGCATCAGGTAACTTGCATAGCCGATATCCTGAACCTGTGATGTCAGTCCATGGGCAATATCAGACATCTTATTACTGATAATAAACTGCCACTGACTATGCAGTAGCGCCCGATAGAGGCGGTTTCTGACATAACAAATAAAATCCTGCTGAACAGATGCGGTTAATACCGTCAGAAAATAATTCAGGCTGGCAACCAACGATACAATGACAATGTATGAGAAAAGTATCAGAGGCAACGTCAGCGTGACACCTATTTCAGAAAAAAAACGGGCAATAATACTGGCAAACTCTGAGCTGGCGCTTGCACCAAAGTCAAAGCCAACCAGATGCAACAAAGGGATCAGCATCAACAACCCCACACCGGCTGTCAGCCCTTTTAACATCATCAAAGAGAAAACAAACCCCAGTCGCCAAGGCGAAAAATGGAAGAACTCCAGAAAGGCAGTCCATAACGCAGCAAGTCGACTAGATTGCATGGAAATCGTGCCGTTTGGGACGGCTGGAATGTAATATTGCCGGGTCCACAAAAGTGGAAACGATAGTAAATCCCTCATGCCCATCATAACCGGTGATAATCGATGGCCCGACGCTGACCCATGCATGCGCAATCAACACATCACTTTCGCTTTTATGCGCTGCTTGATTTCCCGCTATTTTACCGACACCCAGATAAAGCACATAAGGAATGCCATAGTAAGCCAGTACACATCTTGCCATCATGGCCTGCACCAGACATTTCGATTGCCATGGTGTCTGCTTTGCTACCAGTTCTGTCATGCGACCAACCCACAAGGCCTGTTGCAACTGCGTAGTTGTCACGATAACTGTCAATTCAGCATTTTGATAATGCTGCCCGAACAAAGGCGTCAACCAGCGAAACGGCAATATCAGCATGGTAAATCTGGCGATACCGCTGAGACACAGAAGCAGGATAATCCAAAGCTTTTCCTTGTTTTTCAACATAAGAAATTTACCTAAAAGGCGTTTCATATCATGCCTTCAAAATAATATTGCGTTCAGCCATCTGTTCGAGAAAAGCAAGCACATCCTGTCTGCATATCGATTCCTCGACATCAAATCGTTTGCAGAGTCCGGAACAGATATCAGCAACACTGATTTCCTCATCCAGCATATTCCATATCTCAGAGCCAATCGCATCCATGCCGTAGTATTCTCCCCGTTCAATACTCATCATCACAATCTCACCATCCATGTCGGAAAAAACCATTTCCGGGTTTCGTTTAATCACTAAATCCATTGTTATTGTCATCATTGCCTCTTGAACAGGTTAAAATCGTTATGATACGCACTATAGAAAAAAAGTCTTTTTTCAATAGCTTATCATCTCATCATTGAATGTATGTCTGAATCATATCCGGTTCAGCACGTCATTTTATTTTTTTCTTGCAGGAGTTATGACATGAACAACAGCCTTGAATCAGTCACCGTTTTGCCCATCTCAGACCTGTCGAATTGATAACTCTTGCACTGGTTATAATCCGGCTTAATCGATGAAAGAAAACATCACGCTCTATCGGGCATTTGGCCTATTTATCAGTTCAGAACTCAAGCTTCCTCCGCTAGCTATGGCTGAGAATCAGCATACAGCGGCGGATGTCAGCATACGTATCGCTCAAATTAGCAAGAGAGGCCTGAATTGCCCACTCATAGATGGAGACTGGTATCAGGCATCTCCCATGCAGTTCTGGATGCAAGTCGATGGTATTGCCTCTTTTACTGTCACCAATGGCAGCAGCATTGTAATTGACCCCGAACCGGAAGCAGAGCCGCGAAGCATTCAACTCTATTTACTTGGTTCATGCATGGGTGCGCTCTTGCTCCAGAAAAAGTATCTTGTCATTCATGGGAACGCTATCCGTTTCAACAACCACTGCGTGATATTCGCAGGGCCATCCGGCGCGGGCAAATCAACACTTGCTGCGGCATTTCATCGCCGTGGTTACGATATTCTTGCCGATGATGTTTGTCCGGTAAATGGCGATGGGTACGTCATACCCAGCTTCCCTCAATTGAAACTGTGGCACGATGCCACTGAAAAGCTGAAGATTGACACCTCGGACTTAGAGAGAGTTCACCTTGATATCGAAAAATTTTCATTCCCTTTTCAACAAGCTTTTAACCAGCCTGTCCCGCTTGCTGCGATCTACGTTCTTTCCTCAAACAATCAAAACAGATTCAATATTGATATACTCAAGGGCATGAAAAGCTTTGATGCTTTACTACAAAACACCTACCGTCTGCTATTTCTTAAAGGACTAGGTTTGATGCCGACGCATTTTCAGCAGTGCTGCGAACTGGCCAGCCGTATTCATGTCGCTCGCATCAGTCGACCAGATCAGGATTTTCAACTGGATACACTGGTGGATGTTATTCTTGCTGACCTGTGGGAAAAGAACCTTGTTTTACCAAAACCAAAACCCTGATTTCAACGGCAAGCTGCCGATGGGTCGGGGGAATCCGGCATGATTTTTGGTGAAATGCACCGGGGATCAAGCCAGGGGTATGCTGACCAGCTCATTGCTCTGTCAGAAGATGGATGCATCACAAATATCTTTCCTGCTGATATTACAGCCCATTGGCGCAATGAGCAGGTTACACTGATTCAACATACATTATGGAACACTGTTGAATCGAAGTCTGATCACAACCCCACCACTGATGCAGATCCGCAACTGCTGATCACGGCCTGGGCACGAATCGACAACCGTGCTGAACTTGGGGCCAAGCTTGCAATCCATGCCTCAGACTCCTCTGTCCCTGACAGCAACTTCATCCTTCAGGCCTACAAAAAATGGGGAGAGAATTGTGTCGATCATCTGATTGGTGATTTTACATTTGTCATCTATGACCTGCGTGAGCAGAAGCTTTTCTGTGCGCGCGATCATATGGGCGTGCGCCCCTTCTATTATCATCTCTCGGAGGAGGGCTTTGTGTTCTCCTCCAGTGTCGCCCTGTTTCATCAGCTCGACGGCTTTGAACTAGAACCATCGCAGCAGTGGATAGCTGAATTTATAGTCGATCTCTCCATGAGCTTCGATACCACCCCCTATGCCAATATTATGAAACTGCCTCCAGCACACTGCCTGACTGTCAGCACTGACAGCAGTCAGCTCAGGCAATATTTCCACTTCTCGCCAGAGAGCACGCTTCATCTGGAAAATTCTCAGGGCTATGTCGATGCCTACAGAGAAGTACTGGAAGAATCCATTCGCTGCCGACTGCGCAGCGACTACCCGATTGGCACTGAACTCAGCGGGGGCATTGACTCGTCTACCATTGCTGCATTTGCCGCCCGCATGCTGTCAGATGCGCCTTCCCGGTTATATGCATTTGCCTTCTCCTGCTATGAAAAAGAGCATGAATATATTCAAGCGGTTAGCCATGTATGCCCTGAGATGGCAACGCACGAATTTCACGGCCCCATAGAAGTTCCTCACGCATCGTTACTCGACCACAGCCTGCAAGTTCTCGGTTACCCTGCCGAAGTTGAATTTTCTTACGAACAGGAGCCTTTTTATCGCAAAGCCGAAGATCTCGGCATTCGCAGCATACTTTCCGGTTTTGGCGGGGATGAATTTGTAACTACACAAGGAGGTCTGGCTCGCATAGAATTACTGGTTGCTAAAGAATTTAAACAGCTTTATCGGACCACTCAAGGGAATCCTATGGCCCGGCTGGCCCGGCTGCTCAAGCTGGCCTTGCACTGGCAACACATCAAAAACCGCAAATATGAACCCAACTATTTTGCGGCCTATATACATCATTGGCAGAATCAACCACTAAGATCTGAATGGGTCAAAAAATTTAATCTTCACCAACGCTATATCGACATCTCAACATTCGACTCCGGCTATAGCAACCTCAATCAATTTATTCTGGAAAAGTGCTGGACACCTTTTGTGACCACTCGCATGGAAAACTGCAGCATGATGGCCGCTTCCCGAAAACTTGAAGCAAGTTGGCCGCTGCTTGATGTTCGTCTGATTAATCTATTTCTCTCTATTCCTGCGTCAGAAAAGCATGCCAATGGAATATCCCGATTTCTGCATCGACGAGCTATCAATGGCATTGTGCCAGATAAGGTGACATGGAAAAAATCAAAGGATATGGGGAATTTTAACAAGCAGACGCCAATCATAGCGCCCGATACTCCCTTGCAAAACATACACCCTGACCTGTTGAAGATGATTGATATTGAAAAAGTACATACTCAGTTGAAGACAATATTGAGTCAAACCAGTGATCTGCAAAGTAATGATCTAATCGATTTTATTGAAATTGCAGGGCAACTAAAACACCTGAACCAATGGCTTCAAAAATCAACCGGATATTGTCATCATAAATGACAATTAACTACCCACTCTTTTATTCCTTTCCTTGCGGCGAACTCTTTTCTTCCCCGAAGCTGCTTCTGTAAATATATGATTCAGGATAATGAGCTTCGGCTTCTTCCACAGCAAACTTCCCGTTTGGTTTTCATGATGTTGATGTTTGTCGCCATTCATGGCCAGTCGCCCTCCTGATATGATGAGTCGGATTAGTCATCATATGTAACCTTAACCGGCATCATATTATATGCAACTACACCGACATGACAAACTCAACTACCAACTTTTTTGTTTTGCTCTTTAGTTCTTATCTTTTTTTTACCTGATCCCGCTTCCGTAAACATATGACTGAGAATAAAAAGTTCCGGCTTATTCCAAACCGAATCACCCGTCTGTTTATTAAGAAGTTGCAGTTTGTCGTCAAACATATCAAATGATCCTCCTGAAATTATTAGTCATAAATACCACCTTAACCTACCTTATATTACTTTCAATTATCGACATCAGGGCATCAGCAAAAACTCAACTGCCCACATTTTTATTTTGCTCATGAGTTCTCTGTTTCATTTTCCCTGAGCCCACTTCTGTAATACTATAACTAAGAATAGAAAGTCTAGGCTTCCTCCAACCCAAAACAGCATTTTCTGATTTTTGATGAAGCAAATACTTGTTACTATTCATGGTTACGTCATCCTCCATCAATGCATGCTAACTGCATTTAATTTCTATAATTATTATACCATCACATGCATTAATGTCCTAGGAGAATATCACTGGAATGAGTTTAATTTTTACCTTTTCTGCCAGCCCGGAATTCAAGCTATTGCTTGAACTAACGCATCCTGAACGCTTAACCAATGAGAGTAAGTTCATCTCTGAAATACACATTCCATCTGTTGACTGGAGTAAATTTCTGGACGCCGTCGAATGGCACCGCATGACACCGCAGGTTTATCAGCAACTTAAATTACTTAAAGGGGATATCCCCGAAGAATATTTCTCCCGCTTAAAATGCATGAACGATCATTGCCGCATGACATCACTTACCATGATATCCTGGCTGGCAAGACTGTCCCTACGCCTTGGTGATCAAAATATTGATTTTATTGTATTAAAGGGTGCTGGCCTGTCGCAGCACCTTTATAGCAAGAGCAGTTACCGGGAAGTTCGGGACATTGACATTCTGGTCGATGAAAAAAATATCAATGCCGCAGAACGGGTACTATTTGCCTCGGGCTTTATCAGAACCACACCGTATCCCGGCGCAACCCCCAGGCAACTGCGATATTTCAACAAGCACAAAAAAGATCGCGAATACTACCATCCTGATGACGGAACCATCGTGGAGCTGCACTGGCGACTCATCGAAGTGGACCATCCGTATAACCCGGTTATCCATGACCTTCTCAGCACAGAATACAGTATTACTCTTCAAGGAAAGAGTATACCTATCCCCACTGTTTCTCCCACAAACTTATGGCTTTATCTGAGCCTGCACGGCTCGCTTGCCGGTTGGTATCGTATGCGCTGGATCAATGATATCGCCTTACTGCTTTATTATGACCCTCCTGAAGATTGGGCTACCCTTTTCAGGCTAGCAGAACATCATGGCTGCAAACAAAGTGTCATCGAAGCCGTTGGTCTAGCCTGTTCACTTTATCACCTTCAAGTTCCTGCCCCCATTCGACTCAGCATCAGGCACAACAAAGGCATACAAAAAAGCATCTTATCTTCTGCCAACCAACTATTTTATAAGAAGAGCACATGTGGGAACATCATCACGTATTCCCGTCGAATCTTCTTTTGCTCCCCTATAAGCAGCCTGCTGAAACACTTGATAGGTCGGATTTTTATCTCAACGGGTGATTTTGAGAAATTCCATCTGCCAGATCGATTCTTTTTCGGCTATTATCTGCTACGCCCATTTTCTTTTTTATATCGCCGAATTCTATCAAAACAATCCCACCAAAAAAATTGACTGGTCCCCGAAAGATCTTCAGGGTCAAATGGCAATGAAAAACGCACTAAATAACGACCCCTTTCATACTGTTACCTTTCCAACAGAGCAAAACTCCTGATGATCTCTGAAAAAATCTCCCTTGAACTATCATCAATCTGTCAATCCTGCGGCATGTGCTGCGACGGCACATTATTTCATCAGGCCAATTTGGAAAATAAGCATGACAGGGCTCTGGCCGACTCACTTGAATTAGTCACCAAACAACAACATGATAAACTTGTCTTCCAGCTTCCCTGCCATCATTTCAACCGGCAATGTACAATCTATCAGCAGCCTCGCCCGGCAATATGCCAGGGCTATTTTTGTCAGCCATTAAAAATGGCAAAGCGACAAAAAATATCTCTGCATCAAGCACATGATACAATTTCCACAGCCATGAAACTTAAACATAAATTCGATGTTGCCCGCATTAACTTTCCTGAATTCGATAAAAAAACAGTTCTTGGAATTCGTGATGAATTGATATTCGATCACCTGCCGGAAGAACAACAGATAGCCATGCGTATCAAATATACCCCGCTACTATTGATTGGCATGAAGCTCTTTCCGTTAATCCAGGAAATCATCAGTACCTCAAAAAAATAACTATCATCACAACAAGACTTTTGTAAACACACCTACAGATTTCGTGAGACTGACTAATCCGGACTGAAATCAGGAAAAGAATCCAGAAAACAAAAAAGCCCGCAAACTTATGCTTGCGGGCTTTTTTTGTTGTGCATCCTAAGATGCTCGAGTGGCGGAGCGGACGGGACTCGAACCCGCGACCTCCGGCGTGACAGGCCGGCATTCTAACCAACTGAACTACCACTCCGTGGTGGGTGCTGCAGGGATCGAACCTGCGACCTACGGCTTGTAAGGCCGTTGCTCTCCCAGCTGAGCTAAGCACCCAAAAAAACAAGGGCCACGTGCCCTTGTTGTTGCGTTGCGAAAGATAATGAATTCTTCCGCAATTTCAAGCTTATTTTACAGCGTCTTTTAAAGCCTTGCCAGCTTTGAATTTTGGCGCTTTAGATGCTGCTACTTCAATGGTATCACCTGTTCTTGGATTACGTGCTGTACGAGCCGCACGCTCCGCAACTGAAAATGTACCAAAACCAACCAAGCTAACGGAACCGCCATTCTTTAATGTATCAGCTACACCGCCCAATACGGCATCTACAGCATCTGCCGCTGAGGCTTTGCTCAGACCAGCTTTCTCTGCAACGTGACTTACCAATTCTGCTTTATTCATTATTCCTCCCTGAAAGAATTTAAGGTGGGGGAACTATACGTAAGTAACCCCACTTACTGTCAACTTATTTTTTTTGTTAAACCCAGAAAAAATACCAAATTTTAATGCGTAATCGGTGCCGGCTTATCCAAATTCTTATCCAGATAAATATCTGCCGGTGCCTTAGACACAAATTCGGAAGGCATACTCATACCATCAGGCAAATGCGTCAAGGCATGACTTAATACTTCGTCCATATGTGATACAGAAACCACTTCTAGCTGCTCAAGAATTATCTTAGGAATATCCTTTAGATCTTTTTCATTTTGCTTTGGTATTAACACCTTGGTTAAACCACCACGATGTGCAGCCAGCATTTTTTCCTTCAAACCACCAATCGGCAAAGCCATACCGCGCAGGGTTATTTCACCAGTCATACAAACATTTTTCAGCACTGGAATGCCGGTCAATGCTGACACCATGGAAGTGGCCATAGCCAATCCCGCTGATGGGCCATCTTTAGGAATTGCACCTTCCGGCACATGCACATGGATATCAATGCGCTGGTGAAAATCCGGCTTAAGGCTTAACAACTCAGCCCTGGAGCGAACATAAGTCAGTGCTGCCTGAATGGATTCCTGCATCACATCACCCAATTGTCCAGTCACCATGAGTTTACCTTTACCCGGAACCAGTGCTGTTTCAATCTGAAGTAACTCTCCACCTACTTCTGTCCAAGCCAACCCTGTAACAACACCCACCTGATCCTCTTCTTCAGCCCGCCCAAATGAATACTGACGGACACCGAGATAGGACTCCAGCTCACCAGTCCCTATCGAAACAATATTCTTTTCACCTGACTGGATGCGTTTCTTGGCAATTTTACGACACAACTTGGCCAGCATTCGATCCAGAGATCTTACACCCGCTTCATGCGTGTAATAACGAATGATATCGAGCAAAGCCGCTTCATCCACGTTCATAGCGTTGGCAGGTAAGCCATGTTTCTTAAGTTGCTCCGGCAATAAATAACGCATGGCAATAGCTTTCTTTTCCTGCTCCATATAACCGGCCAGACGAATAATTTCCATTCGGTCAAGTAATGGCCCGGGAATATTCAGACTATTGGCAGTCGTAATAAACATCACTTCAGACAAGTCAAAGTCGACCTCTAAATAGTGATCGTTAAAGGTATGATTCTGCTCCGGATCGAGCACTTCAAGCAAAGCCGAAGAAGGGTCACCACGAAAGTCGGAGCCCATTTTATCAATCTCATCCAATAGAATCAGTGGATTTTTGACACCTGCTTTTTTCATCGACTGAATGACTTTACCGGGCATCGATCCGATATAGGTACGCCGATGACCACGAATTTCAGCCTCATCGCGTACGCCGCCCAGACTCATGCGGACAAACTTTCGACCCGTCGCTCGTGCAATCGAGCGACCGAGTGATGTTTTGCCCACTCCCGGAGGTCCCACAAGGCATAAAATCGGACCTTTCATCTTCCGTACAAGTTGCAATACAGCCAGATATTCGAGAATCCGCTCTTTTACTTTTTCAAGGCCATAGTGATCATCATCGAGTATTTTTTCAGCGGCATCGAGATCCCGCCGGACGCGCGCCCGCTTGTTCCACGGCAAGTCCAGCAACCAATCCAGATAATTTCGCACAACCGTAGCTTCTGCACTCATCGGCGGCATCATTTTCAAGCGTTTCAGCTCGCCCTCAGCTTTTTCTTTGGTTTCAGCTTCCAACCCTAGGGTTTCAATTCGCTCAGCCAGCATATCCAGCTCGCTCTGGGCATCATCTTCGCCCAGCTCCTTCTGAATAGCTTTCATCTGTTCAGACAGGTAGTACTCACGCTGACTCTTTTCCATTTGACGCTTCACACGCGTGCGAATTCGCTTGTCCACTTGCAGCAAATCCATCTCTTCTTCCATGTGAGCATAAAGCCGTTCAAGCCGATCAATGACACTCGGCATTTCAAGAAGACCCTGTTTATCTTCCAGCTTAAGGTTCAGATGAGAGGCAATCGTATCTGCCAGCTTATCGTACTCATCAACACCGGCAACTGACACCAGCACTTCAGGTGGGATTTTTTTATTCAGCTGAACATAGGCTTCAAACTGACGCTGTACCGTACGTGACACAGCCTCCAACTCTTTCGGATTATCTTCATGTTCGGGTAAAGCATCATATTTAGCTCGAATGCACGTTCCATCATCAAGCATATCGTGCACATTGATACGAGCCTGACCTTCGACCAGCACCTTGATTGTACCATCCGGCAACTTGAGCAGTTGCAAAATATTTCCAAGCGTTCCGATCGAATAAAGCTCATCCGTAGCAGGCTCATCACTTTCCGGGTCCTGCTGAGAAACAAGGATAATCTTCTTACCGGCTCGCATGACTTCTTCCAGAGCAGTCACACTTTTAGCACGCCCGACGAACAATGGTACAATCATATGTGGGAACACCACGATGTCGCGCAAAGGCAACACGGGTAACAGCGTATCAGAACCTGTTAAAGCACCTGTGTCTTTCTGACCATGTTCTGAATTCCATTCTTCTGCCACATTGACTCCTTCAGCCTTATTTTACGAATATTTCCGGGATACTCTTATGCCGCTTCGTCTTCGGACTGAAGAACCAGAACCGGCCTGGCATTGGTTTCCACAACATCTGCACCAATCACACACTTTTCAACATTTCCCATCGAGGGAATGTCATACATCACATCAAGCATCACCGACTCCATAATCGCACGCAGGCCGCGTGCGCCTGTTTTACGCTGGATCGCTTTGTCAGCAATAGCTTCCAGAGCATCTTCGGTAAAACTCAAGTCGACACCATCATACGACAATAGAGCCTGATACTGCTTCACCAGTGCATTTTTCGGCTTCACCAGAATTTCAAGCAATGCATCTTTTTCCAGCGGTGAAAGTGTTGCCACAGCGGGCAAGCGTCCGATAAGTTCCGGAATCAAGCCATATTTCATCAAGTCTTCCGGCTCAACCTGTTTCAATATTTCGCCGATATCCTGCTCGTTTTCAACCTTCACATTGGCAGAAAAGCCAATTGAACGCTTCTTACCACGAGCCTCAATCAATTTTTCCAGACCGGAGAATGCACCACCGAGAATAAACAGGACGTTAGTCGTATCAACCTGCAAAAATTCCTGCTGCGGATGCTTACGCCCACCCTGCGGCGGAACACTTGCCACAGTTCCTTCAACCAGCTTTAACAGTGCCTGCTGAACACCTTCACCGGAGACATCGCGGGTAATCGATGGAGAATCAGCCTTACGCGAAAGCTTGTCGACCTCGTCAATATACACAATGCCGCGCTGAGCCCGCTCAACATCGTAATCAGCCGCCTGCAACAGCTTTAGAATGATATTCTCGACATCTTCACCAACATATCCGGCTTCGGTCAGGGTTGTTGCATCAGCCATCACAAAAGGGACATCAAAAATTTTCGCTAACGTCTGAGCCAGCAGTGTTTTACCACATCCTGTCGGACCGAGCAGCAAAACATTACTCTTGGAAATTTCAACATCACTTTTCTGATTGTGATCAATCCGCTTGTAATGGTTGTATACAGCCACCGAAAGCAAGCGTTTCGGCGCTTCCTGCCCGATCACATACTGATCAAGAAATTCCTTGATTTCAGAGGGCTTGGGTAACCCCTTCTTATCTTTGGATTTTTGTGTACTGTCCTGTCCGTTAAGTTCTTCCACAATAATTTCATTGCACAACTCGATACACTCGTTGCAAATGAAAACACTCGGTCCGGCAATGAGCTTCTTAACATCATGCTGGCTCTTACCACAAAAGGAACAGTACAGGGTTGATTCACCGCCACCTTGTTTTGCCATTTTCTACCTCCGCCATATCCGCGCCCCGATGGGGGAAACGCTGCACATGGAGTTCAAGTTAACTGTCCTTATTGATACTGCTTTCTGAACCTTCAATCTCAGCGCGCGAGTTTAACACACGGTCGATTAAACCATAATTACAAGCCTCACTGGCCGAAAGAAAATAATCACGCTCAACATCTTCTGAGACTTTCTCAAGTGTTTGCCCTGTATGGTGAGCCAACAATGCATTCAGATGATCTTTAAGTTTAATAATTTCACGGGCATGAATCTCAATATCTGTGGCCTGGCCCTGAAATCCACCCAATGGCTGATGAATCATAATCCGCGCATTGGGCAGTGCAAAACGCTTACCCGGCGCTCCGGCAGCCAGCAAATGGGCCCCCATACTCGCTGCTTGCCCAACACAAAGCGTCGAAACATCACAACGAATATATTGCATGGTATCATAAATGGCCATACCGGCCGTTACCAGCCCACCCGGACTGTTGATATACATATAAATATCTTTATCCGGCCCTTCTGCTTCCAGAAACAATAATTGTGCCGTTATCAGGTTAGCCATGTGATCATCAACAGGGCCACTCATAAACACAATACGTTCTTTGAGCAAACGCGAAAAGATATCATACGAACGTTCGCCTCTAGCCGTTTGCTCTACCACCATTGGGATCAGATTCATGCTTGAACTCCTAAGAATTATCGCGTTCTTTCTGCCATTGGGAGAGAGTTATTTCAACCTTTGACGTTTTTGCTTCGGCTACCACATGATCGATACACTTGGCTTCAAGCAATCTTTCTTTCACATTGGCAATCTGTTCTTTATCGCTTTTCACCCACTGAATGAATTGTCCGCGCTGCTCAGCCGGATACTGAACCGACACACGTGCCAGCTCGGCATCAATCTCTTCTTCGCTAACTTCAACACCAGAGAGGGTACGCACAGCCTGAATCAACACAGACAATTTCAGACCACGCTCGGACTTTTCACGTACTTCTTTCTGGAATGCTTCATCGGCAAACATTTCAGGGCCAACATCAGCCCCCTGACGCTGCATATTCTGCATTACACGAGAGATCATCGCCCGGCTGTCCTGCTCAATCATACGCTCAGAGATGGTCACATCGTTCGCTGCCAGCAGTGCATCAAACGCCGCATCGCGGGTTACACTTGCAGAGGCATCTTTTGCTTCAAGACCCAGTCTTTCCCGGGCATCCTGACGCAGCGATATTGCATTTTCAAAACCAAGAAGTTCAGCCAGTTTATCTTCGTTTTCTGGTTTGACAGCCTTAGCAACAAGCTTCACATCGGTTTCAAAGCGTGCATCTTTACCGGCCAGATGGGCTGCCTGATAGGGTGACGGAAACGTTACATTCACTGTCACGTGATCACCGGCTTTGGCTCCGACCAACTGATCTTCAAAGCCGGGAATAAACTGACCCGCCCCCAACACCAGTGGCGTATCTTCGCCACGGCCACCTTCAAATGCCTCATCACCAATAAAACCGACAAAATCAATCGTCACCTGATCGCCCAACTCAGCCACGCGCCCGTCTTCTTCTTCATACTTAACCTGAGAATCCATCAGGCGCTCGACCACTGAATCGATATCAGAATTTTCAACGTTTACAGTAGTCTGCTCAAATTCAAGTTTCGCCAACGGGCTGAGCTCAACTTCCGGCCAGGTCACCACATTCAGGTTAAAGACGAAATGTTCAACAGGCTGAATCGCCGGAATATCCAGTTCAGGCTGAATCGCCGGCTTAAGACCGGATGCATCAATGGCACCGATATAATGCGTCTGTAGCAACTGAGAGACTGTATCATCATGCAATTTCGGACCGAACTGCTGTTTGATTACCTGCATTGGCGTTTTACCCGGACGGAAGCCAGGCAACTTGGCAGAGCGGGACAATGCAGCCAGCTGCTCATTGTAAATTCTGTCATATTCAGATTTAGGCAGCTTTACCTCAACCTGATGCTCATTGCTGCCTGTCTGTTTGACCTGTGTCTGTATCATGCATGTTCTCCGATTATTTCCATGTTAATATGATTCCCTGTACTAGATCACTTCATCATTGAAATGTCATTGTGGGAGATGGTACGAGGAGGGGGAGTCGAACCCCCACACCAAAGGTACTGGAACCTAAATCCAGCGCGTCTACCAGTTCCGCCATCCTCGCTTACACCATGTACGCATGTTCTGATTTGCCTGCCAGCAAATTGAAAGCGGCCGGAACTATGCCGTTGCAGCCCGGCCAAATCAACCTGCACAGTAACATTTTTCCAAATAGCAGGCAGTAAGTTTAAAACCAGCCGTGCTCCCTGAAAGATAACACTTCTTTATCAGCCACCAGAAAATGATCCAGCAGCTGAATATCCAACGGCGCACAGGCTTCGGACATCCGCCGCGTAAGACTGATATCCTCTTCGCTGGCATGCGGCGTGCCACCCGGATGATTATGAAATAAAATCATTGCCTTGGCATCCAGTTCCAGCGCCCGTTTCATCACATTACGTGGATATACAGCCGCCCTGTCAACCGTGCCTTCAAAAAGAATTTGCGTCACCAGATGTCGGTGTTGTTGATCAGCGAATACAGCGCCGAAACATTCCATGCGCCGTCCTTGTAATAACACCCGCAAGTGCTCTTTCACACGATCTGGCCGGTCAAATACCGAGCGCCCGGGCAAATCAGATGCCAGATAACGCTCTTTCACCTGCCGGACAAGTGTTAAGTACATTGCCCCCTTCTCACCGACACCTTCGACCTGTGCCAGCTCCTCGACCGGCGCATCAAAAACTCCGGCCAGGGTACAAAAGCGTTTCAACAAGCGTTTGGCAACCGGCTTAACGTCGCTGCGCGGCACCGCATAGGTCAGCAGCAGCTCCACAATTTCATAATCGTGGAACCCCTCAAATCCGCTGACGGCAAAACGCTGCCGCAATCGCTCCCTATGTCCTTTAACACTCTCATCCATAGCCCATATCTCACCGAAATATACACGAGAACACAAGAACATTTCATATAGGGAAGCTCTGGTTATACTTGCCCGATGCGTCCAGCCATTGCCCTCATCCACCTCGATCGTTTACGCGACAATTTCGAGATCGTCACCTCGCATGCCGGTCATGCCAATATTATATCCGTGGTGAAATCCAACGCCTACGGCCATGGCCTGCACATCATTGCGCCGGAATTACATCGCATCGGTTGCCGCAACTTTGCTGTAACTGAGGCTTCAGAAGGGGCGCGCCTGCGTGACATCCTTGGCCCTGATTGTGACATCACGCTGCTCTCTGGTTTGTTTGATTCTCATGACGCCGAACTCTGCGGCACGTTCAGACTCTCGCCCGTTGTCACCGAACAGCTGCATATTCAATGGCTCAGAGATAACAGATTCAACGGCAGTGTCTGGTTGAAAGTCGATACCGGCATGCAACGACTGGGCACCACCGAACTGAAATCACTCCATGCGGCCAGCCAGGCATCGGGTATTGGTATTGCCGGCATCATGTCGCATCTGGCCTGTGCAGACACGCCGGAACACCCACTGAACCGCTCGCAAGCTGATGCCTTTAGCCACCTGTGCTCTGAGCTTCCTTCAGCTACAGCTGCCTCTCTGCTCAATAGCGCCGGATTGATTGCCCTGCCTGATCAGACACTGGATTTCGTTCGTCCCGGCCTTGCCTTGTATGGTGCCGAACCGGTCATTGCTGAACCGCTCGGCTTAAAACCTGTCATGGAATTCACAGCGCAAGTCATGCAGGTCCGCGACATCGAGGCCGGAACCCCTGTTTCCTACGGTGCAACATTTACCGCAAACAAAAACATGCGTATCGCCCTGATCTGTACAGGTTATGCCGACGGTTTACCGGTGAGCCTGTCCAACAACGGCTTTGCCGAACACGATGGCGCGCTACTGCCTATCATCGGTCGTGTGTGTATGGATTATTGCCTGCTTGATTGCACCGAGCATCCGCTGCAAACCGGCCAGCGTGTTTCCTTCTGGGGAGGCGATATACTCAAGCCTGAACAGGTTGCCGCCCGCATCAATACCATCCCCTACACCCTGATGACCGGCGTCAGCGACCGCGTGCATCGCGAGGTTGTAACCAATCCGGGCTAAACCACACTAAGCGGACGGATGCAACATCGTCTGCGGATCCAGCAGCCGATCAAGCTCTGCCACATCCAGAATCTTCTCGTCCAGACATACCTGACGCACAGTTTTGCCTTCGGCGACGGCCTGCTTGGCCAGCACGGAAGCTTTATCATAACCGATAACAGGTGCCAGCGAAGTCACCATGCTCATGGACCACTGAATCTGACGCTCGCACACATCGGCATTGGCTGTCAGCCCGGCAATACATTTATCGGCAAACATCAGACTGGCTTGCGTCAGCAGCATTTCCGACTCAATAATATTATGTGCCATGACCGGCAACATGACATTCAGATCAAGCAAGCCGGAAGCCCCGGCAAAGGCAATTGTCGCATCGTTACCAATGACTTGCGCACACACCTGGGCCATCGATTCAGCGATCACCGGATTCACCTTGCCCGGCATAATCGATGAACCCGGCTGCACAGCCGGCACGGTAATTTCACCCAGCCCGCAACGCGGCCCCATATTTAATATACGTACATCGTTAGCGATTTTCACCAGCGACACAGCCAGCGTGCGCAGCGCGCCGGAGAGCTCGACTATGGCATCCTGCGCCGCTTGCGCTTCAAAGTGATTTTCTGCTTCACGAAACTCAATGCTGTACACTTCCGCCAGCGCTGCCGCCACCCTGCTGCCAAATTCCGGGTGGGTATTGAGACCGGTTCCGACCGCAGTTCCACCCTGCGCCAACTCGGCAAGATTCGGCAATGTAGCCCGCAGGCGAGCAATACCCAGTTCAATCTGTCTGGCCCAGGCGGATATCTCCTGACCCAATGTGATCGGTGTGGCATCCATCAAATGGGTACGTCCGATTTTAACCACATCCATGGTTGCAGCAGCCTTATTTTGCAGCCGGGTATGCAAGTACTGCAAAGCGGGAATCAGTTCGTGTACCAGCAAATCAGCGGCAGAAACATGCAAGGCCGTTGGAATAACATCGTTGGAGGACTGGCCCATGTTCACATGATCATTGGGATGCACCATCACTTCAGACTGCATCTGTGCACAACGGTGAGCAATCACCTCGTTGGCATTCATATTTGTTGAAGTGCCAGAGCCCGTTTGAAAAATATCGAGGACAAACTGATGATCCCATCTGCCGGAAGCCACTTCTCCAGCCACTTCGCGAATCAGTTGAACACGCGGCTGATCCAACTTACCCAAAGCACCATTCACTTCTGCTGCTGCTATCTTGATATTACCCAGCGCCTTGATAAAAGCACGTGGAAAGCGCAACGAGGAAACAGGGAAATTCTCTACAGCACGTGCCGTCGATGCACCATACATAGCATCAGCCGGAACCTGCATTTCACCCATGGAGTCTTTTTCAATTCTGTATTGATGTTTAGCGTCGTTCATGACTTACCTCTGATAAATGATGCTCATAAAATATAAGTGTCGGGGAAGCGACGTTAGCAGAACACGGGATTATTTGAAGTGATGAATTGCGTTTGTAGGAAAGGCCTTCAGGCCAAAGAAAAAACCCGCAGGATGGATGTTATGGCCTGTAACTACTGAACCCTTTTAGCTAAGGTGGGAACCTCACCGCAATATCAGGTAACCTGAAAAGGTCGCTCACAATTGCAGTAGCTGGCTCCCGTTCAGTGCGTATCGGCTCAAGCGTACAAGCCACAACATCCATCCAACGAGCTTGGTGAAATCCTACCATAAGCACCCGGTGTAATCAAACCAAATATGATATTTCCCTGATCCTTAATACGTCATATTACAATGTTTAAAAACCACGCATATCTTGTATCCAAACCCGCTTTCAGGCACGTTTCGTGATTCGAAAAATGCCGGAGAAACCTATGCAACCTTTAACTGAAGCCAACCTGACATGTTTGCCCCTGCTGCATAAAGGCAAGGTGCGCGACATCTACGAAATCGACGACAAACACATGCTGATTGTCACCACCGATCGCTTGTCTGCATTCGACGTAATTTTACCCACGCCGATCCCTCAGAAGGGTGCCACACTCAACGCCATTTCCAATTTCTGGTTCCATCAGTTAGCACACATTGTGCCCAACCATTTGTCTGATATGACATTGGAGCAGGCTATCCCCGACACCGCAGAACGTGAACGCGTCAAAAACCATGCCATCGTCGTAAAACGTCTGAAACCCGTACCCATCGAAGCGATTGTACGTGGTTATCTGATCGGCTCCGGCTGGAAAGAATATCAGGCCGCCGGCTCTGTCTGCGGCATTACTTTACCGTCAGGACTGCAACTGGCCGATCAACTGCCTGAAGCCATTTTCACACCCTCTACCAAGGCTGATATCGGTCAGCACGATGAGAACATCGATTTTTCCCGCATGTGCGACATCATCGGTGACGATCTGGCTGAACAGGTTCGCCGAACCAGCCTGCAATTGTACAGCGAGGCAGCAACATTTGCGCTGGCTAAGGGCATTATCATTGCCGACACCAAGTTTGAATTCGGCCTGGATGCAGACGGCACACTGACACTGATGGATGAAGTGCTGACACCGGATTCCTCCCGCTTCTGGCCCGTCTCCGAATATCAGCCGGGTATCAGCCCGCCAAGTTTCGACAAGCAGATTGTACGTGACTGGCTGGAAAGCCAGCCGTGGAATAAACAGGCTCCCGGCCCGGTTCTTCCGGACGCCATCAAAACCAAGGCATCCGAGAAATATCGCGAAGCACTGACCAAGTTGACCCACTGATGTTATCCGCCTTTACCGCCATGATAGTCGGTATCGCCCTGCTCGTCTGGGGCGCTGATCGCTTCGTCGATGGCGCAGCCTCCATTGCCCGCAATTTGCGCGTTTCACCGATGATCATCGGCCTGACCATCGTCAGCCTGGGCACGTCATTGCCGGAAATGATCGTATCTGCCATAGCCGCCATGGATGGCAACAACAATCTGGGTATCGGCAACGTGTTGGGCTCAAACATCGCCAATATCGGCTTGGTACTGGGTATCACGGCGCTGATTATACCGCTGAGCGTTCAATCGATGACCCTGCGCCGCGAAATGCCTGTGCTTTTACTGATCACCATGCTGGCTCTGTTACTGATGGCTGATGGCGATTTAAACTTTTTCGACGGCGTTATTCTTTTTGTCGGCTCATTTTTGCTGGTTGCATGGATCACCCGTATCGGCCTGGCCGACCGTCATGACCCGCTGGTTGAAGAATTCACCGAATCCATTCCTGATGCCATGCCCATGGCCCGTTCCATTATGTGGTTTATTGTCGGTCTGCTGATTCTGATTGCCAGCTCGCGCATGGTTGTCTGGGGTGCAGTGGAAATAGCGCACTATTTCGGCGTCAGTGATCTGATCATCGGCCTGACCATTGTCGCCATCGGCACCAGCCTGCCGGAGCTTGTTGCCTCAATCACCGGCGCGCTGAAAAACGAAGCTGACCTGGCCATCGGCAATGTCATCGGCTCCAACATGTTCAACCTTTTAATCGTGCTTTCGATGCCCGGCCTGATCGCCCCCGGCACTTTCGAGGCACAAGCCCTGCTGCGCGATTTCCCGATCATGATTGCCTTCACCATTGCGCTGTTCGTTGTTTCCTTCGGACGTTCCGGCGGCCGCATCACCCGGGTCGAAGGCGGCTTGCTGACAAGCGGCTTTATCGCCTACCTGTATTTACTTTACCTGCAAGCCTGATTTTTCAGTCGTGGTTTCCATTTCTTCCCGTAAAAATCCGGCGTTACCCTCTGGTGTGGAATGGTGGCAATTTTCATCGGCAAATCTCCCGGATTATTCATAAGTTCTGTTGCGCCCTTGCTTGCCCCTTTGTCCGCAAAGAATTCTGAAGGTGGCGTCGTCATGAAGCAGCATCGGCTTGACGCGCATACAAGCTGCCCAACACCGGCGCTGCACCGGATGGTCAAATCCGTGGCCGGATGCTTCGGAATGCGCAGGAGATGTAGACGGCATCATTCATCATTGAGCCCCATACTTGAAAAGCAGGTATTGCTGATATTCCTCGACATGCATTTTCCCGAGGATATAGAGCTCATAATCGGCCATCTGAGTCTCATTCGGAACGGTTCCTTCAGATCGATGATGAGCCTCGACCGTTGCCCGGCGACGCTTTGACTCGTCTGCATCTACGCTGTTTTCCCGTTCCATGGCAGCGTTCCGCCACTGATCTGCTGTTGTATATTTCATGCTCACTCTATTGATTCACCTTCAGTGCGAATTTCGGACAGCGCAGTCAGGAGAGGGCAGTTCATGTAACTCAAATGCGCTTTCATTCGTCACCCTTCCCTCAATCATTGACCACGCTGTAAAAGATGAACCTGCAAAGCATGGTCGACATCTGCAAGCAAAGGATATTGGATAAATAGCCGTCATCAAGGGTTACATTTGCACTGTATCTCCAGAATTTACCGTTCATTACGGCCTGTGATTTACGCGTGCGTACAGACGAATGGTCTGATCTGAGTAGTGTTCGGACTTTGAAGCAAGGGAGTCTTATGAAAAAGTCCATGGCCGCAGGCCTGATACTCATTGTATTCGGCATTCAGGGAATGATTTTCGGCGGATTCAGCTATTTCGTGGATTGGCGCAATGCCACGGAAAAAGCAGTTTCCATATCGGAAAAAAACAGACACAAAGCCATCGTTCCGCTTATGGGTGGCGCCGCAGCGATAGCAGTCGGTAGCCTGCTTGTGTTTGTGCTTGCCAGGAAGAGAGAAGAGAACGACTGAAAGCTTATTGCTATCGGACATAGATTTTTTAATACCCGGACATGCGCATGCCAACCCGACGCTTGGCGCAATTATTGTCTCCGACGATCAGGTTACCGGAGAAGGTTTTCACAGAGGATCGGGAATTAAGTAAAGCATCTCCGGCACGCAGCTGATGCCGCCGTAGCGGCACCAGTGCCGGTTTTCTAAAACATCCCGGATATCGAGCGGATCAAACCGTGTTCAAGTTCAGGCTTGGCATCGTCAAATTTCAGGTTCACTTTCTCGGCCGTCGAGACAATGCGTGTGCGATAGCGTTTCCACTGTGATACCGATGAAGATTGCTGTTTGACTCTGGTTGCCGTGCCCTGCTGCATATCACTGTCCGTCTGCTGGTTGACGGTCACACCCTTGGCTGCCCGCTCGGATATTTGCAGGTCAGTAATCATGGTAAACACGACATCCTTCACTGCCGCATCCGCAATAGTTCCAATCGCCGCACCAAGCAAGCCGAAGCCGCCGTAACCGGACATACTTTGGTTATTACTAACTGCCGCTGCGGCCAGACCTATCGCTGCACCATCCAGTGCTCCGCCATAGCCTCCGGCCAGAGCAGCCTGTGCCGCTGAAGGGTCCATTTTCCCGATCTGCAACACTGATGCCTGTAGCATGTAATGCGCCTTATTCGGATTGTTGACGATGCGATAACCATGCGAACTGATCGCCGCACCGATACTTTCGTCCAGATGCAGTTGCTTATCCGATGTATTGCGAATCTGCACATACACTGACTGCAATTCCGGTGCCACCGGATCAAGAAATACCGTTGCACTCATTTTTGTTTGCACATCCAGGTCTCGCTTGGATATAGCCATCTGTGTGGCGGCGCAACCGCTGAACACCGCCAGCATCGCCCCCGCTGCCAGAATTTTTATCGCTGCTCTGAGCGTATTAGATGTTGTTTGATTCATTGACCTCTCCTTACAGGGAATTCCCTCTGTTGTAATGAAAGGCAACGATAGACAGGCGCAAGCCCTGCGCAGGCTTCACAAGTTTGTGTAGCTGATGGGATAAAGCTCTTACGAACCAACCACATGCAATAAAAGATGCAAGGCATCAACTCCCCTGAGTATGCTTCCACAGCAAGAGCAGTGATTTATCCCATTGACGAACAATTAGCTCTGATTGAAGGGAGGGAAAGCCTGGGGCTTAGGGTTTGGGTTTTACAAGCGACAGATGCGCAACGGCTTCCTGCTTGCGCAATCTCAGAATTTCCAAATCTTCGAGTATTCCGTCTATACCCGCATGAATATCTGGATTAGTCGGATCACTGTGTTTGTCGATGATGTTCTGAATCTGCTGATTGAGACCGCCTTCAATGACGCGTAATGACCGTTTTGAATCACTCATACGGTGACCTTATCACATAAGATGAGAAAAAATAAACATTAAGAACCTCGTTTCACCGCCTGACCCATCCGGCGTAGCCGGGTTGGAACGTCCGGAGCAAAGCGGCGACGGCCCCGAAGGGGAGCAAGCTCCAGAGGTTGCCAACGGCAAGCCCTGGAGTGCGATAGTCCAAAAACAACGAATAACGGCTGATCTCACTGTGACGGGAACAACGCTCCAAGCTTCTTCACTGTCGGCGTTTCAACAACCTGACCAATCCGGCGTAGCCGGGTTGGAACGTCCGGAGCAAAGCGACGGCGGCCCCGAAGGGGTGAGGCCGCAGGCCGAATAACCGCTGATCTCACTGTGACATCTGGGATGCCCGTCGGTGAATCCATCACAATTAAGTTTCAACAGCCTGAACGGCTGATCTCACTGTGACTTACTTTGCCACATTTTGAAATTGGTGGTATCTATCGTTTCAACAGCCTGAACGGCTGATCTCACTGTGACAAAGTGTATAGAACACTCAAGGCACAGCACCTGAGTTTCAACAGCCTGAACGGCTGATCTCACTGTGACTTTATATGCAAAAGTTCGGTGGCGAATATTTCGCGTTTCAACAGCCTGAACGGCTGATCTCACTGTGACCAAAGGGCTAGGCCTGTAAAACCGAAAAACTGAAAAGTTTCAACAGCCTGAACGGCTGATCTCACTGTGACCCGGCGATCGCAAAATCAGGGCCAATACTCTCGATGGTTTCAACAGCCTGAACGGCTGATCTCACTGTGACTGTTGTCCCTGCAGTTGCAACAGTATCAGCTACTGTGTTTCAACAGCCTGAACGGCTGATCTCACTGTGACGTACCACGCTGCGGATGAAATACGTGAAGCGTATGCGGTTTCAACAGCCTGAACGGCTGATCTCACTGTGACCAACGTTGCGAGATCGGTGGCGTATCGATGTTGTTTCAACAGCCTGAACGGCTGATCTCACTGTGACTTAAGGCAGACGCTGACTGGCAGCTGATCTTTCGTTTCAACAGCCTGAACGGCTGATCTCACTGTGACTGTCCCTGCAGTTGCAACAGTAGCTGCTATTGTGTTTCAACAGCCTGAACGGCTGATCTCACTGTGACTGACCAGAGAAGAAGAAATATGGATGGCGGATGGGTTTCAACAGCCTGAACGGCTGATCTCACTGTGACGGCGGATGATTGGCTGCCAGTCAGCCACTAATATAGTTTCAACAGCCTGAACGGCTGATCTCACTGTGACATCTGGGCCGTGTTCCGCAGGGGCACAATGATAGGTTTCAACAGCCTGAACGGCTGATCTCACTGTGACCTCGTGCAGTTGGATAAGCGCGACCCTCGCGCGTTAAGTTTCAACAGCCTGAACGGCTGATCTCACTGTGACAGTGGTGCTCTTATCAACAACCAAATCATTGGTGTTTCAACAGCCTGAACGGCTGATCTCACTGTGACTACTCAGAGCTTATAAGCCACCTGAGCCTATATATGTTTCAACAGCCTGAACGGCTGATCTCACTGTGACGAATATTGCGCTGATTATTTCGCGCGACGCGAAGTGTTTCAACAGCCTGAACGGCTGATCTCACTGTGACAATCTGCGTTCGCAAATAGTAAAAACATTATCTAAGTTTCAACAGCCTGAACGGCTGATCTCACTGTGACCCAATGTTTGAAAGTCGCGGAGGCTGCTAAGAAGAGTTTCAACAGCCTGAACGGCTGATCTCACTGTGACCGTTCAGTGAGGGCTGTAAGAAGATTTACTTTGGTTTCAACAGCCTGAACGGCTGATCTCACTGTGACAGGAGTTTCGCGCTGATTACTTCGCACGCAATGGTTTCAACAGCCTGAACGGCTGATCTCACTGTGACAGTACCCCTGAAACAATGAGACTTTCCACTATGTTACACCCTGCATTTGGCGCTCCACAGCTTATCCACAACCCTGCCTGTAAAAAACGGCCTTCACAAGCGGTGAAAACAGCCGCAAAGCCTTGTGCCGCAACGCCTGGCGGCGCTACGGCAGTTTTGAACAGCGCTGATTTTTGCCAAACCCTTGTGCTGCAATACTTTGCGGATGATTGCTCCATCAGATGATCACCACAGCAGGAAACGCCGCCAGCGGCGCATCGTCAATCCGTCTTGAGGCCTTGCGACAATCCAGACACAAGCGGTAAAAGCGCAATTCTGTTTCGCCATCGAGGAGTTTTTTCAGCCGCTGGCGCAATTGCTCCAGCTTCGCCGGACCGATCATGATTTCAAACACCGAGCCCTGCACCCGCCAGCCATGCTTCAGCAACTCTTTACCCACCCGGGTACGAACCTTGTTATCCTCAATGTCAAAACAGACCAGATAGACCGCTTTCATCGCATACGCCAGGCGTGAAAGCCGTGACTCTTGCCGTGAATGGCCACCCGCAAGGCCAGATTCTGCTGATGGATATGTTCCAGAATCGAACATGCTTCCTTGCCACCGCGTTCTGTGAGCGGCGCCAGCAGTGCTTCAGCAATGGCTGCACAATAGAGCCTGCGCGCCGGAGCACTCATGATGCATCCGGCATCGGCATCAATCTGAAAATCATCGGGATTCAGGCGATGGCCTTGCAGCATCTTCAGCGCTTCACGCTCGACAATATGACGAAATGGCTCCATCAGATCGGATGCCAATGCGGCATGTGCCCCGTGTGACTGGTGATAAAAACCTTTGACCGGCAACAGACCATCGACCCGCAGCAATGAATCGACGTGCGCATACAACAGGGTGTAGCCGAACGACAACAGGGCATTGAACGGATCGGTTGGCGGCCGCCGCTTGCGGCCATCAAAACCATAAACTTCGGGAACCAGTTGCTTCAACACGGAAAAAAAGGTCTTGCTGGCATGGCCCTCGATGCCGTTTAACGACTCGCGGTTTGCCACTTCCGTCAATTTGCGAATTGCATTATCGAATACAGGTTTCCACATGCTTTCATCTACAGTTTGTCGCCTGCGCAGCATTTCACCCATATGCCGGATACGCGATTCCACCACAGTTTTTGCGGCGGCCAATGCCCACGCCTCATCATTAAAACATTGCTGTTGCCTGAGCCACAGCTCGGATGCATCCGCGCCATTTTTCGCTGTACTGACAACGCCGAGATATTTACCGCCACCGGTAGCCATGTGCACAGGCACACCGTGGCTCAATGCCTCATGCATGGCCGGTGTGGTCACCTGATGTCGACCAAAGAGAACCACGGCATCCAGATGCTCCCACGGCACCTCGTGCAAGCGCTCATCATCACGTTCGATGCAAAGCCGTCCGGCGCGACTGAACACCAGCGCCGGTTCACCGCAAAAGATGAGCAGGCGCATCTGCTCCTGCCACGGCGCAAGATGAACCGGCGCTTCGCCGCGTAATTGTGTTTCCTGTGGTGTTTCCTGCGCTGTTTCACCGGTCGCCAGCATGGCCTGAGCCAGCCAGCTCTGTGGTGGTGGCTTGCCTGCATCGGCACTGCGCTGCGGTTTGGACTCGACAGCCATCCCATCGACAAACACAAAGCCGAGAAAACGGAAACCTTCAGAGAAGGGAACAATCCGCGTTTTATCCTCATTCAGCTGTAAGCCCGCATCGACCAGCGCATGACGCGCCAGATGCCCGCCATGCTCAGCGGCTTCACGGGTTTTAGCCACGATGACGAAATCATCGGCAAAACGAATCAGACGACAACCTGCATCGGTCAGATCCTGATCGAAATCATCGAGCATCAGATTGGCCAGCACCGGCGAAAGCGGCGAGCCCTGCGGCAAGCCCTGCTGACGGACAATGCGTTTCCCCTCAAATCGAACCGGTAGCTTCATCCAGGCCAGAATCGCATCAACGGCCGGATCATCACCGAACAGTGAACGTAGTCGCTCTTCCAGACGCGGCCAGGTCACGCTATCGAAAAAACTGCGGATATCCGATTCAAACACCCAGCGATAGCCCTCCCGGTGCAGCCGCTGAATCAGATCGCGCACCTGATAACGGGAACGACCGGCACGAAAGCCATAGCTTCCCTGATCCATCAGATTATCCAGCCGTGGCGACAGGATTTGATGCACGGCTCGCTGCAAGGCGCGATCATGCAGCGGCGGTGCTGCCAGAGGCCTTAAACCACCATCCGCATCCTCATGCACAAAACCGATCAGTGGCGGTGGCTGATATTGGCCATGCAGGAGTTTTTCGGCCATCGGCAGCAGCTGCGCGTGGTCATCATCGTTGTCCTCCGGCAAGTCCGGGGCATCGTCGTCACATTGCGGCTGCGAAACGACCTCCCAGGCCGAGGCAAGATTCTCCTCACGCATGGCATCTTCCAGCAGTCCGACTGCCGCAGAGCGCTGCAAACGGGCTTTGCCCTGCGCATCCAGCAATTGGTAACGGCCATAACCGAATGCCCGCCGCTGGCCGACGCCCAGATACTGGCCGAGAATCAGCATCGATAATTGCTGATCATCCAGTTGCTGAGGATCGATAGCAGAAATCTGGCCGAGCAATCCGCCCATCGGCTTGCGATTTCCATCGACATCCTGATACGACGCATCCACCCAGAACAAATCAGCAACGGCATGAACGCTTCCGGTCTCACCTCTTTGCGGAATATCCTGACAACCCCGCTGACGGGCCAGATCGCGCATGGCATCACCGATACGCATAATCCATAGCGGCAGCGCATCGTTTGCATGCAGGTGCGCCGAATTACGGCAGTAGCGCAACTCGCCACGTAATGGCTTTTGCTCACCCTTATTGCGCAGCACCCGCCAAGGGGAAATAAAGCGAAGGTTGATGCATGGCTGCGCTCGCAACCATGCCAGTTCGCCGCTAAGTGCATGGCGGTTGAATTCAGCGACCGGATCACTGGCGCGAATCTCCTCTGCATCGGGAAAACTCAGCAGGCGCTCCAGCTGCCAGTTGTTGCGAAAGGGCATGGGCCGATCCCAGTGCAAAGAAGACGTGCCTGAAGCAAGGCCCGAGAGCAGCCGGATCATCCACTCATGGCCGGTATCGCCGATGGCAAACAGGGTAAAGCGATAAAGCTCGCCAGCCCGGTAATGGCGTTTGCCCTGCTCCGCTGCATCCAGCGTCAGCCATTGGCTGTAGTCCTGCGGCGAACCAAGCATACGCCTGATCCAGGCGGTCAACGCCGCCTGATGAAAAAATCCCGGCGTGCACGCCTCGGTGAAACGCATCTCGAAGGTGATCGCACGGATAGGAAGCAGCGACTCAAGCCAGGGTTCAACCGCCACTGAATTTCACCAGCTGCTCGGCAGCATCGGGACTGAAGGCATTGACTGTTTGCAATCCCATCCGGCGAGCCTTGGCCTGCATGACATCGGTCATGTGTGCTGTATGCAGGATTCCGGCAACATGGAAATCAGCCCCGGCGATGCCATCACGCAAGGCGTCCACCTCAAAGAGCTTATCATTGGTCAGTTTGATATCGGTCTTACAGGACCAGTAAACCAGCCTGTTGGCGGCTGTGGCCCCCAGAAAATCGAGCTCCTGAGAGCCGCCGCGCCCTTCAAGATATTTAGCACTGACCCGTGCCCCACGCCAGCCGATATTACTCTGGTGCAGCACAGCACCAAGCCAATGCTCCAGCCAGGCACCATTGATTAATTTGATGATATCTTCTCCCGTCTGCTCATAACGGAACTCATTGGCGTTGGGCCAACTCAGATTGCGGATGCGCCCATTTCCTTCAAGCACCCGAAAGATTTTTTTCAGCGAAGCAGGAACAGGTTTGGCACTGCCGAAATGACGGCACTTTCCCCTTGGCGGACGCTCATGCAGCGCCCTGAGATCATTCAGTGAAAATTCCTTTTTCAACACCCGGGTCAACGTACGCATGCTTTCCCATAAATTGTAATCTGCTGCACAGTCCGCCAGTTCAACATGAGCATGATGATCGTCCCACTGATTCCCATGCACGGCCAGCATCTCATCCAGCGTCAGGGCTTCACAGGCAAGTGCATTATTTTTTGGCGTCGGATAGATCACATCGAAACACTGGGAGCGGGGATCCATCACGAAACCCACCACCTCGGCTTTTTTATTGCGACGGAAGCTCCCCAGGTTATACAAACCCTGCAAAGCCATCGACTTGGTTCCACCTGTCAGATGAAAATACACCTTGCTATTCGGATTCAGCGATTCAAACCGCTCAAGCAGCGACTGATGCATCGATTCAACATCCCTTGCATCGACACGCCAGTTCTCCTGATCGGCTGTGATGAACTGCGTTTGTGCCCGCAGGCGATTAAGTACATCGCCAAATTCCGCTGTGTAGACCCAGATGATCTTTTGCGGCAGCAGTGTTTTCGCCGCTACCAGATTGGGGATGCACTGGCTGGAGACGTTCTGAATGAGAATATCAGGAGGCATAGCGGCTCAATGCGGATCGTGATCAAACACGATCACTTCACCCGTAGCCGGGGAATCATAAATCAGCTTCAGTGCTTTACCATGCAGCGCATGCGCCAACCGCAGATACAACCACACCGGGCCAGCTCCGGTCAGCTTCACAACATTGCCCTCACCAGCCTGCAGCAGCGCCTCGGCCTCATATTCAGGTAATTTAGATAACTTGGCTGTGCCTGTGTCGGCATAGAGGGTGGATAGATCGATGGTCGTCATCATTTATTCGCCTCCAGCGAAGTGACAAAACCCTTGATATCATAACCATAAGTTTTCACTTCATAGGATTGATCATCTTTCACAAGAACGTATTGAATATCACGCTTTTTACTCACCAGTGTGACCAACATCCCCGCAATAGAAGCTGTTTTCGTTCCGCCGGTAATATCAATTATCGTATCAGTTTCAGATATCCCTTTGGGCAGCCGGTGAAACAGGGCTTCAATGCGTTCCACCATGGTTTTCACATCACTAAAGTCCACACCATCATCAGCCAACTTTTCAAATTCAACATCAGGATGGATCATTGTAAACAAGCTCTTAAATGCATCAAATTGCGCAGCGCTTTCTTTGGAACATACAACCCAGACGCGCTCCAATGTATCGCTGTGCACTTCAAGGCCTCGCTTGCACTGACTCCATTGAAAATGCTGCTTATTAAAAACTTCCATATCGCCAGCACTCGCCAATTTGAAATTTTCATCGCTGATGCCCGATAAAAATAGAATCACAGCTTTATGCGGCTGAACATTTTCCACTTTGGCTCGGAAATCCATGACCTTGCCTTCGGCTTGCTGCCACCGATATACATTCCAAAACAATAAAGATAAAAATGGGATGACACCGATAAGAATCACTTTCCACCCTGGTAATGCAATATTCTCATCCCAAGCCTGCAATAGCATTAAACAGGTATCACCAAACCAGCCTAAAAACACAAAAAAGCATAGAAGGATAAATATGTTTTTCGGGCTAGGATCACTGATACCCAAGATATCTATAATCAGCGCTTTGTGCCTTGATGCATCAATCGAATTCCTACTCAGCCTGCTCATAATTGAATCCACTTATTCAATGCTACAGCCAGTTTTATCGAGTTGGGTTTGTATACTGCTTTGTTTTTCTTGCCACTGGACTTATTAGGATTTGCCAGAATACCTTTGTCGTGCAGCTCTACAAAACGGGCAAGAAATTTCGCTGCTTCTTGTTGCTGATCAACATCATCAAGTTCTTCTATTTTCTCTATCCAATGACCGGCATCCCGTATGAAGGCTCCCTTATCACTGTTCCAGTTCGCTTGTTGCGCGTGAATATACAATTCAGCAACAAAACCTGATAAACCACTCTCTTCTGCCGCCTGAGCTAAGGCTTGTGCCTCATTCTCTGCCTGCCTCGCTTGCTCGGCCTCTTTTTGTTGCTTTTCTCTTGTCAGTTTGGCCTTTTCATCTTCAGAGAAGCGCCCATAACCAGCCGCTGTTTTTGCACCGGCGCCAATCCATTGCAGAGCCTCGGTTAAAGATTCAACAACTTCACTCAGCACAATGGATGACCCTGTAGTTTTGGCCACTGAAAACTGGAACGATTGCCCCTTATCCACCACCAGAAACGGTACAGGTACAGGGTCGTGCCAATCAGCAGGCAAATTAGAACCATCAGTTTTTGGTGCTTTATCCCCTTCCTCATACCATTTGCCATAATGCGGGGTCATGATGTCCGCTTTAAGTGACACTGGCTCAGTTGGAATAGCATCGAAGAAAATAAGCTCTCCCCTCTGCTCGGTATCGCCAAACCATTGTTTTAAATCAACCTTATCTTCACTCCAGACTTTACACCAAGCCTTTAACATTCCTTTTACTGCAGCCCCTGTGAGATAAGGAACCCCCAGTGTGGGATGCCAGGCAAAGCCATTTTCCACCGGATGATTGTTGCCCATGCCGGTGACAAAATGCCATTCTGAACACAAAATTAGTGTCGAACCTTCCATTGATGCAAGAAGACGCTGTTGGCGGTTTGAAAATGCTTCCAGTTTTTCTTTGTTGCCAAGCGGGTTTTTGGTAACCGAATCAATCCAGTTCAATTTCCCTTTCTCGTCCTTTGGCACTTTCCAGTTGCTATCATATCGATCAAAAAAACGGTCAAACCACAAACCGGCATGAAAGCCCTCTTTTTCTCTAATGGGATTCTGTGCATCCTTATGAAGTGGCAGCATCTTCTTCCCCCTGCAGATAAGCTTTGGCAAACTTCTTCAGCCAGTCGAGATATTCCAACGCTTCAGCTTGTGCCAGTTGATATCTTGCAGCATCACAGGCAACAATTTCACCCATCAAATCATCAGTATTATAAACTCTCTTTTTGTCACAAAGCCAAGAGGCAACCGCACCATAAAGAAGCCCATGATTGCCCCCCTTGGAACAATAAAAAGCACATGCCTGACCAAAACCCGACATCAGAACCATAGCCGGAAGATTACTGGCATAAGACCTCAACGCTTTCTGATCATCTTTATCATTCCCTGCCCATGATTTTACTTGCTTCAAGGCATGTTTGGCACGCTCTTGCGAAATGGTTTGAACACTTTGCTCAACCAGAGGCTTCACTGACGCAGGAGAACCCTGGGGTGATTGTGGCCGTGATGGTTGCGCTGATGACTGGCTAGCGGTCTGGTTGGATTGCTGCGGTTTGTTGTTGCGACGTTTCTTAGACATGCGGCACCTCACATACCTTGCACCAGCCCATACCTACCGTTTCATTACCACCAATCTGCACAAAATTTTTATCGCCGCTAAACATGCCTGTCACCGCCTCGACATGCTCTTTTTTGCCCAGCAACATGGTGTAGAGCAATGTATCAGAAGGCAGGGTTTCTTCGTACCAGAGTGCGCCCGGTTTTACTGTTTTGGTCTCACTGTCGATAGCGATATGTGGTGTCACTGCGGTTGCATTCTTGGCAAACCAGGCAAAATCTTCATCTGCCATAATCAATAGTTGTGATGCAATATTCTCAGCGCCAAAACTTTCAAGCAGGGTAATAATCGCGCTTAAATCTGTTTTGCTTTGTGTGAACTTAAATTCTTCAAGAAACAACTCACCATCAGCGGCTCCGAATACCTGTTGCGCATTTGGCGCAGGCACTTTCCACTCTGCTTCCATACCCATCATGGCCATATCGCGTTTCAAACGATGCAGAATGGCCGGGCAAGTGACCAACTTGAAATGCCCGGTAAGCGAACGAACAGGCAACAGCAGAAGGCGCGCATCGGTCATGGCAATCTGTGAGGCAGAGCCATCTCCGTCGGCTGTGCCAAAGACTTCCTTAATTTTACCTTCCTTACCCCATTTGGCCCGAATCTCAGCATGGGCCCGAAAGGCACCTTTCACTGCCGAGCCGAAGATACATGGATAATCGGTATGCGCCTCGCGCTGAATGGGCATATCAATCACACCCGTGTTTTGCCCTGTACCGGCATGAATCTGTGTTTCCGCTCTTAATCCAAGAATAGTCTGCTTCATTGTTGTTCTCCCTCTCTCCAAATTCCGACAGCAATTTCGCCATAACCGAATGCTGTGCGCTTTCCAATATGTTTACCGTGCAGTGCACGAATAGCTTGCTCATCACCTTCTACAAAATAACAGCTGCCCGCAGGCACCAGCGATTTGAGGGGTTTCGGTCTGTTGTGCTTATAATCCCAACCGCCTTCACGCACAGCTTTGCCAATACAGGCAGAAATCATGTTGATCCCAGCAAGCGCAGGTTCACTTTTACCCAGAAAATCTCCGTGGGTGAGTAAGATAAGAACAAACTTATCTGATTTACCGTCATTCCCGTGCAGACGGGAATCCACAATATCCGCCACTTTCAAATGCGCCATCCGCCCTTCGCCACCCAAACGTACCATACCGGCTGGCATCACATCATCAGCACCCGACACCACCATGCCCAGGCTTATATCCTCTTTCAAGCGCACATGACGCGTGAAATAGAGCATGCCATCGTTGACCATTCGCTTACCATTATCCCGCTCAATGCCAACGCGCGCCTCACCACAAAAGAGCTCGCTCTCTTTGATAAAAGATGCAGGCTCATCACCATTCAAAACAAGCTGCATATTGCCTGCATCCAACCAAGCGTTTTCCAAAGGTTTTGCGCCTGGCAATGCTTTGATTGGCTTAGGCAAATGTTTCATACCATCCATATCCGTTTTGAAGGTTTCCTGCGAAGGGATAAGCCTTGTCCACCCGCCCGATGCCTCACTGTGCAACAAACACAACGGCATAGGATAAAGCCGTTCACCAGCTTTGAAGATGTAAGGCCCGGTAAAGCTCAGCTGACCAGCATGATCACTTTCCTTTCCAATCAACTCGGCAATTTCAGGTTGTTGTCCACTACGAAATTTTTCCCAATCCACCCCTTTGGCATCACCAATGGCAGCACGAATCACGCCTGCCAGTGTTTGCGCCGTGGGCGGAAATTGCGAATCGAGAAAACCACCCTCACCAGAGTTAAATGGTTTGGCTCCGCGAAAGAAACACGAATCCAATGGTTTAAATTCCCATACTTTCATCGCTCAACCCCCTTCTGCGCCAAGAAGCGGAGCAGCAATGCGCCATCGGCTGAATATGTTTTCGTATCCTCTTTGTTTTTAAATACTCGACATTGATTAAGCAGTGGTTTTATCAATTCGCGTGCTTTACCCTCTTTACCTTTGAGTCCGTCAAGCAGGCCACTGCTCACATAATCAGCAACCAGCAAATCTTCTATCTCATCTGGCTCAAACAGCGAGCCACCCTCCAGCAAATTCAAAGTATCACGTAAATGGTAGAGAAACTTACTTGCATAGCCTGGGTCGCCTGTTTTATCTTCACCCAACCTTTCTGCCAGCCCTGCAATCTTCACGTCCTTATCATCTAACGCCTCATCCCAAGGCATCGCCCATGTCTGCTGCAACCCTCCTGGTTTCCACACCCGACACGCCACGGCATCACGCCCTGTTGCATCTTTCGCCACATCATCAAGCAATTGATGTGCATCCTTAAGAATCATCGCCAACGGCAGCTTCATATGTGCATATTCAATGGCTGCGGAAATACTGTATTTACCTGATTCGACACCTTTGCGCGCAAAGATTGCCATGTATTCAGCGCGAACAGCTGCCGCACATGCCAAAGCATCTTCCAGCGGCAAAATCGCCAACACATCATCACCACCCGCATAAATCAGAAAACCATTATGCGCTTTCACCACTTTGGGAACTTGCTGTGTAAATTCACCCAATGCTGCGGATAATGCGCTTGCATCTCCCATTGCAGCCTTGGTCTCACCCAGTGAATCACCATCCATCATCAATATCGCGTAAAAGGGAGACGGTACACCTGCACTCTCTTTGAGTTGTTTCATCGACTTTTGTAATGATTTAAATTCTTCTTTTTCCAACTCGGATTCAAAAAACATCCGACCATCCAAACTTGCAAAGCGCTTGTTCAAGTTTGACTGACCGATGGCCTTGCTGATGCAATTAATGTCGGTTGACCACTCCCCATAATCCACCTTCAAACTACGTGCCGCATCATGAAAAGCCTGAATATCCGCTTCATCAGCCTTCATCATCACATCTCCCAGCCAATGCACTGCGGCCATATAAGAAACCGAAGGCACATTTACATCCAATTTCCAGCCTTGATGATTGGGAAGTTTATCCCAAGCATGCACAAAGCGACGCTTTACATAGGCAATGGCGCAGAGACGTTCGTTTTCACGCAAATCCAACCCTTTATTACTGTTAATAGTGTGCCAGAACTTCGCCTGCTGTTTCGGATTCGGCCTATCTGCCCCCGACAACTCCTGCCACTCACCCATCATAGTACACTTATCGCCCAGCGACTTTGGCGGCATATAGGACCGCCAGTTTTTGCGCTGAGCCAGTACTGCTGCATCATCAGAATCGGCTACTACCCACGCCATATCCCAGAAGCTCCCAATCTGACTATCCCAGAGCTGCTTGTTCACACCAGCCTCTGCCAACTTATCCTTATCCCAAACTGCATCCGCCAAATCCCTCCATGCTTGCTGCACCGCATTCACAGCCACATTGCCATTGAAATCAGCATCCACCCTGGCAATAAAATTATTCGGCAATGAACCAATCTTTGGCGGCTCTTTAACTTTCTCTCCGAGAACCATTTTCAACATGTCATCATCTTTCACAGACGGCATTACAATTGAACCGCCTGCTTTCTGTACTGCCTTCATGGCATGTGCCGTCAGCCATGAAAGCAAAAAAGAACCTGCCCAGAAATCCCGCGTCCGCCGAGCTTGAGACACAAACCCCTGCACCGGGCCGAGGGTGAAGTGGAGGTAGTGCTTACTCATACTCTCACCTCCTTAAGTTTTTGCATATATGTTTCGACACCTTGATAAAATCTCATGTCATACCCCTCATGAGGTAAAAACTGAGCAGGCATAAAAATATGACTGCAAATAAATTGCGACCCAATCGGATGGATATGGAATATCAAAGGGCTGGCTCTCCTTTGCTCATACTCTTTTTTGTTTGGCTTTAAAGGGAGAGGCTGTCCAAAGCCTCTTTTATTTACACCCCTTACTTCTGCCTTCATGCCTCGAACCTTATAAAAAAGCTCAGAAGCTGCCTGATGAGCCAGTATTGCTGTATTCTGTTGTCCTGCAATATAGCCAACACGCGTACAATCACTCATCGCAGTAAACGAGGGAAACATCTGCTGACAGGAATCCATTAATGCCTCTTTGATGAAAGATTCATATGCTGAAATTGAAGGGCATGTGTAATTAACATCATCCAACTCAACAAGTGCAATTGACCCAAAACCTCTTCTACTTCTAGACCCTAAACCACCAAATAATCCCATAACCTTTAACGCCTGCTTTATCTGCTCGATATCAGCACCTTGAGTATTTGACCGAAAGCCTAACCTGACCTTGATTGGTTCATTTGATGAAATACTGACCCGGTGCGGTTGGAAGTTTCCTTTTTCTTTTTTCCCGCTTTCCCACAAACCCATGCCCATAAACCCACTTTTCCCCATCGGTTGCACTCGCGGCCAAGCATTATCTTCTATATATGATTTTGGTTGCTTTATGGATAAAAGAAAGACCCCCTGCCCACCTTCATCACCTTGAGCGGCACTGCCAAATAATCGAGCCTCCTCCCTGTGCAGAGCTTTCAAAGCATTATCCTCATTTTGAGTATCTTCATAAAACCTTCCCCAATTCAATGCTCTCCACCAAAAGCGTAGTGCACCCTTGAATGACGGCGGTCTGACACCGTCACTTGGGCTGCCATCTGCTCCCCCGATAAACATCGGGGTGACAATCCGATATGTTGCTTCAATTGTTTTCATGCCCTCTCCTTATTCCCTCTCAATTCGAATCTGACTTTTATCGGCCAGGATGCCATAACGGGCATGACCTTGTTTTCCTGTTTTACGAACCATCAATGCTTCTGCTCTTGGATCTGAAGAAAAAATCTTCTCCACGGCTTCACCGATACGCCTGAGTGGCTCATGCAGATTGGCCGAGGCTGCACGTGGCGTATCCCATGCCTGCTCAAAACGCACATAATTGCCGCTGTCCACACCTCCGAACTGAGAGCGAATACGCAGCAGATCATTTTTCAATGCATCAATGTCGTCATAAGAAAGAAAACAGTCCGTGCATTCACCGCACATCGGTTGATCAGTTCTGCCGCAGCGGCGCAACTTCGCCTCAGCAAAGAACACGGCAAATTTGTTCTAGGCCACCCTGCAACTATTTTTGGTCATTTTGAGTATATCGAGTAATTGTCGTGTATTCAAAAGTAATTGGCGCATTTTTTCCGCAATATTCTTTACGCCTCGTGATTTG
>Ga0210044_10000288_pt1 | contig 75247 bp, 62 predicted proteins | sample CryGey13umfilter_2_FD_183959 | JGI IMG/M metagenome (GOLD analysis project Ga0210044, IMG submission 183959) | Groundwater microbial communities from aquifer in Utah, USA - Crystal Geyser 4/9/14 3 um filter (SPAdes) (version 2) | ecosystem: Environmental > Aquatic > Deep subsurface >... | reverse complement strand
TTCCCCATGGCGGCGTACAGCGGGAGGCCGTCGAACACCGCCCGGCCGGGCTCGATCAGATCGGTGAAGTAGGTCGCGTGGCCCCCGTCTTCCACCGCGTCCCCCACGTGCAGCAAGAAGTCGATGGGCATGCGCCGCGGACCGGGAAGCGTCGCCGCCGTGAGCAGCTGGACCAGCACGTCCACCTTGCCGTGGCTGTCGCCCATCACGCCGAAGGCGAAGGGCTTGGTCGCCTCGTCCGGGGTACGGAAGGTGTGCGAGGTCACGGGCAGCGGGTTCTCCTCGGTCTTGTCCGGCTTCACCCCGGCGATCTCGTAGCGGTAGTGGGTGGCCGGCTGCAGGCCGGTCAGCACCAGCTCGTGCAGCGTATCGGACGGGTAGCAGGTGGTCTCACGCGTCGCGGGCTGCCCTTCCAGCTCCAGGGTGAGACAGGCGGGCTCCTTGCGCTCGGTCTCCCACACCAGCGTCGCGGAGGTGGGCGTGGTCATCTGGAGCAGCGGGATCTCGTACGGCGTGTTGGTCTCTTCGCCACAGCTCACCACCAAGAACGCCAGCGGCAGCAGGATGAATCGCGCACACTGCATGGTTCCCCTTTCGATCCCCCTGTGGTTCCCCCGTGCTGCCCCGCTGTCGTTGCAGCCCCACCTCATCAGAGCCCCCGGCACCCCGCCCGTTGCAGGAACAGTCCGTTGTGGTACCGTGCGGGGGTGCGTGGCTGTGTGCTTGCGACGGTGTTGTGCCTGTTCAGCGCCAGGGCCCTGGCCGGCGACGCTCTGTCCAGCGGCGACCCCTCGGTTCGCGCCCGCGCCGCGCGCCAGGCCGGCGAGCAGGGCCTGACCGAGGCCGGCCCCCGCCTGCGGCAGCTGCTGGCCGACCCGCACTGGCAGGTCCGGGCCGAGTCGGCCCGGGCGCTGGGTCGACTCAACATCGTGGACGCCAAGCGTGAGCTGATGGTGCGGGCTCAGACCGACTTTTCGGCGCAGGTGCGCGCCGCCGCCGCCGAGGCCGTGCGACGGCTCGATCCGGCGGGGTTCGCCTCGGTCCTCGGCACCGCGGATCTGCCGCCGGTGCGTCCGGCGCCGGCGCGTCCGGCGCCCCGACCCGCCCCGCCAGAGCGGGCCGTGCTCACCACCCTGGCGCTGGTGGCCAACGTGCTCCGCATCGACGAGACCGTGGCCGGTCAGGCCGGGGTGGGGCTGCGCTGGCCTCACGCCGACGTGCAGCTGGGGCTGAGCTTCCCCGCCCTGACCCTCAGCGGACAGGTGCGCTGGAACATCCTGCCCCGGGCGCGGCTCGTGCCATACCTCACCGCGGGGGCCGCCCTGGCCTACAACAACACGCAGTCCGAGCTGGGCTCCGCCGGCAGCGTGTTTGGCGGCGCCGGGCTCCGCGCGCACCTGCTCCCGCGATCACGTCCAGGCGGCTTCGGACGGCGGATCTACTTCTACCTCGAGGTCCTGGCCAACCGGGTCCTGTCCCAGCGCCGTCCGGCGAACCAGACGCTGGAGCCCCGCACCTTCTCGCTGCCGGTGCTGGCGGGCGTGGGCGCGGAGCTGTGGCCATGAGGCGCCGGAGCTGCGGTCTGCCGCTGGTGCTGCTGCTGGCCGCGTGCAGCGAGTCCCCCTTCGCCCCGACGCCCGAGGCGGTGACCTGCGGCTCCGACGAGGTTCCCTGCACCTTCCGCTGCACGCTGGACTGCGCCTCCACCACAGTGGAGATGGCCGCGGCCTGCATGCAGAGCCTGCAGGGGACTCTCGACGCGACCCGCACCCGCTGTGACTTCCCCGACGGTGGCCGGGTCGAGTTTGCCTGGCCCATCCCACCCCAGGGCAGCGAACTGACCGCGCGCCGGTGGTCGCTGAAGATCCAGCGCGACCAGAGCACCTGCCTCGCGATCACGGCCCAGCCTCTGCCCTGGGTGGCGGGAGGTCTGGACGCCGTGACCGAGGTCCGCTCCGCGGGAGAGACCTACCGCCACGAGCTGAAGATGGCCAGCGCCAGCGACGGTGGACTGACCCCTGTTCCGACCCGGGTGGTGGTGGATTGTCCGGACGGGCGGCGCTTCGCCGGCGCGGGGGCGGCGATCTGCGCCGACTGCCCCGGGGGCGACTGCCTCAACCTGCCGCTGGTCCAGCTCGACACGACCTGGAGCGGCTCCACGCTGGACTTCCAGCTGCGCGCGGGGCAAGGCATCACGCCGCTCTTCTCCTGCCGGTGACGCATGAGCCCCAACGCCATGATCCTCACCACCTTCGGCGCCTACCTCGTGGCGCTGCTGGGCATCGGCTGGTGGGGTGAGCGGCGCTTCGGCAACACCTACGAGGGCTTCGTCACGGCCAACAAGTCGCTCGGGGGCTGGGTCGCCGCCGTCAGCTCGGCCGCCAGCTCCGAGAGCGCGTGGGTCATGCTCGGTCTGTCCGGGCTGGGCTACTCCCGGGGCGTGGCGGCGTACTGGGCCACCATTGGCTGCACCCTGGGGTTCGTCGCCACCTCCCTGTTCGTGGTGGTGCAACTGCGACGCTCCTCGGCCCAGCTGGAGATCCTGACGCTGGGCGACTACCTGGAGCACATGCTGGGCGACGACAAGCACCGGATCAAGATCGTCTCCTCGCTGCTCATTGGCTTCTTCATGCTGGTCTACGTCGTGGCCCAGTTCGTCGGCACCGGCAAGCAGATGGCCGGGATGCACCTCATGGGCTACCACGGCGGCGTCATCGCCGGCGCGGTGATCATCGGGATCTACGTCCTCATCGGCGGCTACGCCGCCGTGTGCTGGACCGATCTGGTGCAGGGGCTGCTGATGGCGGCGGTGATGGTGGCCTTCCCGGTGGTGGCCCTGACCCGCGCCGGGGGGCTGGCGCCGGTGATGCGCATGCTGCACGAGACTGGCCTCGGCACGTTCTGGATCGGGAGCCAGGGACCGACCTGGGCCGCCATGGGCTTCATGCTGGGCCAGCTGGGCATCGGCATCGGCTACCCCGGCATGCCGCACTCCATCATCCGCTTCGTCACCGTGCGGGACGACCGCGCCGCGCGCAACGCCGCGATCATCGGCGTGGGCTGGGGCGCGCTGGTGCTGTTCGGCGCCGTGACCCTCGGCATCGTGGGGCGCGTGCTACTCCCCGGGCTCGCCGACCCGGAGCACATCCTGCCCGCCTTCACCGCGCACTACTTCCACCCCGTGGTGGGCGGCGTGATCCTCGCCGCGGTGAGCGCGGCGATCATGTCCACCGCCGACTCCCAGCTGATGATGGCCGCCACCGCGCTGGTCAACGACCTGCTGTACCCCGTGCTGCGGCGCAGGCCGGCCGCCGGGCGCACGATGGTGATCCAGATCCGGCTGGTGATCGCCGCGCTGAGCCTGGTCGGGCTCGGCCTGGCGCTGATGCAGCCGCGGGTGATCTACACCTTCGTGCTCTTCGCCTGGGGCGCGCTGGGGGCCGCCTTCACCCCGGTGATCCTGCTCAGCCTGCACTGGAAGCGGCTCACCTGGCAGGGGGCGCTGGCCTGCCTCATCGCCGGACCGGCCACCATCGTGCTGTGGAAGGTCACCGGCCTGTCCGCCGCGCTGTACGAGCTGTTCCCCGGGGCGGTGGTGGGGACGCTGGCGGCGGTGGGGGTCTCGCTGGCCACGCGGCGGAGCTGAGCAACCGGCGGTGACCCTCGCGCTGACCTCGGTAATCGAACCGGGTGATGGCCCGAGCCGCGGCTCAGATGCGCTGGGCCAGCCAGCCCAGCAGGAACAGCGACGCACCCATGGCCCCGCCCACCAGCACCTGGAACCCGACCGGGCGCACCGCGCCGCGGTTGTACGCCGAGACCGCCAGCGGGCTGACGAGCGCGTCGAGGACCGGTGTCCCGGCCATCACCACCACGCCGAGGACGAAGTGCCGCCCCGCGGCCACGACGCCGGCGGCGAAGGTCAGCGTCAGGAGCAGCCCGGTCCACGTGTGCTGGGCGTAGTAGTGACCCAGACCGGGAAAGACAAACGCGAGCCCGGCCGCGATGGCCTGGCGGCGCGGGGAGCGCTGCGGGGCTTCACCAGCGTGGTGTTCGTCCTGGTGTCCGTCCTCGTCGGCCAGATCTTCGTCGGCGTCTTCGGCGTCGGCGTCGTCTTCGTCTTCGGCGTCGCCCGGTGATCAGCGTTGCGACAGTAATTGCTACCGTATCTCGGTCAATCGCGCCCGTCGAGCAGCGTTGCGACAGCCATTGCTACCGCATCTCGGTCATTCGGGCTCGGTGAGCAACGTTGCGACCGCCATTGCTCCCGCATCTCGGTCATTCGGGCCCGTCGAGCAGCGTTGGCAGACCGGCTACAGGTTCTGCGGCTGGTTCATGGGCGACACCGGCTTCTTGGGCGTGATCCGCGGCGCGCCGGTGGAGCCCTTGCCCGTCCCCTTCACCTTGGTCAGATCGTCCTGGTACACCACCGACGGCTTCTTGATGTAGCCCTCCACGGGCTCCTTGGTCTCGCCGCGGATGTTGCCCTCCAGCACGTTCACCGGCACCGGCGGCGTGAGCTCGTAGTAGTAGCCGCGCGTGCGCAGATCGGTCTGGAACTCCTCGCCCAGGTGATCGAAGCGGTACTGGTACGCCAGGCGGCTCTGCCCCTTGCGCTCGAACGGCCGGTGCGCCAGCACGAAGGAGAACATCCGCACCGCACGGTAGTTGTACAGCCGGTGGCAGCCGTGGGAGAACTTGTTCTGGATGCTCATGTAGTTCACGGAGCCGTGGGTCCGCACCTGGTTGTCCCGCCCATCCCTGGTCACGTGGAACGCCGCCACCAGCCCGTAGGCCGAGGCGTAGCCCGGTCCGAAGGCCTGGTGCGCAACGATGCGCTCGGTGGTGGCGCGCACCGGACGGATCTTGACCATGTCTCTGGACGGGGTGTTCTTCGGCGGGACCCACACCGGCCCGGCGATGATGTTGCGCCAGATGCGCGGTCCCACGTCGGAGATCTTGTACTTGTAGTACTCCTCGTCGTGCTTGATCTCCGGCTGCCAGCCGCCGATCGTCGTGCGCCAGCGCACCAGCGGGATCTTCTGGTCGTGGTGGTTGACGTACAGCGTGAAGGTCGGGAAGTGCCCCCGGGGCTGGGACCTGGGCTTGCCCTTGTCGTCGAACGGCACGTCGTACCACACGTCGCCGCGATCGATGACCACCTGCAAGTCCATGTTGGGTGAGTAGTACTCCGGCACCTGCGGCAGCTTCACCGCGACGAAGAAGCGCTGGAAGCTCTCACGCTGCTTGACGAAGGCCAGGCCGCGGTCGGCGTCGGTCAGACCCAGCTGCTGCATCAGCGCCTCGGAGAACTCGCGCACCAGGTTGCGGACCTTCAGCTGCTGGCCGCTCGCCGAGCGGTAGGTCCCGCGGCGAGCCGTGCCATCCTCCAGAATCCGCGCCGCGCTGACCACGCGCTCGGTGAGCACGCGCCGCAGCGACTCGAAGTTGTTCTGCCGCGGCGTCCGACCCAGGGCCGCAACCGTCTTCTGGAACACCATGCCCCAGCCGTAGATGTCGTGCTTGCGCTCGAACTGCTTCAGCGCCTCGCGCACGGTCCAGGTCACGATGCCGGGCTTGATCGTCGGGGTGCGGCGGCCGAACATCCCCTCGCAGGCCAGGCGCTTCTGCATCGAGAGGATCGCCCGGTGGCGCCAGTCGTAACGCTGGAAGCTCTCGGCGACGCGCCGGTACGCCGGCCGGGCCAGCAGCGCCGCCAGGGTGCGCACCCCCGCCTTGCGCAGCGCCTTGCGGTACTCCAGACGCACCGCGTGGTACTTGCGCAGCTCGCGCTCGCTGCCCACCGGATCGGCGAGCTTGATCGGGCCGTGGTACCCCTCGCCAAACGCCGAGAGGTCGATCTCCCGGAAGCACGCCTTCTGCTCGTCCTCGACGAACCGCTTGCGCAGCACGGACAGCGTGGGCGGGATGCCGTACACCTCGAGGTAGTTCCGCTCCCACTTCGACAGCGCGATCCCGTCCAGATCGATGCGGTCGTTGGCCAGGTCGATGTAGTTGTCGATGTAGGCGTTGGGCTTGTAGTCGTCCTTTCCCGGCGTGCGGGACCAGAAGATGTAGGGCACCCAGTCGTCGCTCAGGTCGACGATGGTCAGCCCCAGGGAGCGGGCGTCGTCGATGTCCATCACCCGGTGCACACCGTCGACGTAGGCCTCCACCCGCCGCTCGGGCGGGATCTGCTCGGGCGGGAGCAGCCGGGGTCCCTGGGGCGAGACCTGGGGCTCACCGCCCACGGGCTGCACGGTGGTGGCGACCGCTCCCGGCGTGGTGGGCGTTCCCGCGGCGGGACACCCCAGCACCACGAGGGTCACGGCGAACACGGTGCCGATCACGATACGCATGGTCCAGACCTCACGGGGGTTGTTGGGTGGCATGCTGCTTATCCGACATCCTCGGTTGGGTGGCAACCCCTGTCACCTCGTTACTATATGGACCCGGGGAGCGCGGCGGGTCAAATTCCGTCGTGCCTGTACGTGGTACGTGGTGCGGTGGCTGGATGTACCTTTGGCAACGCGGGACCTCGGCGAAGGTGGCGAGGTTCACGTCGCCGATGGAGGGGCTACCAGTCGAAGAAGTCGAAGTCGAAGTCCATGTCCCCCCCGAGGTCCATGTCCCCCCCGAGGTCCATGTCCCCCCCGGCGCCATCCGCACCGCTCAGCTCTCCGCCGGCGGCCGCGGAGGCCAGCGCGCCCTCGCTGATCGCGTCGGTCGCGCCGACAGGGGTCCCCGCGTGGTTGACGATGGTGTAGTGCGGCATCATGGCCCAGGAGAGCATCAAGCCCCACATCATCATGCTGAGCACCCCGGGCAGGGGGCTCGGGTAGTAGGTCTCGTAGGGATCGTAGCGCCGGTCCGTCGGCGGCAGCGCGGGCGAGGGCCCGGCGACGCCCCGCGTCGGCTGCTCGACCTTGGCCTCGGCCTCGCGCACGCGGATCTCGGCGTCGGCCAGGGTCCCGCGCAGGGTGTCGGCCAGCCGCTCCACCAGGGACTCGAACTGTGCGCGGTGCGCCTCGAGGATCGCCGGCGTGGCCATCAGCGGCTCGACCCGCGCGCGGTACTCCGCCGCCGACTCGCCGGAGCGCGGCTCGAAATCGCGGATGCGTCCCCCCACCACGACCCGAGCTGCGGTCTCGTCCTGCGGGTGCTCGCCGCGCGCCAGCACCTCGATCACCACGTGCAGGCCTGCCTCCTCGTGCTCCACCACCAGCCGCAGCAGCTGGAAATCCTCGCCGAAGACGGCCTGGTTGTCGTGGAACGAGGCCATCAGATCGACGAGGTCGTCGGGGCGGCCCTGCCGGTCCTCGAAGATCACCTGGCGGTCGACCGCCAGCGAGATGGCGTTCTGTATCCCCAGCCGGCCCAGGGCTCGCCGCGAGCCCTCGACCAGCGTGGCCGCATGCAGATCGGCGCGCACGCGGTTCGTGCGCAGGTCAGGCGTCCCGCCCAGGGCCTTGCGGACCTTGTCCCAGAACCCGGGGTCGCGCAGCACGCGTTCCCCGTGCACCTTGATCTCGATCATGCCGTGGAGCTTCATGCAGCGAAGGCTAGTGCGGATCGCGGGGCCCGGCAAGGGTGCGTGGCGCGCATTTCACTTGTCAGCAATTAACCATGGTGCGGCGTTGGCGCCAGTCCGCTGACACAACTCCCGAGGTGAGGCGACACCCGGACCAAGGTGTCGCCTGGCGTGCTACAGAGGTCCGCGAGGGAGGGGCCACCTCGCTCGAGGTGTAGCACCAGGCGTGTCACCTCGGCCGGGGTGAGCGCTCACCCACCGACTTCTGTCACACGCGGACACCCACCGACTTCAGTCACACCCGGGCACTTGGCGAAGGTGGCGAGGTTCACGTCGCTCAGATGACGCAAAACACAGGACGTGGGCGACTTGCGTGGTGCCCCGACTGTAACCGCCTCCGCGGCGATGTCCCGGGTGGCGGCCGGCCACGGAGACGTCGCCCCTACAGCCCGATGCCATACACCTTGATCTTGGTGATCAGGTTGGAGCGCGCGATGCCCAGCAGGCGCGCCGCGTGGACTCGATTCCCCTCGCACTGCACCAGCGCCGAGCGGATCATCCGCGCCTCCAGCTGCTCCATCGCCTCGCGCAGCGAGCCATGGGGCACCGCGTCCTCCCCTCGCGGTGCCGCCGCGCCGCGCACGCGAGGCGAGATCAGCTCCGCCCCCAGCTCGCGCTGGCCATCCGCCAGCACGGTCATGCGCTCGATCTCGTTCGCCAGCTCGCGCACGTTGCCCGGCCACTCGTGGTCGGTGAGGATCCGCATCGCCTCCCCCGTGAGCTTCAGCCCGTCGGCGCGACGCCGCAGGAAGTGCCGCACCAGCTCGGGGATGTCGCTGCGGCGCTCCCTGAGCGGCGGCAGGTTGATCGCGATCACGTTGAGCCGGTAGTACAGATCCTCGCGGAAGCGCTCCTGCTGCACCATCGCATCCAGGTCGCGGTGCGTCGCGGCCACGATGCGCACGTCGCTGGAGCGGGGCGTGGTGGCCCCCACGGGCCAGAAGCTCTGGTCCTGCAGCACGCGCAGCAGCTTGGCCTGCAGCGCGGGGCTCATCTCCGCCACCTCGTCCAGAAACAGCGTGCCGCTGCTGGCGATCTCGAACAGGCCCTTCTTGTCGCTCACCGCCCCGGTGAAGGCCCCGCGCACGTGGCCGAACAGCTCCGACTCCAGCAGGTTGTCGTTGAACGCCGAGCAGTTCTGCACCACGAACGGTCCCGCGCCGCGGTGCGACTGCTTGTGGATCGCGCGGGCCACCAGCTCCTTGCCGGTCCCCGACTCCCCGCCCACCAGCACGGTGCAGTCGTTGGACGCCACGCGGTCCACCAGGTCGTAGACGTCCTGCATCAGCGACGAGGAGCCCACCAGCTCGTGGTACCCCCCGCGGCGCTCCAGCCGCTCCTTGAGCGAGGCGATCTCCTCCTCCTTGGACCGGATCTCGGCGTTGAGCGAGACGATGGTCCAGGCCCCCAGCTGCAGGATGTCGTCCAGCTGCTCCTGCTGCTCGGGGGACAGCTGTGGCACCGTGGACAGCAGCTCCTCGTTGCCCAGGGCCGGGTTGATCCGCGCGCCGAGATCCAGCAGCTTGCCGCGCTCGGCCCGGGGCAGCTCGTGGTCGAAGAACCCGCTGGTGTAGATCATGCCCGCGCCGCGCTGATCGATCACGATCGGCGCCACCATCGTCACCATCCCCAGGTGGCAGTGGTAGCTCAGCATGCCGCCGCGGTGTTCCTGCCGTCGAACATCGGCCTGGGACCGGGCCATGGACAGAAGACACAGCCCCTGCCCCTGCTCGCAGGCGAGGCAGATGGCGCAGACGCGGTTCTTGAGCTTGTGCGGCTGCCCGGACATGAAGGCCGGCTGGTCGGTCTTGTCGACGTAGATCACCTCCATCGACCACCAGCGCCGCAGCAGCTCTCGCATCTGCCGCAGCCATGGCACCTCCTCGTACCTGCGAACGATGGCCTGGAGCATGGTGTCGAGCGGCTCTACCTACTTGCAGGCAGCGAGACAGCGCCTCAGCACGTCATCGGCCTGGCGGAAGCATTGGGTGCGCTCCCCGCGCTTCGCCGGGGGAATGCTGCGGCATTGCTGGTACGCGGTGGACTTCTGCTGATAGCACGCCTCGGCGCAGGACCCTTGCCCCAGCGGGGCGGGTATGAACACCAGCAGCAGGCTGATCAGTGACACGATTGTACCCTCATGGTCAGTGTAGCGTGAAAGGACAGCCGGGCCAAGCCGGCACGATGGCGTGATGGCGTGATGGCGTGTGGAGCCGCCAACCACTCCCGTCAGCCCCGGCGGCGGTCCACCAGCACCAGGCCCAGCAGGAACAGCGACAGCGCGGCGCTGGCCGAGGCCGAGGAGCCCTTGGCCGAGCAGGCGCAACCCTCCTCGTCGGTGAACTTGCCGTCCGTGGCCACCACGCCGTCGGTCCGCGGCAGATCCGGCGCTGGTTCGCCGGCCGCACCATCCGTCGCCCCGTCGGCGGTCGCCCCGTCGGTGGGGCCAAGGTCCACGCCGAGCTCCAGGCCCGGGCCGTCGGGGGCAGCGTCGGGCGGGCCCGCGTCGGCCAGCGGCAGATCCGGCGTGGTGGCCGTGTCCACCCCCGCGTCCGGTGTCCCGCTGTTGCTCCCCGGCGACCAGCCGCTCTCGGGCACACCGTCGCTGTTGGCGTCCACCGTCAGCTCGTGAAACGCGGCCAGCGTGTTGCCCGTCATGGACCCACAGGCGCTGAGGTTCACGCCGCCCGTGGGGTTCGGGCTCACGTCGCCCAGGCCGTCACCGTCGAGCTTGCCGCGCAGCACGCCGGCGATCTTCAGCGTGGCCCCCGGCGGCACCTTCCCCGCCCCCAGGCCGTAGATCGCATTCCACGGCAGCTTCAGCTCCACCGCCCCCATGTGCTGCAGGCCGGTGGTATCCACCGTCTCCTTGAGCTTGAGCTCCACCCCGGCGCTGGCCGTGATGTCGCTGGAGCCAGTGGCGGTCAGCGTGTAGAAATAAGGCACCGGCGCCGTGGCGTCGGTGGGGGCGAACAGGCCCAGCATCAGGTCGAAGCCCGGGCCCTGGACGTTGGTCGGAAAGGCCCCGGTGTAGCCCGACACCGGACACAGCGTGGTGGCGCCGCCGCTCTGGCCGGTCTCTATCAGGTACAGCACCGCCGTGCCCCAGGCGTGGTAGTCGAAGCCGAGGTACAGATTGGTGGCGTCCCACGTCACGGCCAGCTGGCCCAGATCGTTGTTGGCGCCGTACAGCCCGTCGCCCAGAGGATCCCCCGCGGTGAGCTCGTCGGTGCCGAAATCGGAGAGGTCTCCGTCCACCGTCATGCCGTGGTACGTCGTGGCGCCCGCGGCGAAACCCAGCAGGAGGGTGGCGGCCAGCGCCGCGCACATGAACACACGCTGCACGGTGCACAGCATCCCACGAGCCGGCGCCCGGAGCAATGGAGTCCGGTCGGGAAGTTGGGGGGTTGGGGCGGAGCGGAGCAACCAACCGGGTGTCATTTCGAATACGCCGGCCCCGGTCGCCGTCTCCACCACAGCCCTTGAAATTGCCATGGGTTGCCCATACGCTCCGGGCTGTCCAATGATGGAGACCGCGCCGATGCCTCACCTCTTCAGAACACGCCACCTGACGCTCCTGGCCCTGACCCTGTTCGTCGCCGCCCCGTCTGTCGCGCAGAAGAAACCCAGCCTCGCCGAGCTGGCCGCCATGGAGTGGAAGCTGGAGCAGGGCTCCAACATCCTGACCCAGAACCCCGACGTGGCGGCCCGAACCAGGGCGCTGGCCGATCTGGCCAGCCTCAACGACTCGCGCACCGCCGCGCCGCTGTCCACCGCCATGCGCGAGGATCCGGACGCCGCGGTGCGACTCAAGGCCGCGGAGGCGCTGGCCGCGCTCAAGACCCCCGAGGCCAAGGGGCTGCTGACCGTCACCAGCACCTCCGACCCCGACGAGAAGGTGCGTCAGACGGCGAAGCTGCTGCTCCAGCGCTTCCCCAAACGGATGATGGTGGCGACGCTGCCGCTCACGTCGCGGCCGTTCAAGCTTCGCCGGGGTCAGAAGGTGGACGCCCCGCTGCTGCAGAAGACGGTGACCGTGCCCTCGGGCGACGCGCGGCTGTGGGCCGTGCAGCAGATGAAGACGCTGAGCTTCAAGGGCCGCGCCGCGCTGCTGGAGCAGCACATGTTCCAGGATCCCTCGGCCCGGGTCCGCGCCGAGTCCGCCAAGCTGCTGGCCGCGCTGGGCAAGCGCAAGAGCCTGCCGCTGCTGATCCGCGGCGTGAGCGACGGCAACCCGCTGGTGCGCTTCGAGATCCTGCGGCTGATCGCCGAGTTCGACGATCCAGGTGCGCTGTCGGTGGTGCAGAAGCTGGCCAGCTCCGACGACAACGAGAACGTGAAGGGGGAGGCCAGGGACCTGCTGGAGCCCACCACGCCGGTGGGCAAGCGGCTGCTCAACATGCGGATCAAGAAGCTCTCCTCCTCGAGCGAGCTCGAACGCATCGCGGCGCTGAACGAGCTGGCCACCGTCTCGCACTGGCGCGCCATGCGCCCCATGTCCTGCACCCTGCTCAACGACAAGAGCGTCAAGGTGCGCACCGCAGCGGCCACGGTGCTGACCCGGCTGCACGACTCCTCGATCTTGACCGCCATGCGGGTGGAGGCGGTGATGGAGCCGGACAACGCACTCAAGGCGCAGCAGCGCAAGCTGGTGATGGGGATGCGCAAGCGGGTGGACGGGCTGATCAAGCAGCTCCAGAGCAAGGAGGTCATGGAGCGCGTGGTGGCCGCGCGGTTTCTGGGGCAGGCGGCCTACCCCCAGGGCCTCGAGCCGCTGATCGCCGCGCTGAAGGACAAGGACGCGCGGGTGCGGCTGGCGGCCGCCACCGGCCTGACCAGCTACTCCGACACCAGGGCCGCCACGGCGCTGAAGGTGGCCGGCACCGACCCCGACCCCCGCGTGCGCAAGATGGTTGACCGCTTCTTCCGGCAGCAGATCCGGCTGCAGAAGTACCGTGCCTTCTTCAAGGACTCCAACCGCGTGGTGATGAAGACCGCGGACAAGGATCCGCGCTGGCGTCGCGACGCCGCGCTGACGCTGGGCATCTCGGGCGCCAACACCGCTGTGGCCACCCTGGCCCAGCTGGCGCTGCACGACAAGGACGAGCAGGTTCGTCTGGCCGCGGCCTGGTCCCTGGTGTTGATGGCCAGCGAGCGCGGCGAGCTGGCGCTCAAGAGCGTGGCGGCCAAGGATCCCGGCGAACGGGTGCGACTCACGGCGCGCAAGTACCTGGTGATCGACAAGATCAGCCTCGACGATCTGGTGGCCCAGATGTCGGACCCCAGCGCATCCGTGCGGCAGGACGCGGCCGAGGCGCTGTCGCTTCGCCCGCGGAGCCAGATCCTGTACCCGATGATCAAGGCTTCCGTCTGCGATCCCTCGCCCGCCGTGCGGTCCGCCGCCATGCGCGCCCTGGCCCGCATCGGCAATCCGCTGGCCCAGACCGCGATCCAGGTTGCCCTGACCCGGGACCCGGACAAGGAGGTCCGGCGCACGGCCTACATGATGTACATCCTCGCCGGCGGCAAGTAGCACCCACACCTACAACGCCACCCGCACGAAGTTCGCTTGCGGCACCCCGACGGCTTACCCTACGATCCAGGTATAACCTCGACTGATGGAGTGCTGACATGCGCACGTCTTTCTTCCTGCTTGCCGCCCTTTGGTGTGCATCAGCAGGGGCCCAGATCAAGCCCAAGATTCTGATCGTCTTCGACACGTCAGGATCGATGTTGCAGAACTCCAGCGGGCAGTGGCAGGACGGTGACGGCTCGGCGCTGTGCACCAACCTCGGCCAGTCATCGCGCATCTATCAGCTCAAGACCGCGCTGTTCGACGCGCTGCAGGGCATGGGCGCGCAGGAGGTGGACTTCGGGCTGGGCACCTTCCCCATGTTCGTCGACCCCACCCGCGCCCCCTACTGCGCCATCGGCGCCCAGAGCTGCAGCACCAACAGCAACTGCCGCCCGGGGGAGACCTGCTCCCAGGTGCTCACCGGCGCTTGCCCCACCTTGTCGTGCCCCACGGGGGAGACCTGCATCCTGTATCAGGGGCAGCTCGTGTGTCTGGGCCAGGCCTGCATCACGCCGTGCCAGACCCAGCCCAGCTGCTCCGGCCACTACTACACCGGCCAGGGGACAATGAGCGAGCTGTGCGTCACGTCGACCAACACCCACTGCTACTACGGCTGCAAGGTCTCGGGGCACACGCCGACGACACAGCAGAACGCCAGCTGCGGCGACGCCAGCAACCCCTGCAGCGCGTGGTACACCACGATGAAGCAGGAGGTGCTGAAGGTCGGCTTCGGCTCACCGCCGGAGAGCGTGATGTGGTACTTCGACCAGCAGGAGGACACGGACCAGCTGGCCCCCCTGGCCAACCCCGAGGTGCGCTCCGGCGACGGGTGGTGGACCCCGCTGGGCAAGAGCCTGTTCTATGCCCACGGCTACTTCCACAAGGAGGTGGTCCCCTCCATCCCGGCCTACGAGAAGCCCTGCACCAACCTCGCCGTGGCGATGTTCACCGACGGTGACGAGACCTGCAACGAGACCCCCACCGATCCGTTCTACCCCACCAAGTGGGCCACCGCGCTCAACACCAACCTCGGCGTGGTGACCCACACCGTGGCCATCGACACCACCAGCAGCCTGCTGCAGGGCATCGCCCTGGCGGGCAAGGGCGGCTACTACAACGTCCAGGCCAACAGCGCCGCGCTGAAGCAGGCGTTCCTCGACATCATCGCCAAGTCGCTGCCGCCGGTGGAGATCTGCGACGGCAAGGACAACGACTGCGACGCCAAGATCGACGAGGACTTCCCGCTCAAGGGCACCCCCTGCAACAACGGCAAGCCGGGGCTGTGCTACAAGACCGGGGTCTACGTCTGCAACACCGCTGGAACCGGTGTGGTGTGCAACGCCCCCGCGGCCAGCGGCACGGCAGAGATCTGCAACGGCATCGACGACAACTGCAACGGCGTGATCGACGACGTGAGCAAGAGCTGCACCCAGGACGCCGACTGCGCCAGCCTGGGCCAGGCCAGCTGCGTCTCGAGCCAGTGCGTGTGCCAGATCTGCGTGCCCCAGCCCGAGATCTGCAACGGCAAGGACGACGACTGCGACGGCCAGGTCGACGAGGACTTCGTGCCCCAGCCCTGCGGCAAGGACCTCGGCGAGTGCAAGCCGGGACAGACCAAGTGCGTCAGCGGCGCCATCGTCTGCGACGGCGGCAGCGGGCCCCAGACCGAGGTGTGCAACGGACTGGACGACGACTGTGACGGCACGCGGGATGGAATGACCGACGCCTGCTACACCCACTCCTCCGGCTGCACCCAGGACCCCACGACCCAGCAGTGGACCTGCCTGGGCTACTGCAAGGTGGGGATGAAGACCTGCACCGCGGTCCAGGCCGGCGGGAGCTGGAGCGGGGTGTGGAGCGGCTGCGTGGGCCAGGTGGGGCCGGGGCTGGAGATCTGCAACGGCCAGGACGACAACTGCGACGGCCAGGTGGACGAGACGGCCGAGTGCCCCGGCGGATCGGTCTGCGTCGGGGGCCAGTGCACCTCGCCCTGCGGGGCCGGGGAGTTCATCTGCCCCAAGGGGCAGATCTGCAAGGACGACTGGTGCATCCCCGACCCCTGCGACTCCACGACATGCGGCGCCCAGGGCGGCGTGTGCAAGGCGGGTCAGTGCATCAACCCCTGCGACGGAAAGCAGTGCGGCAAGTACGAGACGTGCGACAAGGGGGTCTGCATCGACACCTCGTGCTACAACCCGAAGCACGCGTGCCCCCCGGGCGAGCTGTGCCTGCAGGGGCTGTGTGTCGACGATCCATGCCTCGACGTGACCTGCACCGGCGACGCGTTCTGCTCCGGCGGCACCTGCGTCCAGCTGTGCGACAGCATGACCTGCGCCGCGGGCGAGACGTGTGAGGTGGTGCAGCAGGCGGGCAAGCCGGTCGCACAATGCGTCAAGGACCCGTGCGCCGGGCAGAGTTGCCAGTCGCCCTACACCTGCATCGACGGGACGTGCGTGCTGGACCCCTGCGACGCCAGGGCCTGCGAGACGGGGGAGGTGTGCATCGGGGGCAACTGCATCGCCGACCCGTGCGAGACCGTGGTCTGCCCCAGGGGCTACGGCTGCGCGCAGGGGATGTGCGTCGGGGGCAGCGACCTCCAGGACCGCTCGCTGCTGGCCACCGGGGCCGGGGGCCTGGCCTGCGCCATGGCCCGGCCGGGCCAGCCGACGGGTCCGCTTCCGACGTTCCCGTTGTTGCTGATCCTCGTACTGTCATTCATCATACGCCAATCGCGGAGGGACTAGATGGCCATGCAGCGCTTCATCCTCGCTTCGACTCTGCTGCTGCTGGTGGGTGCCTGTCAGCAGGACCCGTACAAGATCCGGAGCTACGTCGACGCTGGCACCGGCTTCGACGGCACGTGGCTCGACCTGCAGCCAATCTCCGACGGCATTGCGCGTGACGCCGTGGTCGACTCGGCCCACGACATCTACATCAGCTACGACGCCTGCCTCGCGCTGCCCGAGGCCTGCAACGGCGTCGACGACAACTGCAACAACCAGATCGACGAGGGGTTCGACAAGCTGACCGACCCGCGCTACTGCGAGAACTGCAAGGGGTGCATGGATCTGCTCAACCACCACGCCTACCCCGACTGCGTGGCCGGCGTGTGCGGGATCAAGAGCTGCATGACGGGCTACGAGGATCTGGACCCCGCGGTGCCCGGCTGCGAGTACGCCTGCACCAAGACCGGGGTCGAGGTGTGCGACGGCATCGACAACGACTGCAACGGCAAGATCGACGACGGCGTGGCCCTGACCCAGAACATCTGCAAGACCCTCGGTCCCTGCAGCGGCGCCACGGCTCAGTGCCAGGGGAGCCAGGGCTGGATCTGCGTCTACGGCAGCGACGTGGAGCTGCAGCCCTGTACCGTCAACGCCGACTGCGGCACGGGCTACCAGTGCGTGAACAACGTCTGCCCCGGCATCGTGATCGTGGACGAGAAGAAGTGCGACAACAAGGACGGAGACTGCGATGGCCTGGCCGACGACCCGTGGGCCAACCCCGCGCTGGCCACCGCGCTGGGCAAGGAGTGCGACCTGGACAGCCCGCCGAAGAAGGGCATCTGCCGCTCCATCGGGGTCTACGCCTGCGACGCCACCGGAACCCAGGCGGCCTGCGCCGCCAAGGGCTGCACCACGAGCACCGACTGCGCCACCACGACCAATCCGGCCATGACCTGCGTCACCAGCCTGTGCACCGCGAAGACGGCCACCAGCGAGACCTGCAACGGCCTCGACGACGACTGCGACGGCACGGTGGATGACAACGTGGTGGACGAGAAGTGGGTCACCGCCGGCAGCGGAACCGCCGCGATCAAGGTCTTCATGTACGAGGCCAGCCGTCCCGACGCCACCAGCGCCAGCGGTGGGATCAACTCCGCCGGACGGCCCTGCTCGGTGCCGAGCCGTATGCCCTGGGGGAACATCACCAAGGTCGAGGCCCAGGCCGCCTGCGTCAAGGCCGGCGCCCGGCTGTGCACCACCGCCGAGTGGGAGCTGGCGTGCAAGGGGACGGCCAACACCACCTTCCCCTATGGCAACACGTTCGACCCCACCAAGTGCAACGGACGCGCATACGACCCGACCAAGGATGCGGCGCTCGCGACCCAGCTGCCCGCCACCTGCGTCAGCACCTGGGGCACGCTCAAGATCTTCAACATGAGCGGGAACCTGAAGGAGTGGACCGCCACGAGCTTCTCGGGCACCACCCCCGCGGGCTACGAAATCAAGGGCGGCGCCTACGACACCCCCAGCATCAATGGGTTTGGCGATGGGCTCTCCTGCACCTACGATCTGCCGGCGCCCTCCTCGACGCTGCAGCTCCCCACGCTGGGCTTTCGCTGCTGCAAGAAGTAGCGCGCGAAGCGAACCTGCCTCAGAATCACTCGCGCTCCGGGGTCCTGGCCCACCCAGTAGCCAGGCGACCCTGATTTCGCAGCCGGCTCACTCGATAGCCGGCTGGACCCATATCAACAGGGATCCCGGCGCGGATCCATCCGCTCGGCCCGTGGTATCTCGAGGGCTTGGCGCCCGGTGCAACCTGGTCGACTTCTTGCACACTGCGTCACCTCGACGAGGGCGATGACGAATGGATGCACCCACCGCACTGCGACCAGATTGCACGACGACTGACATCGTCACCCTCGTGGCCGAGGCGCGGACGCAGATGGCCCTGCTGGGTCAGGAGCTGGCCGCCGCGGACCGGCTGGAGCGCGAGGCCTTCCAGCTGAACACCTCGCTGCTGCCCTGGGATCCACCGCGGCAGAAGCAGCCGCTGTGGGATCAGCTGCAGCAGGCGGCTCGCGCACGCGGAGCCCTGGAGCAGCGGGTGGAGACCATCGTCTCGCTGCTGAGCCAGGCGCTGGAGCGCGACCCGGGCGCGACCCAGCCGCGTGCCCGTCTGGCCGAGCTGCACCACCAGCTGTTCAGCCACGCCGAGGCGCGGGGCGACGCGGACCGGGCCCGACGTCACCTGGACCTGCTGGCGCTGCACGACGACGGCCGCTACGCCGACCTCGTGGAGGGCACGGGGACGCTGCAGATCCAGACCGATCCCGAGGGCGCCCACGTCATGCTCCTCGGGCCGCGGGACGCACAGACCGATCTCGGCCGCACCCCGGTGGACCCCACCGATATCGCTTCCGGCAGCTACACGCTGCGCATCACCCTCGCCGGATACGCGCCCACCCTGCGCCCGATCGAGGTCCAGCGCGGCGTCGATCTACAGCTGCAGCTGAGGCTGTTCGCCGGGCGCGAGGTGGGCCCCGACTTCCAGTTCGTCCCCGCCGGTCGGTTCACCATGGGCGGCGACGCTGACGCCCTGTGCAGCGGTCCGGCCACCGAGGTGTTCGTCGACAACTTCGCCATCGCGCGCTACCCGGTGACGATGGGCGAGTACATGCTGTTCCTCGACGACCTGGCGAGCCGCGACCCGGGCCAGGCCCTGCGCCACAGCCCGCTGCCCGCCCCGGCGCTGGACGTCCACGACCCGCGGCTGCCGGTGAGCGGCATCAGCCAGGAAGCCGCCACGGCCTATGCCAGCTGGCTCTCCGCGCGCACCGGCGTGACGAATCGCCTGCCCACCGAGGCCGAGTGGGAGAAGGCGGCGCGCGGACTGGACCGGCGCCGATTCCCCTGGGGTGACCGCTTCGACCCCGCGCTGTGCCTCATGCGCCGCTCGCACTGTGGCCCGCCGGCCAAGGAGCGGGTGGGCAGCATGGCGGGGGACGTCTCGACCTACGGCGTCTGCGACCTGGCGGGCGGCGTGAGCGAGTGGACCAGCTCCACGTTTGACGAGGCGGGGGCGCTGGTGGTCGTTCGCGGCGGAGCCTACGACGACGGCGCCGAGGCCTGTCGCTGTGCGACGCGCCTGCCCGCCACCACCGCGGCGCGGGCCGGCATCGGGTTCCGGCTGGTGCGGCCGCTGGCGCCCGGCGGCGGCGACCGGGTGAGCCACGCCCCGGTGCCGACGCTGCCGCTGGAGCTGGAGCAGCTCCACACGCCATACGCGCCCGCCCGGCTCGAGATCAAGTCGGCGCTGGTCCGCGTCCAGGCCATGGCGCGCCGGCTGGCGGCCGATCCCGGCGCCGATCCGGTGCCGCAGCTGCTGTCGGAGACCGTCGAGCTGCTGCAGGCCGAGCGCGGACTGCTGCTGACCCGGGAGCTCGAGACGCTCGAGGCCCGCGGTACCCGCGGCGAACCGATCCCCTCGTCGGACCAGGGATTCGACGTCGAGGTGGTGCAGGCCGCGCTGAAGCAGAACCGACCGATCCTCCTCGGCCACCCGCACCCGATGCTGGCCCTGCCGCTGCCCGACGGCAGGACCTGCCTGCTGCTGGAGCGACGATTCCACCGCAACGCCTGCTTCACCGACGACTGCCTGCTGGTGGCGCAGTGCGCGGCGGATCCGTTGACGCTGGCCCTGCGACTGCGCGGCCCCGATCCCGCCTGAGCGATCCATCGCGTGTCTTGCCCGGTCCCGGGTGTTATCATTGTCGGGTACGGCACGGGAGATCACCATGAGCGAGCGTCTGTGGCTTTGGGCCGTCCTGGTGCTGACGGCCTGTGATACGGGGTCCTTCACCCGGCCGGACGGTGCGGGTGACGGCTACCTGCCCGGCTACCTCGACGGGGGCGGCATCCCCACACCCACGTGCCCGGGCGAGGAGACCGACATCGCCGGCACGGTGCTGGCTCCCAACGGCAAGGACCCGGTGCCGGGCGCCACGGTGTTCATCCCGGCCCAGGTTCCGGAGATCTTCCCCCCCCAGGTGCAGTGCGAGGTCTGCGGACACCTCGGCAGCTCCAACAACCTGTGGCAGACCACCACCGGCGCCGACGGCAAGTTCGTGTTGAAGCGCGTGTGTCCCAAGCAGCGGCCGATCGTGTTCCAGAACGGACGCTTTCGTCGCATGATCCTGTTCGACGTGCCGGTCAACACGCAGATCACGTTGACCCCGGACCGCACCCGCCTGCCCCAGCGCAACGCGGAGTTCCACCCCGTGGACGCCATCCCCAAGATCGCCGTCGCCACCGGGGACTACGACAAGATGGAGTGCGTGCTGCGCAAGATGGGGCTGCCCGAGGGGACCTTCGACCTGTACGAGGACGCCTACTCCCGCAAGTCGCCCACCGCGCTCCCCAGCTTCCGCGACCTGGTCAACAACCTGGCGCAGATGAAGACCTACAACATCATCTTCATCAACTGCACCGGCAACACCTTCGAGTCCGAGCTGACCAAGATGCTGGTGCGCCAGAACATCACGGACTACATCCAGTCCGGCGGACGACTGTACGTCACCGACTGGTCCTACGACTGGATCGAGCAGGTGGAGGACTTCTCTCCGTTCATCGACTTCGAGCCCGGGCCCTCGGGCAGCACCCCCGAGAAGCAGAACGCCGCCGCGCTGGGGGCCGACGGGCTGCAGGTCTCGGCGACGATCAAGGACGCCAGCCTCGCCGCCTGGCTCGCCAACTTCCCCGGGGCCATCGCCAGCAACCAGTCCCACATCGAGCACTTCCTCATCGACTGGGTCATCATGAACAAGCTGGGCCAGGACGTGAAGCTGTGGGTCGAGGGGCAGATCAGCAGCAACATGGGCGACATCTCCGGGCTCCGGCCGCTCACCGTGACCTTCAACTTCAAGAACTGCGGCAAGGTGCTCTACTCCTCGTACCACACCGAGGGCCGGGAGAACGAGCTGTTCCCCGAGGCCTATCCCAAGTACTGCAACACCACCATGTCGCCTCAGGATCGGATCCTGGAGTTCTTGATCTTCGACATCGCGAGCTGCATCAAGCCCATCGAGTGACCCCCGAAGAGCATCCGTGACCTCCGTCGACGCCCCGCGAGCTGAAGATCGCGACATCCCCTCGTTCGAGGCCGAACGCATCCCCCGCTGGCTGTGGATGCTGCTGCCCGTGGTCGCCGCGCTGGCCGCCAGCCCGGGGCTGGGCGATCACCTGCTGGGCGACGACTTCGCCCTGCTCCACGGCAACCGCGCGCTGTCGTTTCTGGACCTGCTGTCCTCGTTCTTCAAGGAGTCCTCGAGCCTGGCCGCCGGCGGGACCTACCGCCCGTTGACCGAGGCCAGCATCGCCCTGGACTACCTGCTGTGGGGCCAGCGCGCCTTCGGCTACCACCTGGTGAACCTGCTGTGGCACGTGTTGAACACGATGATGTGCTTCTGGCTCGTGCGGGTGCTGGTCCCCCCCCGTCCGCTGGTGGCGCTCACCGCGGCGGTGCTGTTCGCCGTGCACCCCGTGCACGGTGACGCGATCTTCTGGGTCTCGGCCCGCTCCGACCTGCTGTGCTGCTTCTTCTACCTGGCGAGCCTCTCGCTCTTCGTCCGCGGCCGCGGGCCCGAGGCGCGACGACGGCCAACGGCGCTGTCGCTGCTGTGCTTCCTGCTCGCGCTGCTGTCCAAGGAGGTGGCGCTGAGCCTGCCGTTCATCATCGTCATCACCGATCTCGCGGCCCCCGCCGCCCAGGGCTTCCGCCGACGCTTTCGCTCCCATCTGGGGCGCTACCTGCTCTACGTCGCGGTGGCGCTGGCCTACCTCGGGCTGCGCGCCATGGTGCTGCCGGTCATCGCCCGCGCCCACTTCCCCGGTGTGCGCGACGCGCTGTTCAACCTCGGGCTGTACCTCAAGCTGATGATGCTCCCGGTGGAGACCCACGCCGGGCTGCGGGGCGTGGTGGTGCTGCTGCTGTCGGGCACGGTGGTGGTGGTGACCTTCCTGCGCTACGCACGGATGGGGGACCGACGCAACATGGCGCTGGGCCTGGTGTGGATGCTGACGATCCTGGCGCCGATGACCGACATCCCACGACGCTGGCAGCTGTACCTCCCGTCGGTGGGGTTCTGCATCTTCTCCGCCATCGTGCTCGCCGGTCTGACCTGGCGCCGCGATCAGGAGCACCCGCGCTGGCTGAGCCGCGTGACGGGCGTGGCGCTGGTGCTGTTGATCTTCGCCGGGGGCGGGCTGCTGTATTACCACGGCACGGTCTACCGCCGGGCGGGAGAGCTGGCGCGCACGGTGCTGCAGCAGGTGCGTCAGCTCGAGCCCCGGCCGCCGGCAGGCAGCACGCTGTACGCCGTGAACCTGCCCGCGGTGCTCACCAGCTGGGCCGGGGACCAGCCGATCTTCGCCCAGGGCCTGGACAGCGCGGCCAAGCTCCACTACCGCCGCGAGGAGGTGCGGCTCGAGGCCGTGAGCACGCTGTACGTCCGCGACCACCAGCGCTCGAGCCCCACCATGCTGCGGCTGCCCGACGGGAGCCTGCGCCTGCGAGTCGGCGGCGGGGCCTACGCCTTCTCGTTCCACACGCCCCAGCTCACCACCGGACGCGACGCGGTGCGCGCCGGGATCAGCGTGCACCAGGGCGGCCCGTGGGTCTCGGTGGTGGAGCAGGTGGAGGCGGGACACATCGTCCAGCTGCGGATCCATCCACGGGGCGTGCTGGCACCGCTGTTGCGCTGGGATGGTGAGCGAATGCGGGCCCGGTGAGCGCGCCGGAGCGCGCCAGCGCGCCGGGAGTGTGTTGACATTCTTGCGGGCCGCGTCTATGAGTCACGTGGGTGGAACACATCGGTTGCATCTGCACCTGGGACATACAGGCTCCACAAACAGCATGACCCGCGGGGTGGGGCGGGCGCTGTCGCTGTACCTCGCGATGTGGCTCTGCCTGTTCCCGGTGCTTCAGGCGGTCCACCTCGCCGTCGCCGACCATGATCACCACTTCAGCAGCGAGCATCACCGGATCGAAGACGTCCCGCGGGGTGTGGAGCGCAGCGCCGAGGACCGTGCCACGGGCACCTTCCGCCTCACGGCGCCGCGCACGATCTCGACCTCCGTCGATCTGCTGCTGAGCTTCAGCCTCCAGGACACCGTCTCCAGACGACACCCCACCCGGGTTGTCATCGACAGCTCGCACCAGGACTCCGCGCTGCGACCCGCGGATCATGTGGCCTCCCGGTCCCACCTCCTGGTTGCCCCCAAGACATCGCCCCCCTGTGCGTCGATCGCGGGTTGATCTGACCCGGCTCGAGTAGCGCATCAGGCCCGTCGAGCGGGTCGGTTGGTTTCTGACGGCATTCGCCGCGACGACGCGACCGCGGTGGAAGGTGACCACTGACCGTAGTCCTTGTCGACCCTCGACGAGAGCGACCGGTACGACGACCCTGTGTGTGCTGATCGCTGGACTGTCGCTGCCAGACGCAGCGGCGGGCGACCGGCGAGGCCTGTCCCTGAACCGCGCCATCCGGCTGTGCCTGGCTCATCCCAAGATCCTCGCCGGAGCAGAGCTGGTGCGTCAGGCGCAGGCCGATGCACGAACGGCGGCGCTGCTCCCCAACCCGGCGCTCACCGTGGAGGGTGGCCTGCTCCCATTGAGCCGCCGGTACACGGAGGAGGAACCAGGCGGCCCGATGGAGCTCTCCGCCGGGATCAGCTACCCCATGGATCAGCTGGTGTTCGGCAAACGGGCGGCGAGCATCGCCAGCGCCGACGCGGGGGTCACGGCGGCACGCGCCGAGCTCGCCGACGTCATCCGCCTGCGGGTGGAGCAGACGGCGCAGGCGTTCTACGGCGTACTCGAGCTGGAGGCCCTGTTGAAGCTCGCCACGCTCGGCGTGGACCACCTGGAGCAGGTCGCGGCGGCGACCCGGACGGCCGTGGCCAGCGGTGGCCGCCCCCAGGTCGAGCTCGGTCGGGTGCGCCTGGAGCTGCAGGCCGCCCGGCGGGAGGCGCGCCTGGCCCGGACGGCCGTGCTGCTTCAGCGCTCCAGCCTCCGCGCGCAGCTGGGTGAGTCCGTGCCGCTGGACGTGGTCATCGACGGGACGCTGGACGGCCCGCTCGCGGTGGAGCCGCTGTCCGTCGGGGCCGCCGTCGCGGCAGCACAGAAGAACCGCCCGGACATCCTGGCGCTGCGGAGCAAGGTGCTCAGGGCCCGGCGGGACGTGGTCCTGGAGCGCCGCAACGCGCTGCCACAGACCTCCATCGGCCTCGGTGTGGCGCATCAGTTCCAGCGCTCCATCGGCGCTCCGGATGTAACCGCCTGGGGTGTCAGCGTCGAGGTGACGCTGCCGTTGTTCGACCGCAACCAGGGCCACCGCGCCAGGGCGGCCTCGGTGGCGACCCAGGGCGGTCACGAGCTGAAGGCCGCGCTGCTCGACCTTCACGCGGAGGTCGAGCAGGCCGTGCAGTCGCTGCGCACGGCGCTGCAGAACGCACGGGAGATGGCGCAGACCGATCTCAAGCTGGCCACGCAGGTTCGCGACAGCTTCCGCACGGCCTACGCCGCGGGTGGCCGATCCCTCATCGAAACACTGGATGCGCAACGCAACTATCACGAGACCTACCGCGCCTACACCACCGGCCGGGCCGACTACTTTCGGGCCGTGTGTCGCTACAAGGCCGCGCTGGGCCTCGTCGCAGGAAGAAAGGTGATCCCATGATGGACCATGTTCCAGCTACAGAAGACGCTCCGCTCGCCACACCCGCCTCGACGCCGGAGCAGACTCGCCTGGCCCGGATCCAGTTCGGCCTGTGCCTGACCCTGACCGTGGGGATGCTGGCGTACCTGCTGTGGACGCCGACGGGCAAGCACATCGCCGCCGCGCAGGCCTCCCAGCAGGAGCAGCTGTCGCTGACCCCCTCGGGGAAGATCGCGATCCAGCCCGACTCCCCGCTCCACCGCAAGCTGCAGGTCACCACGGTCAAGCCCTCCAACGTCACGGTGCCGCTGTTGACGGTGACCGGCACCGTGGTGGCCAGCCTGCGCCAGACCCGGGGCACCGGCAAACACTGGCAGTTCAACTCGCTGGAGCTGTTGACGACCTACACCGACTGGCAGAAGGCCATGGTCGATATCGCCTTCGCCGGCAAACAACTCGAGGCCATCCGGCAGCTGGCCGACAACCGCGTCCGCTCCCAGGGCGCGCTGGTCACGCGGCTTCAGAAGCTGGTGCAGGCCGGCACGGACACGGAGCGGGATCTGGCGGCGGCTCGGTCCGAGCTGCTCCAGGCGCAGATTCAGGGGCGAAAGGACACGCACGAGGCCGACACCGCGCTACGGCTGGCCCGGCGCACCGAGGCCACGCTCGTCCGCCAGCTGCAGCAGGCGGGACTGGACCCCGACCTGCTGCGCCTCCCGGCCCCGGACATCGACGTCGTGGTCGCCGACGTGCCCGAGTCCCTGGGATCCAGGGCGCGGCTCGGTCAACGTTGCGAGGCCCGGTTCTTCGGCGTCTCCGACAAGCTGTTCTCGGGCAACGTACGGGCGATCTCGCCCGTGCTCTCCAGCAAGCGCTCCCTGCGCGTGCTGTTCGCCATCGACGATCCGGAGGATCTGCTCCGCCCGGGAATGTTCGCCGACATCGGCCTGGGCACCGACGCCCGGGCCGCGCTGCTGGTGACCGCCGCGGGCGTCGTGCATGTTGGCCGCACGGACTACATGCTGGTGCAGGACGGTCGGGCCTGGCGCGTGACCCCGGTGCAGGTGGGCGAGCTGCACGGCACCACGGTGGAGATCCTCGACGGGCTCCGCGCCAGCGACCGCGTGGTGGGTCAGGGTGCGATCCTGCTCAAGCCGCTGGTGATGGAGGCCCTGCAGCGACAGTCGTCACCACGGGTGGGCGGCGCATGATCGGTGTGCTCATCGAGAGGGCCATTCGTCGGCGCTGGCTGGTGCTGATCTTCGCCCTGGGTGTCTGTGCCCTGGGTGTGTTTGCCTTCCTGCGCCTGCCCATCGACGCCTACCCGGACATCGCGTCGCAATCCGTGTGGGTCGTCACGACCTACTCCGGCCGCGCCCCCGAGGAGGTCGAACGGCGGGTGACGATCCCGATCGAGATCGCCCTGCGCAACGTGCCCCGGGTCGAGACCGTGCGATCGCAGACGATCTTCGGCCTGTCTCTGGTGCAGCTCCTGTTCGAGGACGGCACCGAGACCTACTGGGCGCGACAGCGGGTGCAGGAGCGGCTCGCGGGTCTGGAGCTGCCGGAGGGTGCGAACCCGGATCTGGCGCCCATCACCTCGCCCTGCGGCGAGATCCTGCGCTACGAGCTCACCTCCGACGGGACCGTCGACCTGATGCACCAGCGGACGCTCAACGAGTGGGTCGTGAGCCCGCGGCTGCTCCGTGTGCCGGGGGTGGCCGATGTCTCGAACTTCGGCGGTCTGGCCAAGCAGTACGCGGTGACCTTCCGGCCGGCTCAGCTGGAGCGCCTCGGCCTGACGCTGGACGACGTGGTCGCCGCGATCCAGAGCAACAACGCCGCCGCCGGGGGCAGCATGCTCCAGCGCGGCAGCATGTCGCTCGTGATCCGCAGCGCTGGCCTGCTGGAGACCGTACAGCAGATCGAAGACATCTTCGTCAAGTCCGTGGCCGGCGCACCGGTGTACCTCAAGGACGTGGCCACCGTGGGTCCGGATGCCATGACCCCGTCGGGGATCTACAGCAAGGACCGCCGCGACACCTCGGTGGAGGGGATCGTGCTCCTGCGACGGGGCGAGAACCCATCCCGGGTGCTGGTGGGCGTGAGGCAAGCGATCCGCGAGCTGAACCAGTCGGAGCTGCCCGCCGGAGTGCGCATCGTGCCGTTCTACGACCGCCAACACCTGGTGGACAGCACGCTCCACACCGTGGCCCACAGCGTGTCGCTGGGGATCACGCTGGTGGTGCTGGTGCTGCTGCTGTTCCTCGGGCGTCCCGCGATGGCGTTCCTGGTGGCCGCCACCATCCCCTTCGCCCTGCTCTTCGCGCTGGTGCTGATGTACCTCACCGACATCCCCATCGGCCTGCTCTCGGTGGGCGCCATCGACTTCGGCATCATCGTCGACGGTGCGGTGATCATCGGGGAGAACATCGCCCGGCGCCTGAACCAGGCCACGCGCAGCGGGGAGCAGCTCACGGTGACCCGCGTCGTGCTGCAGGCCGCCCGCGAGGTGGAGCGTCCGGTGTTCTACTCGATGCTGATGGTGATCGTGGCCTACCTGCCGCTCCTGGCGCTGACCAGCATCGAGGGGCTGCTGTTCCGGCCCATGGCGTTGACCATGGTCTACGCCCTGGTGGGCGCGCTGATCTTCGCGCTGTTCGTGGTGCCGGTGCTGGCCACGGTGATGTTTCGCCACGGCCACCTGGAGCACGAGGGTCGGGTGGCGCGGACCCTGCGCCGGTTCTACGCCGGCGCCCTGCGACGCCTGCTGGTGCACCGCTGGCTGGTGGTCTCGGCCGTGCTGTGCATCATGGCCCTGGTCGCCCTGCGCGTCGTGCCCCGGCTGGGCGCGGAGTTCCTGCCGTATCTCGACGAGGGACCGGTGTGGGTCAAGGCCAACTTCCCGGAGGGGACCTCGCTGCAGCAGACCGCCGCCTTCGGCAAGCGCATCCGTCAGATCGCCCTGGAGTTCAAGGAGGTGAGGTTCATCTCGGCCCAGGTCGGGCGCACCGAGGCCTGGACCGAGCCCTTCCCGCCCAGCCGCATCGAGATCATGGTCGGGCTCGGCCCGAGGAGCACCTGGACGCGCTTCACGACCAAGCAGGAGCTGGTGCACGCCCTGGGACAGCGGCTGCGGGCCGAGTACCCCACCACGCGCTTCGTCTTCACCCAGCCGATCATCGACATGGTGACCCAGGACACCAACGGGACCTCGGCCAACCTCGCGCTCCAGTTCTCCGGCCCCGACTCCGACGTGCTGCTCTCCCTGGGACGGCAGGCGCTGACGCTGCTGCGCGGTGTGCCCGGGGCGCAGGACGCGAACATCGAGCAGGAGGGACCACAGGCCCAGCTCCAGATCCTGCCCGACCGGCGGCTCTGCGCGCGCTACAACGTCCGCATCGAGGACGTGAGCCGGATGATCGACATCGCCCTGGGCGGGGAGCCGGTGGGGACGCTGTACGAGGGCGATCGGCGCTTCGACATCGTGGTCAAGCTCGACCGCGCCGTGGTCGCCTCGCCGCAGGCCATCGGCCGGGTGCTGCTGCACACTACCGAGGGCCAGGCGGTGCCCCTGAGCCAGGTGGCGCGCATCGAGCTCGTGGACGGACAGACGCTCATCGCCCGGGAGAACGGCCAGCGCCTGATCACCGCGCGCTGTGACATCGTGGGCCGTGACTCGGGGAGCTTCGTCAAGCAGGCGCAGGCGCGCTTCGCCACCGACATCGCACCCTCCATGCCCGCGGGCTACCGCGTGGCCTGGCTCGGGATGTTCGAGAACCTCCACCGGGCGTACAACCGCTTCCGTCTGCTCATTCCGGCCACGGTGGCGCTGCTGTTCCTGCTGCTGTGGGCCACCTTCGGGTCCTTGCGCTGCGCGCTGCTGGTGCTGGCCGGCATCCCGTTCGCCTGTGTCGGGGGAATCCTCGCGCTCTACCTGCGCGGGATGCACATGAACGTCTCCACCGGCGTGGGCTTCGCGGCCCTGTTCGGCATCGCGATCATGGACGGCGTGCTGATGATCCGCGGGATCACCGTCGTGCGCCAGTCGGGCGTCGAGTTCTGGGAGGCCATCGTCCAGGGAGCGCTGCTTCGCCTGCGTCCGATCCTGATCACCGCCATCGTCGCGATCTTCGGCCTGCTGCCGGCCTCCATGGCGGTGGGCCTCGGTTCGGACGTGCAGCGTCCCCTGGCGACGGTGATCGTGTGGGGCCTGTTCAGCTCCACCGTGCTCACGCTGGTGGTGATACCCGTGCTCTACGGCATCCTGGCGCCGCGCCTGAGGAGCGGACCGACCGTCGCCTGCTCCCCGGACTAGCTGCCGCCGAACAGCGTGGCGCTGCCCCGGGGGATGTACTCCGTGGCTGACAGCGCTCCCGACTGCTTCAGCGCGCCGCGGACCCACGCGTCACAGGCGGCCTTGGTCAGATAGCTGCAGGTGGAGCAGGTGTCGAACTGCAGGTTGGCCATCTGCCAGTAGACGACCCCGTCCACGGTGAGATCCACCAGCATCAGCCCGTGCACGTTCATCGTGATCTGGTACTGGCAGCCGCTGAAGCTGTTGTCCGAGGCGTAGGTCGCACGGAACGAGACCAGCGCCCGCTGGCCGTCGGGCGCCACGGTCTGGTCGAAGATCGTGAAGCTCTGCAGATCGAGCAGCAACCCCAGCGCCCCGCCGCCGCCCTGGCCGGCGGACCAGATCGCCAGCCCCGGCAGCGCGAACGGTTTGCGCTGATCCGAGTAGCCCTGCTTGTTCAGGTCCACCAGCACGGCCTCGCCCACCAGCCCGGAGTCCTGGGTCGTGCCGAAGACCACGATGTACTGGTCGGTGAGCGCGAGGTCATACGCCCCGGACGGCATCTTGACCCTGGTGTCCTCCACCGCGTCGCCGTTGAGCCGGCTCAGGCGCCCATCACACGGCATGGCCAGCAACACCCGGCCGTCCCGGGGGTCCACCGCCAGATCGGACACCGGGCGGGTGAGGGACACGGTTCGTAGCTTGGTCGCCCCGGCCACGTCGAGATCCACCATCCGCGCCAGGGTGGCGCAGCCATCGGCGTACCCCGAGCCGTCCACCAGCACGTGGGCCAGGGTGCGCTCGGCGCCGAACACGATGCGCGTCGGCCGTCCACCCAGGTCCACGTCACGCAGGTCGAGGATCTTCTCCGCCCGCTTGTCCATGTTCACGATGCTCACGTGCCCGTTGGCGTGGCCCACCACGACATAGGTGCTGTCGGGGCTGACGCCGATGCAGGTCCCCGGCGCCGGGAGGGGCACGGGGTCGACCCACGGCTTGGTGGTGTCGGAGGTCTGAAACGCGGAGAGCGTGGCGCCCGAGACCGAGGCGATCCAGGCGCCGTCGGGGCTGGAGGCGACATCCGCCGCGTTGGGCGCCGCGATGGGCTGGGCCACGCGGATCGCGTTGGTCCGGGTGCCGGTGGTGTCCAGCTGCTCGATGCCGTGGTTTCCGGCCACGAACCCCAGGGGCTTGCGGAACTTCACCGCCACGTTGAGGTCCCCCTCCCCGGGCACCTTCAGATCGAACACCAGCCCCAGCCCCAGCATCTGCCCCGTGGCGCTCTTCCCCGCCAGCCGCAGGTCGAACGCCTCGTCCACCGGCACGTCGCCCAGCTGCAGGGTCAACGCCTCCGTGCGCAGCGTCTCCTGGTCCGACTGGCCGGCGTCGCGGATCACGCGCAGGTTGAAGCGCGACAGCCGCACGTCGCTCATGGGATCGAAGGCCTTGACCGCCGGACGCTCCAGCGAGATCACCAGACGCCCGGCTTCGCCGCAGGCCTGCAGCGCGAGGCAGAGACAGAGGGCACACAGGGGGCGCATTGGCCTGCATCATAGCAGGACAGGGGTTTGTGGACGAGGCCGGCTCGGGTATACTTGGAGCATCTCGCATCTGGAGCCCGCTTGCCGTTGAGGGCCTGTCACCTCGTTCCCCTGATCCTGCTTCTCGGCTGCCCCGGGAGTCGAACCCCGCTGGAATCAGACGCCACCCAGTGCAAGGACGGGCGCGACAACGACGGCGACGGGCTGATCGACTGCAAGGATCCCGACTGCTCCCACATCGCCTACTGCTCCGCCACCCTCGACGGACAGGTCCCGGTTGACGGGGCGCCGAAGCCCGATGGACCGCCCACACCGGATCAGTTCGTGCCCCGGCCCGACCTGGTCAAGCCGAGCTCCTACGGCAAGCGCTGCACGTTCAGCACCCCCAACGTGCCGTGCCCCGACGGAGAGACGGTCTGCGTCCCGGCCAACTACGGCCCCGGCTTCTGCACCTATGCCTGTCCGACGAATGCGTGTCCCCCTGGACCGACCGGGACCCAGGCCCAGTGCGCCTACCGCGTGGACTTCCCCACGGGCAGCGTCTGGTTCTGCATCTTCCTGTGCCAGACCAGCTCATGCCCGCACGACACGGCGTGCTTCGGAAGCTTCTGCTACTGACCCGTGCGCCGGCGCCGGCTACTTCGCCGGGCGCACCGACTTGACCGTGCCCCCCAGGCTGGTCTCCACCAGCACCGTGGCGTTCTTGGGAAAGCGCTTCCACTCCTCGAGTGAGGAGCAGGTGTGCTCCTTGCGCGCCTCCTTGCGCTGCAGCACCAGGGTGTAGATCCCGGTCTTCGCCCCGACGCGCTCCTTGTCGGCCAGCCGGTCCACGGCGGGCCAGTGTGGCTCCTCGGCCGAGGTCCCCGAGGCGCTGAGCGTGCGGGCCACATGCCACGTGTCCAGAGTATAGCGGCACTTCTGGCGATAGACCGGAACCCGACGGTAGCGCGTGCGGGTCCTGGTCACCTCGCGGTAGTCGGTCTCCCAGCGCTGGCAGGTCTTGACCGACACGCCACCTCGCTTCTTGAACCCGTAGGAGGCACAGTGCCGGCCGGAGGCCACGCGCTCGTGGACCGTCTCGGTGCCGTTCGGGACCTTGTCATGGTGATGGATCTGGCGCGAGCAGCTCCGGGCGTAGGCCCCGGCGGGCACCGCGTCGAACCACGCCTCCTGCTGCTGCGGCCCGAACCGCTCCACCGCCTGGTTGCAGGTCCAGTGCCGGTCCACCACCCGGTACTGATCCGGTCCGCGCAGCACGAAGTAGAGCACGATCCCCACCACGGCCAGCCCCACGACCCCCAGCACCAGGGGCAGCCGCGATCGCTTCTTCGGCGCGGGCGCCCGGGGCGCCGGCTCACCCTTGCGACGGGTGGCCTGCTTGCGGTAGGCGCCCGCCGCGTCGGCCGACAGCTCCTCGTCCGCCGCCATCACCGTGGCCTCACTCAGCGGCCCCTTGCACGTGGGGCACTCCTCGAGCGGCGTGCCCTGCGCATCCACCGGCGGCACCTGTACGTCGCAATAGGCGCAGTACAGCCAGTCGCCGGACGCCAGCTTGCGCGCCACGTCGCCCTCGAGCTTGTGGCTCCCCACCGCCGTCTCCACGTCCAGACCGCGATCCGCGCCGCAGGCCGGGCAGCGCTGGCTGCCGCCCGGGATGTCCTGCGCCCCGCAGTGGGCGCAGCGCCAGATGTTCTCCACAATCTCGGGCCGCGCACCGCAGCGCTCGCAGGCCTCGGGCATCGTGGCGTGTTGATGACCGCACTCGTGACATTCCCACTGCACGGGGGCCTCCTTGATGGAAGGCGCGACGATAGCACATCGGCCGGGGCGACGGACGACCTATGGCTCCACCACGTCCACCCGGCGCGCCTGGATCGCCAGCGTGCGTCCCGGAGGCAGCAGCAGATCGCCCACCTGCCGCGTGAAGTACGCCTTGACCGCCGCCCAGTCCCGCGGTCCCTCGCCCGGCAGACCGGCCTCGCGCTCGGCGTCGTCGAAGTAGGTCAGCGCCCGGAGCAGCAGGTGCTGGTTCACCGGCTGCCGGTAGACCGTCTGCATCGCGTCCAGGCAGCGGGCGATGCCCAGGCGGTGGTGCTCCAGCGTGACATACAGGTCAAAGAAGTCTCGTCTGGTTCCGCGATCGAGGATCGCGTGCAGCTTGGTGGCGAGGATCCCGGTGACCGAGAGGCGGCGCTGCTCCACGTGCTCGGCGAAGGTGTCGAGCAGGAAGATCGAGACGTCGATGCCATTCCAGCGGAGGTGGACCGTGCCTTCGCTCTGCTCCAGGAGCTCGACCTCCCCCTTGCGGCGGAGCTGGTCCAGCAGGTCCACGAGGCCCGCCGCGTCGTGGACACCGAAGTCGACGTCCCGGCTCGGGCGGTAGGGGCAGAAACAGCGCACCGCCTGGCCGCCGATGACAAACCAGTAGGGGAGGTCGTCCACGGCCTCGCCCAGCGGGGACGGAATGACCTGTTTGGGATCATAGGGCGCTTGGGACATGAGGCACCTTGCGGGCCACGAGCACCGCCCGCAGCAGACCCTGGCTCTGGCGCCTCCACCCTCGCATGCGATAGGCCTGGTACAGCGGCAACCAGGGCAGGCCGGCGGCGAAGTGCGTGGCCGCCAGATCGCCGTAGTTGAAACAGTAGAACGCCAGCTGGGCTCCGGGGACGACGGCGTCATCGGACAGGTTGTACAGGGCGGCCCGCACGGACGGCGGCAAGGAGGTGACCGGGTAGGTCCCTGCCGGGTCCCGCTGCATCAGCTTGTAGACCGTGGCCCGCGAGGGACAGGCCACCGCCTCGGCCAAACAGAACCGTTGAAGAGCCGCCAGCAGGGGGGCGATGCCTGGAAAATCCTGACTCGCCAGAAGCGCCCTCAGGTGCCTCAGCACGGGTGGATGAATCCGCGACTTGCCGTTATCAGACCGCTTTTTACGTCGGGGACCAGCACGCAGGGCATCGCCGGAATCCAGGCGGTGGCGAGCCCGCCTCACCGAGGTTTCGATATCAAATGGAGACGCCACTGGGTTTAATTATAGACGCCGGTGGCGTTATTACAAGACGATCGGTTTCACCCGATCCAGGTCTACGGGGCGCAGTTGTTCGCCGCGTTGGGCGAGCCGAAGTCGGTGCCGCTGCCCCAGGCCACGGTGGAAGCGCACCAGTTGGTGGCGACGTTGTTGTCCAGCGTCAGGCCCTTGAGCTGCAGCGAGGCGCCAGACGTCATCATCGTCCAGGTCTGGGTCTTGTTGTACGAGACCTCGTCCACCAGGTTGTTCTGCGGATCGTACAGCAGGATCTCGTCGTCGGTGTTGGCCAGATACCAGGAGCTGCCGTAGGCGTAGGCCACGGTGACGCCGCCGTTGGTCGCGCTCGTGGCGTTGTTGCCCAGCACGGCATACGCCCCCGGGGCGATGAGCACGTCGGTGGCGATCTTGTGCATATCGCTGCCCTTGTCCTTGATCGTCCAGTCCTTGAGATTCACCACCGCTGAACCGGCGTTGTAGACCTCGAACCACTCGCCGTTGCCGTCCGTGACCTTGGTCGGGTCGAACAGGATCTCGGTGATCACCACCGACGGGGGGGTCGTCGTGCCGTCCAACACACCGTCGGGGGCCGGGCCCTGGTCCGGGGTCGGGCCGAGGTCGGGCGCCGGGCCCTGGTCCACCACCGGGCCGTCGGGGCCAGCGTCGGTGGTCGTCCCCGCGGTGATGGTCAGCGTGGCCGGACCGAACACCGTGCTGTCGTAGGAATCGACGCCGATGATGTAGGTCGTGGCGCTGGCCACCGTCAGCGCGATCTCCTCGTCGGCCCCGTCGAACGGGACGTCGGAGCCGTCGACGCAGGCGCTGGCCAGGCAGCTGGTCAGCACGTACAGCGCGGGATCCACGTTGGGGTCCGCCGCGAGCGTGATGGTGTAGGTCCCCGCCGGGAGCTGAACCTGGTAGAACAGGTCGGGGCCCGGCGTCTCGTCACCCGTGCAGCTGGTGGCGGAGGGGAGGTTCAGGTCGTCGGTGGCGCCGGTGGTGTCCAGCTGGACCGTCACCGGGCTGCCGCTGTAGGTCAGCACCTGGGGCGTGGCGCACTTGTCGTTGCTCGGTCCGGCCCCGTCGGGAGCCGTGGTGTCGGCTCCGGCCTCCATGGGACCCTTGTCGGCGACCAGGATCGGTCCGTCGGGGGGCATGGTGTCGGTGTTCATGTCGACCGCCATGTCATGGGACATGTCGGCCACCTTGCCGTCCGTCTTGGTCCCGCTGTCATCGCTGCAGGCGGTGAGGAGGCCGGCCAGGGCGACGGTCATCAAGATAGTCCGATATTTCATTGCTCGTCTCCTTCTCGGTACCCTGATGTGCTACCACAGCTGACAGGTCGTGTCACCGTGCGATCTGGGCCGTGGCCTGGGCCTCGACAATGGTCTCCAGGAACGGCGAATCCGGCAGATCGACCTCTCCCGTTACGGCCGCGCGCACCAGCGAGCCCGGCGTGCCCTCGCCATGGTCCACCTCGATGGACAGCTCGGCGTAACCAGCCGCCACCGGGTCCGCTCCGCTGGGGATGTCGGCGGGCGGCTCCACGGCGGTGGATTCGCGGCGCACCACGTCGAACGGATCGAAGCCGGGGTCCTTGAGCAGGTGCGTCACCAGCGCGCACAACGGTCGCATGCCGCTGAGCGGATCGGAGGTCAGTGACTCCAGCTGCTCGGTCACCTGGGTCATGCTGGCGAAGCGGTCGGCGGGCGACGGCTGCAGCAGGCGGGTCACGATCTCGACCAGATCGCTGGCGGCGTCCACGCGGGTCGACGGCATCTGGCCCGCCCGCATCCGGTGCCAGGTCTCCGGGGTGTTGCCACGGAAGGCGCGCTGCCCCGCCAGCATCTCCCACAGCAAGATCCCGAGACCAAACTGGTCGGCGCGGGCGTCCACCGTCCGGCCGCTGGCCTGCTCCGGCGACATGTAGCCCACGGTCCCGGCGATCTTGCCGCCCAGCGGTGGCGGGTTGCGGCCGTCCAGGTAACGCGCAATGCCAAAGTCGATCAGCTTCAGCGCACCATCGTGGTCCAGCATCACGTTCTGCGGGCTGAGGTCGAGATGCACCAGCGGCATGCTGCACTCGTGGTGCAGGTAGCCCAGGGCCCGGGCCAGCTGGTGGCCGATGGCGATGATCGACGAGGAGGGCAGCTCCACGCCCATGCGGGAGGTCCGCCGCATCAGCGCCCGCAGCGTGCAGCCCTCGACCAGATCCAGCGTGAGGAAGGCGCACCCGTCCACCACGCCCATCTCGTGGCACAGGCACAGGTTCGGGTGGCTCAGTCGGGCCAGCAACCCACCCTCGCGCACCACGAGCTGCACAAAGGCGGCCTCGCCGATCACCGTCGGCTGCACCCGTTTGAGCGCAATGCGCGGCTCACCCCCGCCGGTGCTGGCCTGTCGCGTGACGCGAAAGACCTGGGACAGACGCCCGCCCCCGATCTGCTCCAGCAGCTGAAATTTGCCGAACAGCGCCATCTGGCGCGGATTATAGCCTGATCCGGCGCGGAAACCAGATCCGTGTTGGGCATCGCCGCGCGGCTGCTGCTCGGCCCCTGAGCCCGACGAAACGTGAAAAAGTTGGGTGCGACCCCCGCCAGCCCTGAGCCGCTCTCGGCCCCTGAGCCCGACGAAACGTGAAAAAGTTGGGTGCGACCCCCGCCAGCCCTGAAACGTGAAAAAGTTGGGTGCGACCCCCCGTCCCCGCTAGCCGTGCTTCTGGACGAAGTCCTCCATCAGATCGGTCACGGCCTTGACCCACTCGTGGCTCACGGCGTTGTAGGTCGAGACGCGGATCCCGCCCACCGAGCGGTGGCCCTTGAGCCCGATCATCCCGCGCTCCTTGCTCGCGGCGATGAACTGCTTCTCCAGCTCCTCGGTGGGCAGCCGGAACACCACGTTCATCAGCGACCGGCTATCCTTGTGCACCGGGCTGGTGAAGAAGCCGGCGTGCTTGTCGATGGTGCCGTAGAGCAGCTCGCCCTTCTTGCGGTTCTCGCGCTCCATCACCGCCAGGCCGCCCTTGCCCTCGATCCACTGCAGGACCTTGCCCACGAGGTAAATCGCGAAGCACGGGGGGGTGTTGTACAGCGAGCCCTTCTCGGCGTGGATCGCGTAACCCAGCATGGTGGGCAGGTTGGCCCGCGCCCGCTGCAGCAGATCGTCGCGCAGCACCACCAGCGTGACCCCCGCCGGGCCCAGGTTCTTCTGCGCCCCGGCGTAGATCATGGCGAACCGCTTGGCGTCGAACGGGCGCCACAGGATGTCGCTGGACATGTCGGCCACGAGCGGCGCCTCGACCGTCGGGAACTGATGCCACTGCGTGCCGGCGATGGTGTTGTTGGAGGTCAGGTGGACGTAGGCCGCGCCGTCAGTGAGCTTGAGCTCGTTCGCCGCCGGGATGCGCACGAACTTGCCGTCCACCTCGCCGGTGCCGGCCACGTTGACCTTCGCCCCGTGCTGCTCACCGATGAGCTTGGCCTCCTTGATCGCCTTCTTGGACCAGGCGCCGGTGTTGACGTAGTCCGCGGTCTGCCCCGGGTGCAGGAAGTTGAGCGGGATCATCGCGAACTGCGTCGAGGCCCCGCCCCCCAGGAACAGCACCTTGTAGTCGTCGCCCAGCCCCAGCAGCCGCTTCAGCAGGCTCTGGGTCTCGGTGTGCACCCGGTCGTACTCCGGGGAGCGGTGGCTCACCTCCAGCACGCTCATCCCCGTGCCGGCGAAGTCGAGGAATTCCTCGCGCGCCTGCTCCAGCACGGGCAGCGGCAGACAGGCGGGTCCGGGATTGAAGTTCATCGTCCTTGTCATGGCCATCTCCGTTGTTGGCTACTTGCTCACGTGCTCGCGGATCTTGCGCACGACGATCTCGCCGATGCGCAGCAGGTTCTCCTTGCTCGATGCGCCGATGTGCGGCGTCATGATCACGTTGGGTGCCTTGAGCATCGGACAGTCGTCGGGGGGGGGATCGCTGGGCCACACGTCGGTGGCGTAGCACCCCACCTGCCCCTGCTCCAGGGCCTTGACCATGGCCTTCTCGTCGATGCACTTGCCGCGCCCGGTGTTGACGATGATCACGCCCTTCTTCATCCGGGCGATGGTCGCGTCGTTGATCATGCCCCGGGTCTCGTCCGTCAGCGGCATGTGCAGCGACAGGTAGTCGGACTGCGCCAGCACCTCGTCCAGCGGCTTGATCTGGGCCACGGCGTGGCTCTGGACGAACGGGTCGTGCGCCACGACGGTCATCCCGAAGGCCCGGGCCCGGGTCGCCACCTCGCTGCCGATGCGGCCGATGCCCAGCAGCCCCAGCGTCTTGCCCATGAGCTCGGTGCGCTTGAGCTCCTTCTTCAGCCACTGGCCCTGGGCCAGGCCGTTGTGCCCGCGGATCACGTGGTTCGGCGCGGCCAGCATCAGCGCCATGGCCAGCTCCGCCACCGCGACGCTGGAGGCCTGGGGCGTGTTGGCCACCGTGATGCCCTTCTGCTTGGCGTACGCCTGGTCCACGTTGTCCAGCCCCACGCCGCCGCGGATGATCAGCTTCAGCTTCGGGGCGGCGTCGATGTACTCCCGGGTGCACTTGGTCTTGCTGCGGATCAGCACCACCTCCGCCTCCGATACCCGCGACTTGTCGTCGGTCACCTCGCCGAACTGCTTCAGCTGGTCCGGCAGCGAAGCGTCGAAGGCATCCGAGATCAGGATCAGCATGGCTTCCTCCATCTGTTGTCCCGGGCGACCGGGGTTGTGCGATTACAGATCGTTGATGCTGCGCACCACCATCCCGCTGCGCAGCTTGGGCTCGAACCAGGTCGACTTGGGCGGCATGACCTGGCCCGCGTCGGCGATGGCCATCAGCTGCTCGATGCGGGTGGGGAACATGGCGAACGCCACGGCCGGCACATCGCCCGCCTGTACGCGGCGCTCGAGCTCGACGCTGCCGCGGATGCCCCCCACGAACTGGATGCGCTTGTCGGTGCGTGGATCGCCGATGCCGAGGATCGGCGACAGCAGGTTGTTCTGCAGGATCGCCACGTCCAGGCTGTTCACCGGATCGCCCTGGGGGAAGCTGTCCGGGCGGGCGCGAAGGCGGTGCCACTGCCCGTCGAGGTACATCCCGAACTGCCGCGGCTCGGGCGGAGAGGCGGTGTCGGCCGGGGCGATCTCGAACGCGGCCTCGATCTTCTGCTTCAGCTCCGGCGGCGTGCGGCCGTTCAGGTCCAGCACCACGCGGTTGTACTCCATGATCTTCATCTGGTCGTGCGGGAAGATCACGGTGAGGAAGTGGTTGTACGCCTCCTCGCCGGTGTGTCGCGGGTTCTGTGCGCGGCGGGTCTGCTGCACCCGGGAGGCCGCAGCGCTGCGATGGTGGCCATCCGCCACGTACAGGTGCGGCACGTCGGCGAACAGCCGCTGCAGCTGCTGCACCTCGTCCGCCTGGCCCACGACCCACAGCGTGTGGCCGATGCCGTCCTCCGAGACGAAGTCCACCTCGGGGGGCCGGGCGCGCATGCGGTCCACCGCGGCGTCGATCTCGGGCCGCGCATGGTACGTCAGGAACACGGGCCCGGTGTTGGCCCCCACCAGGTCCACGTGCCGTGTACGCTCCTCTTCCTTGTCCGCCCGGGTGTGCTCGTGCTTCTTGATCAGGTCCCGCTGGTACTCCGCGACGGAGGCGCCGGCCACCACACCGACCTGCACGTGCTGCCCCATTTTCTGCTGGTACAGGTAGAAGCAGGGCTGCGCGTCGCGCACCATCAAGTGCTCGTCCAGCAGCCGCTTCAGGTTGCGCGCGCCGTTCTCGAAGATCTTGGGGTCCAGCGGGTCGAGGGTGCGCTCGAGATCGATCTCCGACTTCTCCACCCGCAGAAAGCTGTTGGGCCGCTGCTCGACGTAGGCCCGGGCCTCGGCGTAGTCCACCACATCGTAGGGCGGAGCCGCGATGGCCGGGGCGACGTCCGGCCGGGGTCGAATGCCGCGAAAGGGACGGATATCAGACATGGAAACCTCCTGTGGGCACCAGACTGGTTACCACAGCCCACAGGCCGGCGAAAGAGGAACCGGCGAAAGAGGAACCGGCGAAAGAGGAACCAGCCCATGGCCAGGATCGTGGACGCAGGTCAGTCCGGATCGCCCGCCGGATCGGACGGGTCCACGTCGGCAATCGACCGGTGGCCGTTGAGCACGCAGGGGTGCGGGTCGCCCTTGCCCTTGTCGTAGTGCTTGGCCACGAGATCGGCCAGCGTGATCCCCTCCAGCACACCGTCGATGGCCTGCCCCACCTCGGACCACACATCCCGCGTGACACAACGGTGCGAGCGATCGCACAGCGCCGCGTCTGCCACGCAGTCCACCAGGGACAGGGGGCCCTCCAGCGCCCGCAGCACGTCGCTCAGCTTGATCTGCTCCGGGTCCTTGCCCAGCAGGTGGCCGCCACCAACGCCGCGCCGACTGCGCACCAGCCCCCCGGCCTTGAGTGAGGCAAATATAGAATCCAGATACTTGCGAGAGACGCCCTGGCTGTCCGCGATGCGCTGCATCATCAACGGGCCCTCCCCATGGTGCAGGGCCAGCTCCAGGAGGGCTCTCAGACCGTATCGACTTCGGGTAGAAATCTTCAACAATGGCTGCCTACTGTCGCGAGCGGTTAACTTCACGGTGATACTCGTATCCACTGGCCCAATGGTCAAGTGACATCCCCGGCGCTGGGTCACATCCGGGCTCCGGCGGAAGCACCGCTGCTCCGCGTCCGATTCAGGCGATCGATCACGTCGCCGGCGGCGTCGACGGCCTCGAGCCGCAGGGTCCGGCGTGTGAGCTCCAGCATCACGACGTGGTGCGCGCTGGATACGGCGCGGCGCATGCCCCCCGTTCCCCCGGCCACCAGGATCGGAAAGGCTCCCCCCCCGCCGGTGGTGATGTAGATCGTCCCTCGCTGACCCGGCGCGACCGGGCACGGCGTGGGGCTCGCCCCCTTGGCGCAGCGCGACGGGGCCCACCGCTCGTAGAAGTGGTTGTGTCCCTGAAACACCACGTCCACCCGGTGCCGATTGAACACCGGAACCAGCGCCGCGTTCTGTCCCGCCTCGTTGGGTGGATGGCTGAAGCGCAGGCGCTCGGTGTAGATCGGGTGGTGCAGCACCACGAGCTTCCAGTGGTGCGGGTGCCGGACCAGCACCCCATCGAGCCACGCGGCCTGTTGCGCGAAGCGCGTGCGGTCTCGTGCGCCGGTGAAGGTCGCGGTGGAGAGCACAACGAACAGGGCGGGTCCCACGGTGAAGTAGGCGTAGTCCTCTGTCCCGCTGCCGCCCACGGCGGGATCCGACCGAGGCTGGTACAGCACGCGGTTGAAGTTCGCGGCCGCGCCCTCCCCCGGGCCGTCGTCGTGGTTGCCCATGGCGTACATCACCGGCACCCGGGCCGACAGCGGCTCGGTCACGGTCAGGTGGCCGGCCCACTGGGCCAGCTCGCGGCCGTCGTGCACGATGTCACCGGTGTGCAGCACCAGCGCCGGTGCGCGGCGTGCGATCAGGGACACCAGGTGCACCCAGGTGTCGGAGGCCCCCTTGCCGCCCTGGTAGCGTTCGGCGCGCGAGTCCCCCACCACGGCGACCCGCAGGGACGCCGCCCCCGCGGTGCGAAAGGTCCACGGCCCGCTCCATCCCGCCGCGTGGCTCCCCACACGGTAGCGATACAGCGTGTCAGGCCGCAGGCCGGTGAGCGTGACCTCACTCACCGTGCCGAATCCGTCGATGCGGGTGCTGTGGGCGCGGGCCGTCCGCTCGCCCGCGGCACCCTCGCTCTGTGCACGAAACCGCACCTCCTGCCCCACCGGGCCGCGGACCGTGGTCCACGCGATCCCGATGGTGGTCGCGTCGCCCATGATCGACAGGCGCACCTGGGTCGGCGCCGCACCGGCGACCGACGCCGATGTCGCGAGCAGCAGAACAATCCTCGACAGTCCCTGCATCTCTCGTACACTTTCACACGAACTCTGAATCTGTCAGATACCGGCGGTGGGTCAAGCCCCACGTGACGCATACGGGGAGTGGTTGTCTTTCGAACTCGACCCTGGCAGGGTAGTATCCTGCACCAAACCGATGGAGTGGATCATGTTTCGACCGTTCGTTGCACTACTGCTGACCCTCGCCCTCGCGGCCTGCTCCGACGACGGAGACAAGCCCGGCATCGAGGCCGGCACGCCGGATGGGCCGGTGGTGGACCGCGGTCCGGGGAGCGACATCGCCGTACCCGACGCTTCCCCGGACCAGGCCGTCGCGGACACGCTGTCACCCGACACCAGCAGCACCAGCCCCTCGGGCTGGACCGAGCTGATGACCGCTCCCAACCAGCTCAACGCGGTCTGGGCCAAGGACGCCAACACGGCGTACATCGTGGGCCAGGGCGGCACGATCCTGTCGTACAACGGCACCGCCTGGGCCTCGATGCAGAACACCGAGAAGGACGACCTGTACGGGGTGTGGGGCAACGCGTCCAAGGTGTGGGCCGCGGGCACGGGCGGCAAAATGGCGTGGGACGGCAGCGCCTGGGCCAAGATCACCACCAGCACCTACTCCTTCGTCGACCTCAAGGCCGGCGCCACCAACCTGTATGCGCCGACCAGCACAACGTACATCTACTACAAGTCCCAGACCAGCACCTCGACCTACTGGTCCTCGATCTACCTCTACTCCGTGCTCGCCGGCAAGACGATCCAGGCGCTGTGGGTCCTGTCCGACAGCCACGCCGTGGCGGTGGGCACCGACGGCCTGATCCTCCAGTGCACGGCCACCTGCACCACAGCCAGCAACTGGAAGGCCATGACCTCCGGCACCACGACCCACCTCAACGCGATCTGGGGCTCCTCCGCCACGGACGTGTTCGCCGTGGGGCTGGACGGCACCGTCCTGCACTACGACGGCACCGCCTGGAGCAAGATGACGATCAACACCGCGACCTACTTCTACGGCGTGTGGGGCACGGGCCCCACCGACGTGTGGGCCGTGGGCCACCCGATCTTCAAGGCCGACGAGTCGATCTTCCACTACGACGGCAGCAGCTGGACCAAGACTCCTCCGCCCAAGACCTCGTTCCTCAACGCGGTGCACGGCAGCGGGACCAAGGACGTGTGGGCCGTGGGCAAGAGCAACATCCTGCACTTCACCGGCAAGCCCTGAGCGCGTCCGCGCCGTGTCCTTCGACCCCTACCGCATCCTGGGCGTGAGCCAGGAGGCCGCCGAGGGCGAGATCCGGCAGCTGTACCGCGCCCTGGCGCGCCGGTATCACCCGGACCTGAACAAGAGCCCCGAGGCGGAGGAGGTGTTCAAGGAGCTGGGCCTGGCGTTCGCCGTGCTCACCAACCCGCGCAAGCGCGAGCTGTTCGACCGCTTCGGCGAGGCCTCGATGCAGGTCGGGTTCGACCCGCGCCAGTTCGAGGCGCCGTCACGGCCGGCTCCCCGGCGACGCGATCCAGCCCGCGATCCGGCGCCCGGCGTGACCGCACACCGAACCGGTGAGCCGGCCTGGAACACCGCGCGCGAGCGCCGGGAGTCACTCCAAAGTGCGGAGTGGAGCACGCCCGTGGGCGCGCGCGCAGCGAGGGAGCCGGAGCGGAGCGCGCAAAGCGTGACCGCGCGTGGAGCGCAAGATGCGAGCCTGCGCGGAGCGCGGCCAGATGTAAGCGAGCGGAGCTCGCGTGCGGCGCCGGGCCATAACCTCGACGTGCTCGTCCCGCTCGAGATCGATCTGCACACCGCGATCATCGGTGGGGAGGTCCGGGTCGACTCGCCGCTCACCGGCGCGCCGCTGTCGCTGCTGGTCCCGCCCGGCGTGGAGAGCGGACACCAGGTCCGGCTGGAGGGCTGGGGCCGTCCGGGCCGCGGGCGGGCCCCCGGCGACCTGTACTTCGAGCTTCAGGTCCAGCCCCATCCGTTCTTCCACCGCGAGGGCGCCGATCTCGTGCTCGAGCTGCCGGTGACCATCGAGGAGGCCTACCTCGGAGCGCGGGTGCAGATCCCCACGCTTCAGGGCTGGGTCCGGGTGGGCATCCCCGCCGGCAGCCGGGGCGGCGAACGGCTGCGGCTGCGGGGCAAGGGCCTGCCTCACGGCCAGGCCGTCGGCGACCTCCACGTCCACATCTGCATCCGCCTGCCCCAGCGCCTGGATTCGCTGGGACGCAATCTGGATCGCATCGGAGCGCTGTACACCCAGTCCGTTCGCGAGGGCCTCAAGCTTTGACCTCGCCGTGAGGGGCAGCGTATAGTCGCGTCGGCGCGCCCGGTGCAGCCTCGGGAGCGGGCGGTGGCGCGGCCGTGTAGACCATGAACCACATCGGCATTCGACGCGAAGACAAGAACCCCTTTGAACGACGGGCGCCCCTGACGCCGGACGACGTCACGACCCTCGTGCGGCAACACGGGCTCCCGATCACGATCCAGCCGGCTCGCGCGCATCGCGTGTTCTCCGACAACGAGTACCGCGCAGCCGGCGCCGATGTGAACGAGGACCTGTCTCGGTGCCAGGTGGTGATGGGGGTCAAGGAGATCCCCCTGGACCAGCTGCTGGCGGGCAAGACCTACCTCTTCTTCTCGCACACGATCAAGGGCCAGCCGTACAACATGCCCCTGCTCCGCCGGCTGATGGACCTCGGCTGCACGCTGGTGGATTACGAGGTGATCGTGGACGACGGCGGCCAGCGGCTGGTGTTCTTCGGGCGGCACGCCGGACTGGCGGGCATGATCGACGCGCTGTGGGCTCTGGGCCAGCGGCTGGCCCAGGTGGAGGACATCGAGACCCCCCTGGCCCGCCTGCGCCAGGCCCACGCTTACGTTAGCCTGGAGCAGGCCAAGCACGCCATCGCCGACGTGGGACGCGAGCTGCATGAGCGCGGGACCCAGGCCCTCACGCCGCTGGTGGTGGGGTTTGCCGGCTACGGCAACGTCTCCGCCGGCGCGCAGGAGATCTTCGACCTGCTGCAGCCGACGACGGTGGAGCCCGACGATCTGCTCCGCATCGACGTGCGCAACCACGGCTGCTGCTACAAGGTGGTGTTCCGCGAGGAGCACCTGGTCCAGCCGCTGGGGCCGCAGCTGTTCGAGCTGCAGCACTACTACGATCACCCCGAGGCCTACCGCGGCGCCTTCGCCACGCGGTACCTCGACCAGCTGACCGTGCTGGTCAACTGCATCTACTGGGAGTCGCGCTATCCGCGGCTGGTGACGCTGACCGATCTCGATCAGCTGTACGACGGACCGCCGCCGCGACTGCGGGTGATCGCGGACATCTCCTGCGACATCAACGGCTCCATCGAGGCCACCGTGAAGTCCACCGACCCCGATCGTCCAGTGTACGTCTACGACCTGGAGCACGACCAGGTGCTGGACGGCATCGTCGGTCGGGGACCGGTGATCCTGGCCGTGGAGAACCTGCCAGCGGAGCTGCCGCGGGAGGCCTCCAAGTGCTTCTCCCGGTCGCTGCTGCCGCTGATCCCCGGCGTGGCGGCCGCGGACCTCGACGTCGCGCTGGAGCTGAGCCACCTGCCACCGGCGATCCAGCGCGCCGTGATCGTACATCGGGGCCAGCTGACTCCGGGGTACGCGTACCTCAACGACCACCTCGCCAGCGACGAGACACCATGAGCAAGGACGACAAGCCATCTCCCCTGGGCAACGCCTTCATCGGCATCGCCGGCATCATCGGCGCCGGCAAGACCACCCTGGCCACCGCGCTGGGCGAACACCTGGGTCTGGATGTGCACTACGAGCCGGTGATCGACAACGAATACCTCGAGGACTTCTACCGCGAGACGGCGCGCTACAGCTTTCCGATGCAGATCTACCTGCTCAACCGCCGGTTTCAGCAGCACCAGGAGATCATCTGGCGCGGGCGCGGCGGGGTGCAGGACCGCACGATCTACGAGGACGCGATCTTCGCCAAGACCCTGCGCGACATGAACCTGATGGACCCACGGGACTACGAGACCTACGTCACGCTGTTCCGCAACCTGTCCAACTTCATGTGCCGCCCCAACGCCATCGTGTACCTCGACGTGGCCCCGGCCACCTCGCTGGAGCGCATCCGACAGCGCGAGCGCGGCTGCGAGACCGGGGTCACCGCCGAGTACCTGACCCAGCTGTATGCGGGCTACGAGGAGTTCGTGCGCGACATCAGCAAGCTGATCCCGGTGATCCGCGTGGGGTGGGACGAATACTGGGAGGTGGAGCAGGTCGCCGCGGCGATCACGCGCGAGTACCGCCAGACCAGCTTCCTGCGTCAGGTGACGCGGGGGGCCTCGTCGTGAGGCGCTGGCTGCCGCTTGCGCTGCTGCTCGCCGCCTGCAGCAACAGCGGCGCCGCGGTCGACGCGGCCGTGTCCGACGCCGACGCTGGCGCTGATACCCTGCGCATCCTGCCCGTCACCCCGGCTCGCATCACGCTGTACGCCAACCAGACGCACGAGGTGTGGGTCAACCTCAGCGCCCCCACCACCAGCACACGCTACGTCAACGTGATCAACGCCTCCGCGGCCCATGTCAGCGTCGACCCCCTGACCCTGGCGTACTCTATGGGCAAGGACCAGCAGAGCACCACGCTCACCGCCGTCCAGCCCACCGCGGACCAGTTCGTGCCGATCCAGTTCCAGCTCGCGGGGACCCAGGAGTCCAGGACCATCGAGGTCCTGGTCAAGCTGTTCTGACGGCGCCGTCGAGGTTTGTTTGCCCTGTAATTAAAATATTTTGAAGCGTCCACGTCCAAAAAATTGCGGCGGGTAGGGTCATGTCCTACCCTGGAGTACATGGATAACTGGACGATGACCCCGACCCCATACACCCTGGAACGACGCGGCGGCAAACGACGACGCATGGACACCCCCGTTCGGATCCTGCAGACCGGTCAGACCAGTCCACCGGCGGAGGTGATGGTGGGCGCCATGCGCGACGTGAGCGAGCTCGGAATGTTCATCCGCATCGAGCACCCCTGCCGCGTCGACGCCGAGCTGCTGTGCGACGTCTGTCTGCCCGAGCCGCACCAGAACCTGCCCGTGCGAGGCCGGGTGGTGTGGGTCCAGAGCGCGCCCGAGCCCGGCATGGGCGTCGAGTTCATCGACGTGGAGGAGCCCGATCGGTCCCTGCTGCAGCAGGTGGCGGGCGTCAGCCCGGGACAGGCGGTCAAGGTCTGGCTCGAGACGCTGACCCATCCGATCCGGGCCCGGGTGCTGCGCACCGAAGACGGCCTGCTCGTCACGTCGAAGCTCCCCTTTCTGCGTCTGCTGTCGAAGGTCGTGATCTATCCGGCGCAGCAGGATGCGGGCGAGAGCTACTCCGGGATCATCGACGCGGTGAGCCTGCGGCCCGGGCTCGATTCCACCGCCGAGCTCCAGCTGCACGTCAGCCTGCCCGCGGAGGAACCCGAGGCCGCGGAGTCTGCGTCAGCGGAGACCATCCGGTCGGAGGAAGCTCCATCGGAGCCAGAGCCGACGGCGCCGATCGAAGCCGCTGCCGTCGTCGAGTCCCCACCGCCCATGATCCAGCTACCCCGCGTGAGCGTGCCGATGACCGAGGCCTGCGGGGAGATCGAGACCCGCGCGGAACCCCCACCTCGGGTCAACCCCGAGCCGCTGGTGCAGACCTCGGCCACGCTGCACGATCAGCTGATCCGCTTCGAGCAGGAGCAGGCGCTCTCGCTGCCCGAGCTCGGCCCCTGCGCGGACAGCCAGTGGACGCTGCACAGCAACCCCGACGACGAGCCGCTGCCGCCGCGACGCCAGGAGCGGGTGTGGGTCTGGCTCGCGGCGCTGGCGATGCTCAGCTTCACCGCCGCCTCGCTGGTGCACACCAACGCCTGGTCCCGCGCCGTGCGCTGGGCACGCTACCAGTTCGGCCTGGACGCCGAGTCATCCGTCGATGGCGTGCGACCCATCATCGTGCCTGCGCGAGCCCCGGTGCCCCCGGCGCCCGTTCACGCCACCGTGGCCGCTCGCCCCACCGTGTCCCCTCGTGCTCCTTCGCCCGCTCGCCCGACCCCGCCACGGGTGGTCAAGGGCCCGCTGCTGCCGGCAGCCGCGCCCACCGTCAGCGACGACACGCCGGCCCGGGACACACCCCACGTGGAGCTGCAGCGGGGCCAGCGCGTGCTGGTCATCCCGCTCAAGGGCAGCACCCGCGACGCCACCCACTACCGGCTGGCCAGTCCGGACGGGCTGGTGGTCAACCTGCCCCACGCCCGCCCCCGTGTGGCCTTCGGCGACTACCCGCTGCCCGAGGCGCCCTTCCGCCTGATCTGGCTCCGGCGCCGCGACGAGGGCCTGCACCTGCGCGTGCTGTTCCAGGACAAGCTCCCCGGCTACCGGCTCAAGATCCAGGCCGGCGCGGTGCGGGTGATGCTGGAAGCCGACGGGGCGGAGTAGCGTCAGGGAGGCTCCCCACCCCAGGCGCGTACAACCCACAGGACTTTGACAGCCACCCTCGCCTGTGATCGAATAGCCCCATGCTGCACCGCCTGACCTACGTCGGTACCCTGCTGCTGACCACAGCCTACCCCAGCGCGGCCCAGACCCCACCCGCCACGCCGCCTTCGAGCCAGCCTGCGACGGCGAGCCAGCCCACGGGCCCCATCGGGGACCTGTTCCTGCAGCTGAAGGTGGTGACGCCAAAGAGCCAGCTGGGCCCGATCCAGAGCGTCCGGCTGCGGGACAAAAAAGAGGCGCAGGACCGCTCGCGCGAGGGCACGGTCCACATTTCCATCAACAGCTCGCCCAAGGGCATCCCGGTGTACTACGGGGGCAAGGCGCTGGGGAACACGCCGCTGACGCTCAGCGCCAAGCGCGGCAGCACGCCGTTCGACGTGGTGCTGCGGGCGCGGGGCTACATGACCCTGCGCACCCGCATCTGGCGCAAGACCGACCGCGGCTACTTCTTCAAGCTGAACCCGGCCAAGATCCGCTAGTCCCCTACCTGGAACACAGTGTCGATCACGGTGCTGTCGACCCACTTGATCACCGCCACCGGCCGATCCATCTGCCGCACAGGCGCCTCGGGCTCGCCGCAGATGCGCCGCGCTCGGTGGTACAGCTCCTCGATGGTGACGATGGGTAGCGACGAGCCCTTGACCCGATCCAGCAGATCCTCGCGCCGGGGGTTGATCGCGATGCCGCGCTCGGTGACCACCACGTCGATCATTTCCGACGGCGCACACACCGTCATCACCTCCTTGACCACGATGGGGATGCGCGAGCGAAACAGCGGGAAGGCCAGGATCGAGCAGTCGGCGAACAGCGTGTTCTGCCACCCGCCGATGCCGTGCAGCAGCAAGCCGTCGGAGTGCGTCACCACGTTGGCCCGGAACTGCAGGTCGACCTCGGTGGCCCCCACCACGGCGACCCCCACCTGGGAGGCGAAGTTGCCCTTGGAGTGGTAGTTGTACGAGGTCAAGGGGCTGGTGGCCACGTGGCGCGGGTTGTCGCGCAGCGAGGCCACGCCGGCCAGATCGAAGCTCTGTCCGTCGAGGATCGCGCCGATCAGCCCCTCGTCCAGCATCCGCACCAGGTGCTCGGTGCTGCCGCCGCGGGCGAAGGGCGCCTTGACCCCGCGGGCTCGCATGCGCGCCGCCAGGAACTGGATGAAGGCCAGCGCGATGCCGCCGGCGCCGGCCTGGAACGGCGCCCCCAGATAGCCCGCCTCCTCGATGAACTGCGCCACGTACTCCGCGATCAACAGCCGCGTGGGGCTGCGCGTAACCTGGGTCGTGCCGCTGACGATCTTGTCCGGATCGCCCACGCGCTCCACCTCCACCACGTGGTCCACGTTCTGCCCCTGGATCTCCCACGGGATGCAGGGGAAGGGCACCACGTGGTCCGTGACCAGGATCACGTGGTCGGCGTACAGGCTGTCGGCCAGACCGAAGCCCAGCGGGCCGCAGGCGCTGGGACCCTGCACGCCGTTGGCGTTGCCCGTGGGGTCGGCGCAGGGCGCGGGGATGATGCCGATGTCGATGTGCAGCTCGCCGTCCTGAATTGCCTGGAACCGGCCGCCATGGCTGCGCAGGATCCCGGTGCCCTTCATCCGGCCTTGAGAGCAGAAGCGCCCGATGGGCCCGTTCATCGAGCCCTCGATGTGGTGGATCACCCCGCTCTCCAGGTGGCGGATCAGCGGCTCGTGGCACGGGAACAGCGCCGACGGCGCGAACACCAGGTCCTTGATCTCCATCTCGGCCAGCGTGTCGAACAGCGGCAGCACCAGCAGATCGCCGTTGCGGAAGTGATGGTGAATGCCGAGGGTCATGCCGTCGCGGACGCCGCACTGGATCAGCGCCTGCTTGAGCCCGCCGGCCACCCGCTTGTCGTTGCTGTGGTCGGCGTTGGTCGGGATCGGCGGCCCCGCCTTGTGGCCGGTGGGACGGAACTGCCCCACGCCGGCGAACGGGTGCTGCTCGCGGCCGTTGACCTCCACCGGCACCGGCCGACCCACCGCGTTGTTCACGAGCTTGGCGCTCATCGGCCCACCTCCGGGCTGAGGTCCATGTGATAGAACTCGGCCAGCTTCAGCACGCGCTGGGCCCGGGCCACCACCGGGGGATCGATCATCTTGGAGCCGATGGCGATCACCCCGTCTCCCCGGACCTCGGCCTGGGCCATGGCCCGCTGAACCTTGAGCGCGTAGGCCACGTCCCGCTCCGAGGGCCGAAACGCCTGGTGGATCGTCCGGATCTGGCGCGGGTGGATGCAGCCCTTGCCGTCGAAGCCCAGGGCGATGGCCTCCCGCGTAGCGGCCAGCAGGCCGGCCTCGTTGCCCACGTCGGAGTACACCGTGTCGATGGGCTGGACGCCGGCGGCCCGCGCTGCCAGCACCAGCCGGCTGCGGGCCACGAAGCTCTCGCGCCCCTCGTCCGTCCGCACCGCCCCGATGTCCCGGGTGAAGTCCTCGGCGCCGAAGGCCAGCGCCACCACCTCGGGCTCGGCCGAGGCAATGGCCAAGGCGTTCTCGATGCCCAGCGCACTCTCCAGGATGGGCATGATGAAGATCTCACGCGGGCTGTTGGTGACCAGCTCCCGGATCCGCTGCGCCACGGCGGCCACGTCCCCGCCGCGCTCGGCCTTGGGTAGCAGGATGGTGTGCAGCGGCTGACTCACCAGGTCCGGCAGATCCGCCAGCCCGCGGGGCAGCTGGTTGATCCGCACCATGCGCTCGGCGGGACCGAAGTCCACCGCGCGCAGGGCGTTGCGCACCAGGTAGCGCGCGGCGAACTTCTGGGGCGGCGCTACGGCGTCCTCGAGATCCAGGATCACGGCATCGGGCTCGAACAGCGCGGCGTTGATCATCAGGTCCGGTTGATCTCCCGGCAGATACAGCCGTGAGCGCCGCATGCGATCCCGGGCCACGGGACGGTCGGCCCCCTCGAGCATCGGGGGCAGCACCGCCCGCTGCGCGGTCTGCTGCGGCCGCAGCAGGTGCGCCGCCGCCTCGACGCGGGCCTGAATCACCCAGTCCAGCGCGCCCTGATCCCGCACCACCACCTGGACCCCCTCCAGGCCCAGCTGCTCCAGCGTCTGGCGCACGACCTGCTGGATCCGGGCGCCGAAGAAGGTGGCCACCGTGCTGTGGAGCTGGATCTCGGTCGTCGACCCGGAGCTGGAGGTGAGCTCCACCACCAGGTCCTCCCTGGCGTCGCGACCGACCTGTACCGTGTCCTGCATGGGTGCCTCCGTGGTTGTCTGGCTCTAGCGCAGATGCCGCGCACCTGTCAACGAATGGGCTCCAGACGGCTGTGAAACGCGCTGTAGGGCATTTTCAGACTTGACAAGGATCGGGGAATACCCCAGAAAGGAACGAATTTCGAATTCTGCAGTACATCGTTTCCCGTCAGGGAGACAGCAGTGAAGGAGGAGCCTGACAGCTCGTCCTTCCGTCACTCGTGAGGAGAGAGACCCATGGCAAAGAAGAAGACTGCAAAGAAGCCCGCCGCTGCCCGCGAAGTCCTGGTGGTAGCCAGCAAGGTCAAGGAGTACATCAAGAGCAAGGGTCTGCAGAGCAGCGGCGAGGTCGTGCCCGCGCTGAGCGACAAGATCTACGCCATGATCGACGAGGCCGCCGGCCGGACCCAGGAGAACAGGCGCTCCACGGTTCGCCCCCACGACCTGTAGACCGCTGCGCCTCGCGCGGCTTGCGTCCCCCGCCTTCCAGCCTCATCCTATCTGATCATGGAACCCGTCACCGTGCCTGGACATGGCTCCGGCACCCTCGACCAATTGCTGGACGACCCGTTCCCCCGTATGCTGATGGTGCAGACCACCAGCCGCTGCAACTCCAGCTGCGTGTTCTGCCCCCACACCCGGTTCCGCGGGGCGCTGCCCCGGGGCGAGATGGTGCCGGAGCTGTTCCTGCGGCTGATGGCCGAGGCCGGACACCACGCGGTGAGCTGCATCAACCTGTTCCTGATGAACGAGCCGCTGATGGACCGCGAGCTGGTGCGGCGCATCTTCCTCGCCCGGCGGTTCAACCCCCGGGCCCAGGTCTCGCTGTGGACCAACGGCGTGGCCCTGGAGGCACCCCTCGCGCGGCAGCTGCTCGACTCGCCGCTGTCCAGCATCGGGTTCAGCCTCCACGCGCACCACCCCGAGACCTACCGCCGGCTCACCGGACGCCGGGACTTCGACCGCGTGCTACGCCAGGTGGTGCACTTCGTGGAGCAGCGCAACGCCCGCCGCCCCGAGATGACCGTCGTCCTGCGCTACGTCTCGGCCAACAGCATGTCCGCCGGAGAGCAGGAGGCGCTGCAGGCGTTCTGGGCCGACGGCGCCGTGGTGCTGGACATCGATCCGGGGCACCTCTCGCGCGCCGGGAACCTGCCCGCCCCGGGCGCTCCCGCGGCCCCACACCGACGGATGGCCGGGTGCCAGGCGCTGGGCGGACCGAAGCAGGCCCACATCCTGTTCACCGGCCAGGTCGTGCTGTGCTGCATGGACTATGGCCATCTCACGTCGCTGGGGAACTGCGCGACGCACACCCTGCAGGAGATCTGGACCGGCCCCGAGCGACGCGTGGCGCTGGAGATGCTCTATGGCCGGCGGCCCGCCGCACCGGACTTCCTGTGCCGCCGCTGCGAGCTGGCCATCGCCGGCCACACCACGTGCGTGACCCCCGACCCGCCCGACGACTCGGTGTGGGCCGCCGCATGAACCCGCGGGCGACGGCACTGCTGCTGCTGGCCCTCGCTGGCTGTGGCACCACGGTCCCGGCGTCGCACACCACGCTCGCGCCGTCGCACACCACGCTCGCGCCTGTCTCTCGCGCCACTCGCGGCGTGCGCGCGTCGGCGACGAGCCGCCCCACCCACCACGGGACGCGGCCGGGCCTGGCCACCAGCCAACCCGTCGCCACGAGCCAGCCCACGAGCCAGCCAGCGCCGTTCGTGCCCACCGAGCCCCTGCGCTGCGGCAGCCCCGTGGGCCAACGCGTGGCGCTGACCTTCGACGACGGGCCCTCGCGCTTCACCGCGCGCTTCCTGGCGGTGCTACGCCGACGCCACGTGCGGGCCACGTTCTTCGTGCTGGGTCGTCTGGCCCGGCGCCACCCCGACCTGATCCGCAAGATTCAGGCCGATGGGCACCTCATCGCGAACCACTCGTACAACCACCCGCTGACCGGCACCGACGACGAGTGGCGCCGCCAGATCCAGCGCACCGAGGAGGCGATCCGCGCCGCGGGCGCCGTCCCCGCACGCTACTTCCGCCCGCCCCACGGCAAGCTCACGCCCCAGCTGCGCGCCGTGTGCCGCGAGCTGGGCTACACCGTCGTGCTCTACACGCTGCTGTCCTCGGACTGGCAGCGACCGGGCGTCGAGGCCCTGGTGCGTCAGGTGACGCACCGCGCGGCGCCGGGGGGCGTCGTGGTGCTGCACGACGCCGGCGGGGACCGACATCAGACGCTGGAGGCGCTGCCGCAGATCCTCGACAACCTGAAACGCAACGGCCTGCGGCTCGTGCCGGTGGACGAGCTGCTCGGCCCCCGGCCGCAGGTGCTGCCCTGCGCCCGGCCACGGGTGCGCTGAGTCACGCTCCGGCTACCCCACGCATCAAGGCGCATCAAGGCACCCGCCGCATTGACTCCCCCCGGCCGATGGGCAACCATGAATGGTCGTCCATGTCCACCACACTCGTGAGTCACAGCGTCTCGTTCGCCGGGCAGCTTCGTCTGTGTGGTGTGCTCGGTATGCTCGCCGGCGGGTGCTCCGTCACGGCGCCGGCGGGGGAATTGGCGGTCCCGGTCATGCGTTCCGCCTCCCGTCGATCCACCCGCTCCTCCGCGCCGCAAATCCGCATCATCTTCCGGGGAGGAAAGGTCTACGCGCGCCAGGGCGGACGCGAGTGGCCCATCGCCGAGGTGGACCGGGACGAGATGCTGTGGGCCCCGGACGGCCAGCGCTTCGCCTACCTCAAGCCGGAGGCGCCGGCGAGCCAGCCCACGGCCCAGCTCGAGCCCCCATCGGCGACGGACACCGTGGCGGACGCGCCCGTGGCTCGGGGCGGGTCGAGAAAGAAAAAGAAGACCGGGCCACCGGTGTTCCACGTCGTGGTGCGCAACATCCGTGGCGACTCGATCAACGAGTTTCCGGTCTATCGCCCCGGTCGTCCCACCGACCTGGACTGGATCACCAACGACACCCTGGGCTACGTCGCGCCCCCTGACCGAACGGGGGACGTGTACGTCATCCACCGCGTGAGCTCCAGCGAGATCCTCCGGCTTTATCGTGGCACCCGCTTCGTCTGGTCCCCCGGGCGCCGCCAGCTGGCCTACATCGCCAGTCCGCGCAAGGACCACCTGGTGAAGGTGGACAGCACGGTGGTCTGGCCGCGCAAGCCAGTCCCCGAGCCTCCCCGCCGTAGACGGGGCAACCCGGCGCGTCGCGTCCAGGGAGAGCTGGTCTGGTCGCCCGACGGCAGCGGGCTGGCGTTCATGGCGCTGCAGGGGAAGCAATCGCGGCTGGTGGTGCTGCTGGTGGTGGACAACGAGCAGGGGGACCTGACCTGGCCACTGCCGGTCACCGCCCTGAGCCCGGGCAACCACCTGTTCTGGGGCGAGCGCAAGGTGGTCATCGGCGAGAGCATGCTCAAGCCGCGTTTCGCGGCCAGCTGGAAGCGCCTGCATTGACCTCCTGCGTTGACCCTCGGGTCTGCTCCTCCGCGTTCTCCTCGGCATCCTTTCATACCCCCTCCAAATGAGATATCATTCGCGGCCATGAAGAAGCGGAGCCATCGCCTGGACAAGATGGCGCGCGTCTATGACGACGAGATCTTGCCGATCTGGTCGCAGCGCTTCGGCCGAATGCTGCTCAGGGGTCTCGAGCTCCCCGAGCGTGCCATGGTGCTCGACGCCGGGTGCGGCACGGGCTATCCATCCCTCGAGCTGCTCAAGCGGATGGACGACCATGGGCGGATCATCGCCATCGACCCCGTGGGCGCGCTCCTCGACGTCGCGCGGCAGAAGGCCGGCGACCTGGCGGGCAAACGCATCTTCTTCCGCTCCGAGGCTCCGGTGGCCAAGCTGGCCTTCGCCGACGAGGTCTACGATCTGGTGATCTCCAATCTGGGGCTGATGTCCATCGACAGCCCGCGCCGCGCGGTGCGGGAGTTCACCCGGGTGACCAAGGTCAACGGGCGGGTGATGGTGACCCTGCCGCTGCAGGGGACCTATGGCGAGTTCTACGACATCTACCGCGAGGTGCTGACCAAGAGCGATCAGCACGAGGTGCTGGACCGCCTGGAGGCCCACATCGCCCTGACCCCGGACCCCGACACCGTCGTCTCCTGGTTCGAGGACGCCGGCCTCGACGCCATCGACGTCGAGGTGGAGGAGTTCTCGCTGCTGTTCAAGAGCAGCCGCGAGTTCTTCTTCGCCCCGGTGATCGAGTTCGGACCGCTCAGCGCGTGGAAGGAAGTGGCGGGCAAGGGCCCGTCGATGCAGGAGGTGTTCTGGCACATCAAGGAGTCCATCGACGCCTATTTCGGCGAGCGGGCCTTCGCCGTCACGGTCAAGGCGGGATGCATCCGCGGCACTCGCCCCGAGATCGTGCTCGAGCAGGAGCAGGTCACGCCCACCGAGATCCCCCGGCGTCGGGACCCGACGCCCGCGCCCCCGCCGGCCGAGGACAGGCCGCCGGAGGACGGTCCGCCGGTGCGCGACGACTTCAAGCTCGAGGAGGAGGAGGAGGAGGAGTAGAGCGTCTCCTTTGCGTCCCATGCGACGTCCCGCGCTGAAGGTCGGGCTGATCCTGGCGCTGGGCGTGGCGCTGCTGGCGCTGCGGATCCACCGCCGCCGCAGACTACCCCGCGAGACGGCGTCGGTGGTCCAGACCTTCCCCGCGCACAGCCCGGCCACGGTGCTGCACGTGGTGGATGGGGACACCGCCTACTTCACGCTGCCCGACGGTGGCCGCGTCAAGGCCCGGCTCGCGGGCGTGAACACCCCCGAGTGCCACAAGCAGCAGATCCGGCTGCCAGGCGGCGGGCGCTCCGCGCGCTGCATACGCGACGACGAGCTCTACGGGCTGGCGGCCTACCGCGAGCTCGTGCGGCTCCTGTCCCGGGGACCGCTGGAGCTGAACTGCGAGCGGAAGCGAGACGGCCGCTGCCGTCGGGGACGGTACGGCCGGGTGCTGGTCACGATCCGCGCGGCAGGCGCTGACGTCGCCGAGCAGCTGGTGCGCGCCGGGGCAGGCTGGGCCTATACCAAATACCCGGCCGCCAACGCCGCCGCGCTGTGCCGGGCCGAGGAGACCGCCCGGCGACAGAAGGCCGGGATGTGGCGCCAGGGCGATGTGGAGCAGGTGCTGGCCCGGATGTCACCGCGAACCCGAGCCTGGCTCGAGACCCACGACGCCCGGTGTGCCGCGGCCCGCTGATCGGGTTCCAGGCCCGGTACTGTGCACCGTGCGCTCGCACACCTGGCGCTGGCAGTCCGAGAGCCCCTTGCGCTCCTCGCCCAGCATCAGCACCGTGGGGCGCGCGTAGGCCGTACGGTGAAACACCCCTGGAGACGGTCGGTCCCAGGTCGGCGCTACTGGCAGGACCCGCCCGTCGTCCCCGGCGGGGTGTCACTCAGCGTCTTCTCACAGCCCTTGAGCCGGGCGTTGTGCTCGCACACCCCCTGTCGGATCTGCTCGGCGCTGATGCCGTTGAACGTGTGCCGGTTGTTGACGAGCCAGGTGGGGCTGCCCGAGATCTGAAGCGACCTGGCCTGCTGCAGATCCTGCTTCAGCAGCTTCCGCCCCTGGGCCGACGTGGCGCAGCGCTCGATGCGCTGGGCCGAGATGCCGCCCGTGGCGCAGCCCTGCCACGTGTCGGAGCGGTAGTCGTTCATCCGGCACCAGACATAGTCCAGGTAGCGGTTGTTGCGCCCGTAGAGCGTCTTGGCGCACAGCTGCCGCAGGTCCTCGTCCACCTCAGTCTGGCCGTGCAGCGAGCTGAACCCGTCCCTCGTGCGCTCGGCAATGTAGTGCACGTCGAAGGCCAGTTGTCCGCCGAAGCTCTTCTGCACCTCCTTCATCGCCAGCAGGCCCTGGGCCGCGAAGGGACACTGGGACATGATGAACACCTCCAGCCGCCGGGGCCGATCGCGACGGCAGATCCGCTGGTCGCGGCAGGTGGCGTCGGCACAGTCCACCTTGCCGTTGCCCGTGTCGTCCATCTTGTTGTCGCAGATCTCGGCGGTGGGGTCGAAGGTCGTCGGCATCTTCAGCAGGTGGTAGGCACCCCGGCGCTCCATCCAGCGCGCGAGCGTGGCGTGCTGCTCGTGCTGCTCAACCTGCGCGTCGAACAGCAGCGCCGGCAGCCCCGTCAGCTTGAGCTCGCGGTACAGCCGGCGGCCCTCTTCCGTGGCGTAGTCCACCACCCGCACCTCCAGCGCCCGGGAGAACCGCTGGCGCAGATTTCGCTCCAGGTTGTCCGTGACGCAGGTCGGGCAGCGCCGATCGTTCAGCACCAGCAGCTTCACCGGCACCTCCCTGGGCATGCTGGCGCAGGCGCCGGGCGCCGTTCGGGTGTAGCGCGGGCAGAGCTCCCGCAGCAGCGACGCCTGATCCCGCGCGCCCTGATACGCCTGCCCCCCGACGACGATGGTTGGGCTGCCCTGGGCTCCCGCCGCCTTGGCGCGGGCCATGGAGGCCCTGAGCAGCTGCTCGCCGGCGGGGGAGGTGTAGCAGCCCATGAGCGTCTCGGCGTCGAGCCCGGTCTCGGTGGCGCACGCCTCCCAGTTGTTGGGGATCTGCGGGTAGGTGCGGGACACGCAGCTGACGAAGCGCAAACCCCGGGACGCGCCGAAGTGGTGCAGGGCACACAGCTGCAAGATGTTGCCGCGCAGCTCCTGCTCGCCGTGCAGCGCCTGCAGCTGCCCGCGCTCGTCCTCGGTGACGATATAGTCCAGGCGCACGTCGAGCGCCGAACCCATCGACCTGTGCAGCGCATACACGGTCTGCAGCACCGGCGCGGCGAACGGGCACCTGGACATGACGTACAGCTCGAGCGTGACCCGCTCGGCGGCGGTGGGCGCGACGTCATCCGCGCCGCCCTGCTCCACGCCGGTGACCTCGCTGACCTGGTTGTTCGACGGTGCCACCGGGCCGGCGGCGGGCGCCGTCCGCGGCACCGGACCGGGAGCGGTGGCCGTCTTGCAGGCGGCGAGGGACAACATGAGGGACAGTACAGCGCACGGCAGAATCAGCATACGGGGAATCATCGAGACATCCTTGTGGAGTGGTGCAGAGATTAGCGCCGGGCGAGGATGTTGGCCAGCCCGAGGCACAGCACCGCGTTGAGCCCGAGCCACAGCCCGTCCAGCGCCATGACGTTGGGGATCCAGGCCACGTCCACGCTCCCCAGGCCCAGGGACAGCAGCAGGTGACCGGCGAAGCCCAGCGCCAGACCGAACACCAGGCCCCGCAGCCGCCCGACGCTCCACAGCACCACCGTCAACAGCAGCGGCAGCAGCACGCTGTGCGCCACCGGCGTGGCCACACCCAGCAGGCTCACGTCCCAGCCCGGCAGCGCGCCCCCGAGCCACCCGAGCCACGGAATAAAGAACAGGCCGCTGGAGCCCAGCACCAGCCCGACCACGCTCCCGACGCCCGGGCGCAGCGCGAGCTGGCCCCGGCCGCGCAGCCGCAGCACAAGGCCCAGCCCCAGCAGGCCGGACAGACCCAGCGTCCACAGCCCGCGGGAGGTGGTGCTGCGACGCACCGCCGCGCCGGCGTCCACGATGCCGGCGCCGAAGTGCGGGTCCCACGACTGGCCGCCCGGATGTTGTGCCGTGGCCTTGAGCACGCGCTCCACCGCGTCGGGCCTGGTCACGCCGCTCTCGATCACCAGCGCCGCGACACCGGCCACGTGGGGGCTGGCCATGGAGGTCCCCATGAACAGCAAATAGTCGTTCTGGTCCGGCTTGCCGATGGCGATGGTGTTCTGCAGCACGCCGTCAGGCATGCCGTCGTTGTTCTGGTCCACGCGGGTGTTCCCTCCCGGCGCGGCGACGTCGATCTCCTTGCCCCAGTTGGAATAGAAGGTCGTGCTGCGGTCGAACTGCGTCGCCGCCACGGCGATGCTCTCGGGATAGGCCGCGGGAAAGCCGACCTTGCCCCGCCCGTCGTTGCCCGCGGCGCACACGATGGTCACGCCCTTTTTGTGGGCATAGGTCACGGCCTTGGCCATGATCGCCGACGAGCGGCTGCCGCCCAGGCTCATGTTGATCACCTTCGCGCCGTGGTCCGCCGCGAAGCGGATGGCGTCGGCGATGTCGGCCACCGAGCCGAAACCCCGGGACGACAGCACCTTCAGCGGCATGATGCGCGCGCGGTACGCCACCCCGGCCACACCGACGCCGTTGTTGGTGGACTGGGCGATGGTGCCGGCGACGTGGGTCCCGTGTCCGTGATCGTCCAGCGCCTCCTCGCGGTCGTTGACGAAGTCATACCCCGGCACGAACTCGGTGCGGTCCAGATCGGGGACGCGTTTGAACGTCGAGCCCAGGTCTCGATAGGCCACGCCGGTGTCGATCACCGCCACGATCACGCCCTTGCCCGTGGCCCGGGGCCAGGCCGCGGGCATCTGGATCTGGTCCAGGTGCCACTGAAACTTGTACTTCGGATCGTTGGGGAACGTCTTCTTCGCGCCATCCGGCGACGACGACGGCAGCGCGACCGCGGTCTCCAGCGGGGGGATGCTGAACATCTGGTCCGCCTCCACCAGCTCCACCGCCGGCTCGTGGCGTAGCCGATCGACGTCGGCCGCGCTCAGCCTCGCCACCGAACGATACAACCGTTCCGCCAGGGAGTAGCGGCTGTTCAGGCGCAGCTTCAACCCGTACCGCCGCCCCAGCTCCCGCACCTGCCCGGATGTGACGTCGTCGCGCAGATCCAGCAGCACCTCGGCACCGGGCTCGATCTGCAGCGACGCCACGGCCCGCGACGCCACCTCGCCCTGGGACCCACGCTGATCGATGTAGTGCAGATAGACCAGGATCGCGATACACAGGATGAAGATGACGAGCCAGATCTTCTTCTTCGGTTTCATCTACCTCTCCAGTTCGGCCCTGTACATGGTACGGGCATCACCCCCGGCGCCTCCCCGTACCCGCACACATCCCAGATAGGATACCATCTGCATCCCCGCGCCGCAGATCCGCCCCGGCGAAACTTGCGCGGCGATCGGTCATCTCGTAGGTTCAGGACCATGGAATACCGTACCATCCCGCTCATCTGTCTGTGCTGGACCCTGTCCTGCTCCAACAACCCATCCCCTCCCGGGGGGCTCAAGAACGCAAGCTCCTCCCAGGGCGGCAAGGTCGGTCGGTCGCCGGGCAAACCCGCCCTCGACCCTGCCGCCGCCGCGCCCGTTGCGCGATCCTCCATGCCTCAGCTGTCGGGTCCACACCACCCGGTGTTCTCGCTGGCGGACAACCGCACCCTGGCGCACCTGATGCGGCAGCAGGGGCTGTTCATCGCCATGGGCCACCCGTCGGTGGCGAAGTACCTCAACTTCAATCGGCCGTGGAGCACGTGGGAGCTGCGTCAGAAGGAAGACGACCACGCCGTGGCGCTGGCGGACCGCAACGTGAGCTGGCTCCACGTCCCGCTCACGGCGCCCCAGGCCGCGGCGGCGAAACACCTCGTGCTCCGGCTCAAGAGCCCCACCGCCCAGGGTCTGCGGGTGGAGCTCAACGGCAAGCGGCTGGACGCGGCAAAGCTGAGCGCGGGGTGGCAGACGACGCACGTGGCGCTGCCCGCCGGCGCGGCCCTCACGGGGGAGAACAAGCTCGAGCTGAGCTGGAACACCATGGGGCGCTTCGGCCGGCGCAAGGCCGCGGCCGCCGTGGAGTGGGTCTACCTCGGGTCGCAGCAACCCGAGGCGGTGGCGCCGGTGGCGCCGGCCGCGGCCGGTCGGCTCGTGCTTCCCGTGGACGGCGGCGTGGCCTATTACGTTCACCCCTACGCCGACACCCGACTGCGGCTGCGGTTCAAGGTCCAGCCCGAGGCCGAGCGCTGCGAGATCCACACCCGCGTCATCCCGCCGCAGGGACCACCGCAGGAGCAGACCCGCCGCGAGACGGCGCTGCCGGGCGGCGCCGAGGCCGAGACCTTCGTCGACCTGGCGGCTGTGGCGGGTCAGGTGGCGCGGCTCGAGCTGTGGGCCGCCGGCAACGGCTGCAAGGCGCTGACCCTGGAGCAGGCGGATCTGGTTCGACCGGGGCCCGCGCCGGTGGTCAAGCGCGGCAAGCCGCCGCGCAACGTCCTGTTCTGGATGATCGACAACGCCCGCGCCGATCGCTACAAGCTGTACAATCCCGCGACACGGGTCAAGACCCCGATCATCGACCAGCTGGGCCACGAGGGCACGGTCTTCACCCGGGCCTACATCCAGGGCACCGAGTCGCGCGTGAGCCACGCCACGATCTGGACCGGGCTGTACCCGCACCAGCACAACTTCATCGCGCCCAAGGCCCGGCTCAGCCTGGACTGGGTCACGCTGCCCGAGGCGGTGCGCAAGGCCAACCTGTTCACCGCGGCCTGGATCGCCAACGGCTTCGTCTCCGAGTTCTGGGGCTTCGGCCAGGGCTGGAACCTGTACCGCAACACGCTGCACAAGGGCGGCGGGCTCACCGCCGAGCGGCTGGGTGAGCACGCGATCCAGTTCATCAAGGAGCAGGGCGAGCGACCGTTCTACCTCTACATCGGCACCATCGATCCCCACGTCTCGTGGCGCGGCCGCCAGCCGTGGCTCAAGGAGTACTACCCCGAGCCCTACGACGGCCCGTACAAGAAGAACGTGATGGGCAAGGACGTGGAGCAGATGGCCAGCGGCTCGCGCAAGGTGTCGGAGGTGGACCGCAAGCGGATCATCGCGATCTACGACAGCACCGTGTCCTACAACGACCACCACCTGGGGCTGGTGCTCAAGGCGCTGCAGGACAAGGGGATCCGCGATCAGACGATGATCGTCATCACCGCCGACCACGGCGAGGAGCTGTGGGACTTCGGCCGCATCGGTCACGGACACTCCGTGCGTCACGCGCTGGTGGCGGTGCCGCTGATCATCCACTACCCGCCGCTGTTCGGCCGCGGCGTGCGCGTGGAGCAGGGGGTGGACGTGGTGAGCCTGATGCCCACGATCCTCGACGCGCTGGGCGCGCCGATCCCGGCTGCGGTCCAGGGTGAGTCGCTGCTGTCTCTGGCTCACGGCGTGGGCACCGGGTATCCGCGCCCCTCCATCGCCACGCAGTACGAGCTGGCGCACACCATCCGCCTGGAGCAGTGGAAGCTGTGGATCGGGGGCAAGGGCGATGTGCGCGTGTTCGACCTCACCTCCAAGGCCGCCGAGCACCGCGAGATCGGCGCACAGGTCCCGCTCGCCACCCGCTGGCTGACCGACGCCCTGGGCACGTTCATGGTCTACCAGCGGGGCTGGCACGCCCTGCGCTGGGGTGTGGCCTCCAACAACACCGCGGCCATGGCCCAGGACCTCGAGGCCGGGAAGCCGGTGCCGATCCGGCCCTGAGCGGAATTCGGGCGGCGCGTCGTCGCCCGCGACTGGACTACCCCCGCTCGTGCTCCAGCAGCCGGCGCAGCCCCTGTTCGACGCTGACCGTGGGCGCGTAGCCCAGCTCGGTGCGAATGCGCGTGATGTCGGCCAGCGACTCGCGGATGTCGCCGGCGCGCGGCGGGGCGTACTCCGCCGTGATGCTCCGGCCGCTCAGCTGGCCCAGGATACGCAGCAGATCGTTGAGCGAGGTCTGCTCCCCGCAGCCCACGTTGTAACAGCGGCCGGCCGCGGCGGGCACCGTGGCCGCCAGCATGTTGGCCTGCACCACGTTATCCACGTACACGAAGTCGCGGTACTGCTCGCCGTCTCCGTAGACCCGCGGCGTCTGGCCGTCGAGCGCGCGGCGCACGAAGATGCTGATCACCCCGGAGTAGGGCGACCCCGGATCCTGCCGCGGTCCGAACACGTTGAAGTAGCGCAGCGACACCGTCTCCACCCCGTACAGCCGGTGAAACACGGAGAGGTAGTACTCGCCGGTGATCTTCTCCACGCCGTACGGCGAGCAGGGGGCCGGGGCCATGGTCTCGCGCTTGGGCAACCCGGGCTCCTCGCCATAGGTCGCCGCCGAGCAGGCGAACATCACGCGTCCCACGCCAGCCGCGCGCGCGGCCTGCAGCACGTTGAGCGTGCCCTGGATGTTGACGTCGTGCGTCTGCTGCGGGTGCTCCACGGAGTAGGGCACCGAGACCACCGCCGCCTGATGGAACACCCGGTCGCAGCCCTGGCTCAGCCGCTGCAGCACGTCGCTGTCGCGGATGTCGCCCTGCACGAACTCCACCTCGTCGGCAAACTCGGCGAGGTTCTCCCGGCGGCCGCTGGACAGGTTGTCCAGCACGCGGACCGTGTGTCCGTCGCGCACCAGGCGCTGCGCGATGTGCGATCCGATGAAGCCGGCTCCGCCGGTGACCAGTGCTTGCACGTCGTCCTCCGGGTGAAGACACCGAGGGTGCAACACGCAAACCCCTGGCGTCAAGCCGTCCGGGCGTCGGGTCGGGGCGCTCACCATGTACCGTCTCACCCGCCATGCCGCCAGTGGTACCATCGCCCCGGATTGGGCCGCTTCCTCACATCCAGGCGGGGGGTGATCGTGGCGCTGGCGCTGGTGTGGTTCGCGCACCTGGCGGCCAACGGGCTGTATCTGGCGCGCGACGGCCAGGAGACGCGCCTGTTCGACAGCACCTACCACCTGGAGTTCGTGTACCAGGTGGTGGCGGGCATCGAGCACGGCGGTCTGACGGGGCTGCGCCAGGAGCTGCCGTCGTCCGTGGAGTGGCCGCCGCTGACGCACCTGGTGCTGGGCCTGCTGGCCAGCACCGTCGACGCCGCGCTGCCCGCCGTGCGGCTGTACAACCTGCTGTTCCTCGGGCTGCTGCTCGTCGGCGTCTACGGCTGCGGTCGTCGGCTGGCGCATGTGGCCGCCTACCCGGCGCGAACGGCTCGCGCCGTGGGGCTGCTGGCCGCCGCGCTGTGCTCGCTGCTCCCGGCAATCTACGGCGGCGCGCGCCAGGTGGGCCTGGACTTCCCCGCCGCGGCGATGGTCGCGCTGGCCCTGAGCGCGGTGCTGACCACCGACGGCTTCGCCCGCCGCGGACCCAGCCTGGCGGCCGGTCTGCTGCTGGGGCTGGCGATCCTGACCCGTGGTCAGAGCCTGTTCTTCGTCGCCGGTGTGGGGCTGTGGCAGCTGCTGCGTCGCCACCCCCATCGTCGACGAACGCGGTGGCTCCACGCCGGCCTGGCGGCGGCGATCGCGCTGGCCGTGAGCGCGCCGTGGTGGCTCGGACAGTGGCGATCGATACTCGCCATGCTGCAGGTCCACGCCGACCCCGCGCGGCTGCCGCTGGAGGGCGACGCCTCGCTGTGGGGCGGCGTGACGCTGTACCTCGGCCGCCTGTACCAGCTGACCGGTGCGCCGCTGGGGCTGCTCATGCTGGGCGGGTACGTTCTCGCCGCCCGCAACGTCCGCGCTCGACGACCGCTGGCGCTGCTCGGCCTCGCCTGGTTCGCGGTGCCCCTGGTGGTCCACCTGCTGCTCGCGGTGCGCAACCTGCGCTACCTGCTGCCGCTCGCGCCCGTGCTGCCGCTGGTCGCCAGCGTCGGGCTGCTGGGCCTGCGTCGGCCACGGCTCCGTCGAATCGCTGTGGCGTGCACCCTCATCGTCGCCGTGGGATCGTGGCTCGCGTGCAGCCTGCGCCGGGGCCCGAGCTGTCTCGCGGGATGTGGCGGCGTCGAGCTGAACCGTCCGCTGGGCGTCGATCCGCTCCGCACCCAGGCGCTCGCGCTTTCACGCCAGGTGTCCCGACTCGCGCGTTTGACGCCGCACGTTGGGCGAGACATCCTGCTGCTGCTGCGTCACGGCCGCGACCGTCGTGTGGACTACCCCCTGGCCAGCGTCGCGCTCTACCTCCGTGCGTGGCTCCCGCGCGTGATGGTGTACCACAACCGCCGACCCATCCCGCCGTGGCAGCGCGTGGCCATGGACCACGCCGCGCTGCGCCTGGTGCTCCTCGCGCCGGGCACCCCGCGACCGGCCGACGCCACCCGGCGCATCGCCGCGATCCGCGTCCCACTGGGGACAGCCGTGGGGCCGGCGCCTCCGGACAGCGGCACCTGTCGGCTCGAGCTGTGGCCGCTTCGCCCCGGCTCACGCTGGCGCCCGCCGCCGGAGGGCGCGGAGTGAGTTGTTTTGATCCAATTCCCGGTTCCTTTTCGTTGCTGTCAGGCCTTGACCAAACCGCTCAGCGCTGTCGCACCAATCAAGACGAGAATCGCCGTGACCACGTTCCCTCCACCGGCAAGCGGGAGCAGCAGGTCGTCGCCGGCGTTGACAACCTCCCACTGATTCGCGTCGGGCAGCGGCACGCCCCAGCCCTGGTGCAGCGACTCGAGGCGCTTGAACGGCGCGCCCCCGAAGTAGTGCATGACCATCCGCATCGCGCACGCCGACCCGTCATACCGGACATACTCGCTGCCGAGGCCTTGCTGGATCTCGGCCGGAACGTCGGCCCGCACGACGTGACCGCAGTTCCGGCACCGCGCCTACTCGTAGGTAATGGTGGCGATGTCATCAAGGAAGCTGCAAGCTCCTGGAGCAGCAAGGCCGACGGGTCTACTTCCTCCAGCGCTGGCCGTCCAAGCGCAGCATGAAGCGGGTCCGGGCTCGGATACACGACCTCACCGGGTCGCATCGGAATGGTGTCAAGGATGTGCGAGTGCTCATCCACGACGTGAATCTGGTGCTGCGCGGGTGGGGTAGCTACTTCCGAACTGGGAATGCGTCGACGAGGTTCAACGAACTCGACGCCTACGTCATCAGCCGACTACACCGCTTCCAGGTGAGGCGCAAAGGTCGGCACCTGAAGGCGGGGGAGGCGGCTCGTTGGAAGCGGGAGTACTTCGAGGCCCTCGGGCTGACCCGTTTGCGAGGCACGATCCGTTATCCGGAGCGCGCCTTCTGGGAGACAGCGTAATGCAACGACTCGAGAGTCCATCGGTAAGCCGTGTGCGGGAAAACCGCACGCACGGTTTGAAAGGGGGCCCTACCTTTCCGGCGCCCCTGGCAAAAGAAAGGTAGGTCTACCAGTGGAGCTGCGGTGGACGGTCCAGATCCTCACCCTGCGCACCCCCTTCCGCACGGCCCACGGCGGGAGCGACACGCGCCGCAACGTGATCGTCTCCGTGGAGCAGCAGGGGCAGATCGGATGGGGCGAGGCGGCGGGCCTGTCGTACCACGGGGAGAGCGAGGCCGGCATCCTGGCCCACCTGCAGCGGGCGGCCCCGGTGCTGGCCTCGGTGGCGGAGCCCCTGGACAGCGAGGCCGCGCTGGACGCGGTGCTGGACCGACTGCCTGAGGGGTCACGGGCCGCCACCGCCGCGCTGGATCTGGCGCTGCATGACCTGTGGGGCCGGCATCAGGGCCTGCCGCTGTACCGCCTGCTGGGCCTGGACCCCGGGCAGGCGCCGAACACCTCCTTCACCGTGGGGCTCGACACACCCGACGCCATGGCCCGCCGGGCCGCGGCCAGCGGGCTGCCGCTGCTCAAGCTCAAGCTCGGCGGCGACGACGACGAGGCCATCGTCGCCGCCGTGCGCGACGCGTGCCCCGACGCCACGCTGCGGGTGGACGCCAACGCCGGCTGGAGCCGGGAACGGGCGGCGGCGCTGATCCCGCATCTGGCGCGCCACGGCCTGGAGTTCGTGGAGCAGCCGCTGGCAGCGGACGATGTCGACGGCCTGCGCCGGCTGCGCGGGCTGGGGCTAGGGGTCCCGATCTACGCCGACGAGAGCGTGCGCACGGCCGACGACGTGACGCGGCTGGCCGGGGCGGTGGACGGCGTGGTGATCAAGCTGATGAAGTGCGGCGGCCTGCGCGCCGCGCGCCGCGCCATCGCCGCGGCCCGGGCCGGCGGGATGCGGGTCATGATCGGCTGCATGATCGAGTCGTCGGTGGGGGTCACGGCGGCGGCGCACCTGGCGCCGCTGTGTGACGAGGCCGACCTGGATGGACCGCTGCTGGTGACCGACGATCCGTTTCGCGGCGTGGGCTACAGTGGGGCGCGGCTGCGGCTGCCCGACGGCCCGGGCCTCGGCGTCACCCCCCGCGTCACCCCGCGGAACGTCGATTTCATGGCCTGAAGTCGCACGCGCGCCGAAAGAGCACGGCGGCGATCCGGCCCACGGCGGAGAACAGGGTCAGGAACAGAAAGCACGGCCCGTGACCCACGTCGAGCAGATAGCCAGCAGCCCCCGGCCGCCGTCGAGGAGGCCGAACGCCTGGCCCTGCTCGTCGCCGCCCGAGATGCGCGTCGCCTTCTGCAGCGCGGCCCAGAACAGGAGGATCGTGCTGAGGCCCCAGAAGGCGAACACCGCCGTCACGCCGAGATACGACGGAAAGTCGCGAAGTAGACCCGGGTGCATGCCCGGTACCTGCTCCGCGCCGATGAGGTTGCCCGCCGCCATGCACAGCGCCAACAGCGGCATGATCAGCATCCCCACCGTCATCGAGCTCAGCGCGCTGTGCCGCCGCATGAGCGGCGTCACCAGCCCCACGAGCAGCACCACCACGCCGGGGTTGACGTTGGCGTACCACGAGGGTGAGGCGCTCTCCCCCGCCATACGCAGCGCGCTCGAGCAGCTCCACGACGTTGGCGGTCCAGAACGCACGGGAGAAGCGCCAGCCGGACATGGACATCAGGCGGGCATGACCCAGATGCCGTCCCGCACCGCGATCTGCCGGTCGTCCAGCAGCACCCGCCGACCGCACCCGCCAGGGCGGAAGTCGGTGACGATGTCCACGTGCTGTGCCGAGCGGTTGAGCACACCCTGGCCGTGGAGCTCCTCGATCTGCGCCTGGCCCGCGTCGGTGGTGGGGTCCTCGACGAAGCAGTCGTCGTAGCTCGCGCCGATGGCGATGTGCAGCGTGCCCCCCACCTTCTCCACGAACAGCGGGTGCTTGAGCACGCGGTCCAGCCCGGGGTTCATCCCCAGCGCCACCTCGCCCATGCGGTGCGAGCCGTCGTCGGTCTCGATGATCGCCCGCAGGTGATCGGCGCCTTGCTCGGCGTGGTATTCGGTGATGCGCCCGTCCTCGAACTTGAGGGAGATGCCCTGGATGTCGTGGCCCCCGTAGTTCACCGGCAGGTCGACGAAGATCTCGCCTTGCGGGCTGCGCGCGTCGGGGCTGGTGAACAGCTCGCCGTCGGGGAAGTTGCGCAGGCCGTAGGACATGGTCACCCGGCCGGGCTCGATGTTCATCGTCAGCGACAGATCGCGGTGCTGCAGCGGGTGGTGCGTCTCGATCGTGATCTGGCGCGCGCCGTCGAAGTGCGGCAGCAGCGCCTCCTCGGCGGCCTTCAGCGAGCGCGGGTCGGCGGTCGAGGCGCGGACGATGAAGCGGGTGTAGTCCTCGAGGTCCATGCCCTCCATGGCGGCAAACCCCGGCGTGGGGTACAGCGTCAGGACCCAGGGCTTGGCCAGGCGGATGGAGGAGAACGGCCGGTCGGCCATGGCCAGGGCCTTGACCTGCTCGGCGTCGAGCCCGGTGTACTGCCCCGGATCCTCGGCGCCCAGCACCTCGATGTACTTGGTCATGGACTCGTAGCGCTCGACGTGCCAGTCGGGGACGAGCGCGAGCTGCGCCGGGGTCGCCGCGCGGCCCATGGTGGCGGACCACACCCGGCCACGGTCGTTGTTCGGCGGCACGAGGTACACGTCGGGCAGCCCGCCGACCTCGGCGATGCGCCGCTCGAGCACCGCCATCAACGGCCAGCAGATGCGCTCACCCTTGATCATCACCCGATCCTGGTCGGTGATGCCGCCCAGGGAGTGATCCAGGATGAAGGCGGCCCATTGCTCCAGATCTTTGGCATCGATCGTTGGTTCCAGCACGGGATGCTCCTGTCGTTGGAGGGGGGGGACGGTACTACGCCGGGCGCTGGACCGTCGCCACCGTGGAGCAAATCGGTCCACCGATGTTGAGCGTCGTGCCCAGCCGGGCGCTGGCGACCTGCAGCGGCGCGGGGACCTTGGCCCGCAGCTGCTGGTGCACCCAGCCGATCATCGCCACGCCGGTGGCGCTGATCGGGTGGCCCTTGGCGATCAGACCACCCGAGGTGTTGATCGGGCAGCTACCGTCGCGGCGGGCGTGGCCGTCGAGGAAGTACTGCAGCCCCTTGCCGGGGTCGGCGAGGCCGGTGACCTCCACCGACAGCGGACCCATGACCGAGAAGCAGTCGTGGACCTCCTGCACGTCGATCTCCTCGGTGCGCGCGCCGGCCATCTGCATCGCGTTGTGGAACGCCCGTTTGGCGCCCACCGGGCGGAGCAGGTTGTCGCCGCGAGAGGCGATGGACAGGCTGTCGGTGGCCTGACCGAAACCGGCCAGCAGGGTGGCCTCGGAGCGGTCGATGCCCAGGGCGGCGAGCCCCTCGTCGTCACACACCAGGATGCGGGCCCAACCGTCCGAGATCTGGGAGCACTCGAACAGCTTCAGCGGCAGGCGCTCCGGCTCCTCGAACAGGCGATAGCTGGTGAGCACCGCCTGCGGGGTCACGGGGGCCTTGGTCGTGTGCATGTGGGCCAGCGGGTTGTGGCTCGCGTTGTCGTAGAACATCGGCGGGATCTCGGCGAACTGCTCCTCGGTCCAGCCGTAGGCCTTCATGTAGCGATCCATGATCACCGCGAAGGCGTGGGGGAAGGTGAAGGGCGTGAACAGATCATCGTGGTGCGCCGCGCTCCCCAGGGCCTCACCGATGGCCTTGGAGTCCAGCTTGCCCTGAAGCGGGTGCATCTTCTCCACGCCCACGGCCATGCCCACGTGCGCCAGGCCGGCCAGGATCTGCGCCGCGCAGTCCAGCACGGCCAGCCCGCCGGAGTCGCAGGCGTTGGCCACGCCCTTGATGCTCTTGTTGGCGTACACCGGGTCCATGGCCACCAGCCCCGCGATGAGGGACTGCTGCTGCAGCATGGGCGTGAGCAGACCGGCAATGGCGATGTGCTCGATGGTGTCGCGGTTCAGATCCAGGTCCTTGGAGCCGGCGTCCAGGATCATCTGCTCGATGGGGTAGTCTCCGAGCTTGCCGAACGGGCTCTGGGCATACTTGGCGAGATAGAGTCTCTTCACGGTTTTCCTCCCGATATGGTGCAGTGCGCCAAACATGAGGATTGTATAGCTGACGCGGGGGGGGTTGTCACCCAAATTTGGTGCAATGCAAAATATTCGCGCACGTCACGGACTGTGCTGGAAATTCACGAGGTAGCCCGAGCCCGTGGCGGGATAGTCCCAGGTCTTGGCCACCGACTGGTAGCAGAACCGGCGGCGCTTGCTGAGCTCACCCTTGATCGTGATCGAGGGCACGCCCTTCGCGTCCACCTCGATCTCGAACTCGGACTGCGCCGACGGCTCACCCCGGCGGTCCGCCAGGCGGTCGCAGGCCACGAGCGAGCTGCGGTTGCGACGGTAGACCCGGGAGGCCATGGCCTCCTCGAGGTGCTCGGTGGTCCGGGCGTTCTGGGGCGGGGTGAGGTTCCACGTCCCGGGGACCGCGATCTTGCGTGGGCCCCAGGAGGCGCTGCCATAGTGGCTGGCGACGTACACCGTGTGCTGGCCGCTCTTCAGCCCCCGGAACAGCTCGGTGCGGAAGGGCTTGATCCAGCCGGAGCGCACACCCCCGATGAACACCGTCACCAGAAACGGGGTGCGGTTTCGCAGCCGCAACGCGTTCGGGGGCCCCTCGGGTGCGGCCTGTCCGACGGGGATGAGCAGCGTCAGGCCGAGGAGCAAGCAGCACAGCGCAACCGGTCGAGTCATTCGCCGTACGCTAGCACAGCCCGGCGGGTCAGCCCAGAGCCTGGGACAGTTTCCGCGCCAGCTGCTCGATGTCGTAGGGCTTCTGCAGGAAGCCGACCGAGCTGCTGATCATCGCGTCCATGCTCTTGGCCCGGGCGTAGCCCGAGGTGAGCAGCACGCGCACGTCGGCATCGAGCTCCTTCAGACGATGGAAGGTCTCGCATCCATCCAGCGTCGGCATCACGAGATCGAGGATCACCATGCAGATCTCGCCCCGGTGCTCGCGATACACGTCCAGCGCCACCAGGCCGTTGTCCGCCAGCAGCGTGTGATAGCCCAGGGTCTCCAGCATGCGCATGGTGCTGGCGCGCATCATCGCCTCGTCGTCCACCAGCAGCACCGTCCCGCTGCCCCGGGCCGGATGCACGATCCCCCGCGGCGGGGTGGTGTCCCGGTCGCGTCCCACGCCCTGGGCCGGCAGATCGATGATCACCCGCGTCCCCCGGCCGGGGACGCTCTCCAGCTGGATCTGTCCCCCGTGCGCCCGCACCGTGCTCTGGACCATGGTCAGCCCCAGCCCGGTGCCCTCCCCTGCGGGCTTGGTGGTGAAGAACGCCTCGAACGCGCGCCGCTGCACCTCGGTCTCCATCCCGGCGCCGTCGTCGATCACGTCCAGGCGGACGTAGGACCCCGGCATGAGGTGATTCTGGGCCGTGGCCGCGCGGTCCAGCACCACGTTGCGCGTACGAAACAGCAGCTCCCCCCCGGGCCCCATGGCGTGGGCCGCGTTGAGCGCCAGGTTCACCAGCAGGTGGTTGATCTGGCCCGACTCGGCCTCGATGCGCTCCAGATCCGGGTCCAGGTCGACGCTGATGCGGATCCCCTTGGGCAACGTGCGCTGCAGCAACGAGCGCACCTTCTCCACCGAGCGGTTGAGCGAGATCTGCTTGCGCGCGGGATCGCCCCGATGCGCCAGCCCCAGCAGGTTGGAGGTCAGGTCGCGCCCCTTGCGGCAGGCGGAGGCGATGGCCTCGATGTCGGGCAGCAGGAAGCTGTTGCGGTCCAGGCGCACCTGCACCGTCGAGGACAGCCCCATGATCACCGCGAGGATGTTGTTCAGGTCGTGGGCCACGCCGCCGGCCAGCGTGCCGATGGCCTCCAGGCGCTGGGACTGCATCAACGCCTCGTGCAGCTGATGCGCCTTCTCTCGGTCGAAGTAGGTCGGGATGTCGTAGTGCGGCCGAGACGGGTCGGCCACGAAGTGGGAGTGGTGTCGAGCGATGTGCTCCTCGATGCGGTGCGGCGGGGCCATGACGAAGGTGCAGGTCGGGTCGCCCAGCGCACGGCAGCTGATCTCCACCGCGCTCAGCGGGAACCCGTAGCTCTCCTCGCACCAGCCGGAGGAGTAGCCGGCGTTCATCACGCACACCGGGCGCGTGGGTCGCTGCCGCGCCCGCAGCCAGGCGTCGGCCTCGAATGAGCTGGGGTGGTTGTAGATCAGGACGTAGTCGTCATCGGTGGAGGGCGCGCTCTCGGGCAGGATCTCCACCCGCGCCCATCCGGTGTGCGAGAAGTGCAGCGGGCCGGCGGCCAGCCGGGCCAGCGGCTCCTGCAGCCCGGTCCGTTCGTGGAAGCTGCGCGCGTCGTTGCGCCCGATGATGTGGGCGATGTCGAACAGCAGGTTGCGGCCGATGGACAGCGCCTGCTCCTCACCGCGGTCGGCGTACAGGCTGACCAGCGCGTTGAGCAGGTGATACGACAGCGCCGGCGCCCGCACCAGCAAGTAGCGCTGGTCACCGACCTCGATCGTGCCCCGGTCGGGATTGAACTGGATCTGCTCGAAGTAGCTGCCCACGTCGCGCTGGGCCTGCTCGAACAGCGGTCGGAAGCGCTCGGGGACGACGAAGGCGTCCCCCATCTGGCGCGTCCGACGGGTCTCGTGGTTTTGGCCCGCCGATGGACGAATCTTGCCCGCGAGCTCCCGCTCCAGCTCCGCCACCCGCGCCTTCAGCCACTCGTAGCTCGGTTCCCTGTCGCCCATGACCTCGATCCCCTGCGCGCCGGTGCTGGTGCCATCAATCCCCGCCGGGCTGCAACTCGGCGAGGTCGTGGTAGCATGTCGTGAACCGGTCGCGCTCCACCACCAGCGCGATGCCCGTGTGGGGTCCGCGGGGACAGTAACCGGCATGCGCCGCCGTGACCAGCACGGGTCGGCCGGGCGAGAGCGGCAGCTCACGGATCTGCCCCCCGTCGTTCAGCACCAGCGTCAGCTCGCCCCGCTGCAGCAGGAACAGCTCGGGGCAGTCGTGGGTCTCCAGCTCGCGGATCGCATCCCGGCTGGACTCGGCCGGGCTGTAGAACCCGAGCCTCCAGTGCGCCTCGTCGCCGCACAGAACCTGCCAGGTCTGCCGGTCGCGGGGCGCGAGCGGCTGGTCGGGCGGCACCGACGGAAAGGAGGGCGGCGTGACATGGACGGTTCGCATGCGGGGATCCTGTTCGGTGATCCGTGCTGTTACAACTGATTCACGAGCGATGCAAGCGGGTGTGTCGAGAATCGATGGACGGGAGTATCCTGCTCTGGGAGGAAGGCCAATGCATCAGACAATGGGCCGCGGGTTGGTGCTGTGCGCGCTGTTCTGGGCGCAGGCCTGCGGACGCAGCCCGATCTCCCTCGATGACGACGACGCGGCTGTCCCGGACCTGGTCGTCGCCGGGGACCAGTCCGTGCGGGTGGACCACGGTTCGTCCGTCGACGCCCTGCTCCCGGCCGACCACGGACCCTGCCACCCGGGCTGCGTCGATCGCTGCAAGCTGCTCACCGGCTGCAACCTGTACCCCAAGGGCGCGACCCAGTGTCTGGCCGATTGTCCGGGATGGAGCGCGGCGCTTTCGCTCTGCCTCGACGGATTGATCTGCGGCTCGAAGGCGTGCCAGGCCGCGGCGACCTGCATCACCTCGCCCCCGGTGACCGATCTGGCGATCAATCAGCTCAAGGCGTCGGTCAAGGGCACCACGGTGACCTACAGCTTCACGGTGTGCAACCTGGGCCAGCTGCCCGGCGGCGGCTTCGAGGTCGCGCTGTACCACAACAGCAAGACGGCGCCGATGCCCAAGCAGACCGGCAACGCGGTGCTGCCGGTACCCACGGGGCTGGGCGGCGGGATCTGCGCGCCGCTCACGATGCAGCGCCACAACACGCCCCCCGGCAGCTACGCCTCCTGGATCCAGGTGGACGCCAAGGCGCAGGTGGCGGAGAGCGACGAGAGCAACAACGTCGCCGGGCCGGTGGCGGTCACGATCCCCGGCCCGACCCAGCCCGATCTGATGATCAAGAGCTTCACGGCCAAGCTGGTGGGCGCCGACGTGGTGTACGACGTGGAGCTGTGCAACATCGGAACAGCGGCGAGCTGGCTGTTCCGGGTGGAGATCTACTACAACCGGCTGCTGGCGCCGTCGGTGTTCATGGTCGGCGATCAGAACGCGATGTTCCTCACCGGGCTGGCGGCCGGCGCGTGCAAGACCATCAGCCGGACCTACACCAACGCCAAGGTGGGGATGCTGCGATCCTGGGCCCAGGTGGACTCACTGAACACGGTGAAGGAGTCCAACGAGGCCAACAACGTCGCCGGTCCCAGGCTCATCGTGGTCAGCGCCCAGAGCGGCTGCATCGCGCTGTGCAGCTTCGCCACCTCCTGCGGGCTGTTCACCGTCACCGAGTTCGCGCAGTGCCTGACCTGGTGCAACGGACTGTCCACCAGCCAGCGCACCTGCGCCGACACCGCGGCGACCAAGAGCAGCTGCGCCGACCTCAAGCAGTGCCCGCTCCCGCCGCCGCCACCGCCGCCGCCGCCACCCTGGGCCTGTCTGCAGATCTGCAACTACCTGGTGAACACCTGCAAGCTGGTGCCCTCTAACCAGTACCTGACCTGCACCGGCGGATGCATCACCCTGCCCCAGACCAAGGTGCAGTGCGCGATGACCGCCATGAGCAACAAGCAGTGTCTGGCCCTGTCGCTGTGTCTGTTCTGACGGCGGGGTTGGCGTCGCGCCAAACCCGCTAGATACCCGCGGTGACCACCGTCATGTCGAGGCAATGGGGTCTCGGCGGGCGGCAAACCTCAAACTCGTAGGAGCTGCTCTGGATCATGCGACAACCTGGAAAGATGCCGACACAGGTCGGGCCGGTGACGATCGCCCACTTGCGATCCGCCACAGGTGTCCTGCATGATCGCAAAAGAGCACGCTTGTTTTAGGGCTAGTACCGCGGATCCGAAGTTCCTTCTTGCTTCTCGAATATGGGGCTGAGAGTCCAGCCAAAGGCATCCTTGGCCCGCAGGACACGGCCAACCTTGACCTTGCTCGGACGGTCACACGCGAGCTGGATCAACCCGTCCTGACCCTGTCGAGCAGAGTTCGGGCAG